>Ga0302211_10000547_pt1 | contig 13120 bp, 14 predicted proteins | sample II_Fen_E3_3_FD_200234 | JGI IMG/M metagenome (GOLD analysis project Ga0302211, IMG submission 200234) | Peat permafrost microbial communities from Stordalen Mire near Abisko, Sweden - II_Fen_E3_3 | ecosystem: Environmental > Terrestrial > Soil > Wetlands > Permafrost | place: Sweden: Abisko... | reverse complement strand
GACATATAGATATTTATACTGACAATTGTTCCTTTGCAATCGTTAGGTTATCTTTATTTTTACATAGAATAATTATTTATAATATTTACTTACTGAATTCTCTTGAACATGAGTTGTTTTCCCATGAGCAAAGCCATAAGATAGGTTTATAAGAATGTGATTGGAAGTACACATATCACCATTATAGACCGTCTGTGCAAGTTAAGTATACATTAATTTAATTCCGCGAACGGGTTAAAGAAAGATCATATAAACGAAAAAGCAAGAAAATGAAAAATGAATTAGAAAACTTCATTCCACTTTCAAGGAAAGTAGGGACTAAATTGTATGAGAGCCCTCAGATAAGGATTATCACTTTGGAGACAGAGGGCCTAATGGCTAATAGTGGTATTATTGTCAAGCAAACCTACTCTTCGGTATCTATAGAAAATGAAACATCATCTACTACTCCAAGATAGTCTTTAATATTAATATTAAAAATTGTATAGATTATGATAAAACAAACAAAATAAACAATATTACCAATAATAAGTGAAGTAAGCAAAAGTATGTACGAAGCTCCTGAGACGCTTCGTCTGCAAGTAGAAACAGAAGGCGGTTTTGCCGATTCGCTAAATGGCATTCCGAGCGGCTCTATCGTAGTGCAAGATTGGACTTATACTAATAACACTGATGACAGTGACACTTGGAATTAAACCGATAAGCATTGTAGCTTATTAACGCAATCAATTTAAAAATAACAATTATGAGAAACCATATTTTAATTATGTTTTCGTTGGCAGTTTGCCTGTTATCGGCCTGCTCGGAGAGTGATTACGGTAGCGATCCGGTAACCAAAGATAAATCTTCCAAAAGTATGTGCATCGGCGTATCTCTACCCTCTAGCACTACGCGTGTAACAGAAACGGCTGATGCTACAAAAGGTCTGATTACCGCATGGGAGAGCACGGACGCGATCCAAGTCTTCCACAAGTACACCAATAACGCAGCGGTAGGTACGATACAAGACTTTACGTTCACTTCTACAGCAGCAGGCACCAGCACAACCTTTGCATACAGCGGAGCAAGCGAATATTCATTTACCCCCAGCAATTCATTGTAATGCCTTCAATGCCATTCCCACTGCGGGCAATTACACCCAGACGTATAATTCATCGAACGACAACTTTACATTGTATCTCAGTGGTTACGACTCTCAAGACGGCACGGTAACCAATCTGAGGAATTACGATGCCATGTATGGTGTTTCCTTTGTTGGCGGTGACGGCACTCCTGCGGCTGTGACAATGAACCACCTTACTTCGGTTCTCCGTTTCGACCTGTCAAACGCGGCCTTTACCGATACATTAACCAGTGTGAACTTTGCCTATACAGCTTCTTCAGGCAGCAGTCTTCTGCCTGCTTCGGGAAGTTTTACGTTGAGCAATATAGGCACGCTCACCACGGGCACCTTAACCGGTGCTATGAGTTGGACGGTGGGCAATGTAGCTGCCTCTTCGGGCATAGCTCCTGTTTATCTGATGACCTTTCCCGATCAGCGCAGCGGCACGCTCACCATTACAGCTACTGACTCTAACGGGAATGCTTACTATCGTGAAATAACATTAAGCGGCCTTTCACTGACTTCTGGCAGAATGAAAGCCTATAAGGTAACATTGAGTTCAGTGCCAACAACTACTACTTATTCTTTTAAATATTATCAGTGGGATGCTACGGATGAATATCCTACCACATACAATACCATCACTTCCGGTGTTGCCACAAACAGTTGCAAGAATTGTCCGACTTACGATCAGATTCAAATGTACATAGGTGCAGGTGCTTATTGGGATAGCACTACTCCCTGGAAAGATGCTTCCGGTACTACTTACACGGGTGGTATTTGGTTGAAGAAAAAAGCCTATATCAGTGGCTTTGATGCGGAAACGGCAACTAAGAGTTATTCTGCTACACCTATGCAAGGTGTTCCTACTGATATCAGTGAATATTTCTTCCTCCCTGCTGCCGGGCTCAAGCTTAGTAGCGGTGTAAGCTCTGTGGACAGCTTTGGCGACTATTGGTCGTCTACGCCTAGCAGCAGTACTACTTATGTTATTGCTAGCACCCTCAATTTCAATAGCAGTTTTGTAGGTGTCAGCAGCGAATATCGTGAAAGCGGTTTGTGTGTGTGGTCCGTGCAGTAGTGTCTTCTCATAAGAATGAGCGCAGCGCATTCGAGTTATTTGATTTATTTTTCGGGGCTCAACCCCAGGACTCATTACCGCCTAAGGCGGTTTTTACAATCAACAACAACAATAGAAACATATCCTACAGAACTAATAAGAGATCTACAAGCTCTGTCTCTTGTCTTTTCCGGTATTGCCAATGAAGAATACTCCTGTATTGCCAAGTTTAATAAAGCCAATAGCCGTATCTCTCATTGGTGCGAAGAGTTAATAGGCTGCAAAGAAGCCCCTCAAGAAGCAAAAACATACCTGATATTTTGATTGTCTGCCTGTTGCAACGAAATAACTTGTGAAACTCTATAAAAAGAGTATGCCGACTGATCCAGTCGGCTAGTTCTATATATACAAACAATTCCTAAAAATAATAAAAATGGAAAATGAAAGTAATGTAAGCGAAAGCACGTACGAAGCTCCTGAGACGCTTCGTATGCAAGTAGAAACCGAAGGCGGTTTTGCGGGTTCTTTAAATGAGACTCCGAGCGGCTCTACCGCAGTGCAAGATTGGAGTTATACCACTGACACCGGTGACAGTGACACTTGGAACTAAGTCGATAAGCATTGTAGTTTATTAAACACAAAAAACAACAACAATTATGAGAAACCATGTTTTAATTCTGTTTTCGTTGGCAGCTTGCTTGTTATCCAGCTGCTCGGAGAGTGATTACGGAAGTGATCCGGTAACCAAAGACACTTCTTCCAAAAGTATGTCTATTAACGTATCTCTGCCCTCTGGTACTAAGCGTGTAACAGAAACGGCTGATGCTATAAAAGGTCTGATTACCACATGGGAGAGCACAGACGCCCTCCAAGTCTTCCACAAGTACACCAATAACGGAACGGCAGGTACGATGCAAGGCTTTACGTTCGCTTCTACAGCAGCTGGCACCAGCACAACCTTTGCATACAGCGGAGCAAGCGAATATTCATTTACCCCAGGCAATCCATTGTATGCCTTTAACGCCCTTCCCATTGCGGGCAATTATACCCAAACATACAACTCATCGAACGACAACTTTACATTGTCTCTCAACGGTTACGACTCTCAAAACGGCACGGTGGCCAATTTGAGGAGTTATGATGTCATGTACAGTGTTTCTTCCGTTGGCGGTGACGGTACTCCTGCCGCTGTGACAATGAACCACCTTACTTCGGTTCTTCGTTTCGACTTGTCAAATGTGGCCTTTACCGGTACATTAACAAGTGTGAACTTTGCCTATACAGCTTCGTCAGGCAGCAGTCTTCTGCCCGCTTCAGGTAGTTTTACGCTGAGCAATACAGGCACGGTAACCACCGGCACATTGACCGATGCTACGAGTTGGACGGTAAGCAACGTGGCTACCTCTTCGGGCACAGCTCCTGTTTATTTGATGACCTTTCCCGACCAGCGAAGCGGTACGCTCACCATTACAGCTACCGACTCTAACGGTAATGATTACTACAGGAAAATAACATTAAGCGATTTTTCACTGACTTCGGGCAGTATAAAAGCCTATAAGGTAACATTAAATCCGATAACAACTTACTCTTTGAAATATTACCAGTGGGATGCTACGGGTGAATATCCTGCCGCATACAGCACCTCTAAAAGCGCAGCCGTCAACAGTTGTAAGGACTGCCCAACTTACGATCAGATTGAAATGTACATAGGCGCAGGTGTTTATTGGGATAGCACCACTCCCTGGAAAGATGCTTCTTCTGGTACTGTGTATACAGGTGGTATTTGGTTGAAGAAAAAAGCATATATCAGTGGCTTTGATGCGGGAACGGCAACTAAGGGTGGACCTGTTATACCTACGGAGGGTGTTCCTACTGATACCAGTGAGTATTTCTTTCTGCCAGCTGGTGGGGGCACGTTTTTCGACGGTGCAGTCAGTGTGGGCAGCTGCGGCTACTATTGGTCGTCTGCGCCTGTCAGCGGTATCGATTACACCGATTACGCTTACAGCCTAGAATTCTTTAGAGATAATGTTTACCTCTACGGCAACGACAACTGCGTCGCCGGTTTGTGTTTGTGGCGGGTACAGTAGCGCTTTCTCTTTAGAATAAGCACAATGCATTCGATTTATTTCCCGGGGTAGGGACCCCGGGAATTATTACCGCTGTAGGCGGTTTTTTACAAAAAAACAATGTCAAAAACAAAAAAAATCTAGCAATGGAGGAAACTAATATCTACCTATATAAAAAGGTGTGTTTTGCTAGGTATATCAACAATATGCTTATCTGAAAAGATACAAAAAAGATTATTGCTGTCATACTATTATCGCACACTCAAAGCATCTACTGCCACCGGCCCTGAACCACGATTGACAATGCTAATCGTATGTTTGCCTGAAGTCAGACCTGATATATCACAGACCACTTGTTTTGCCTGACGTGTTCCAATGATAGACAAATCCGCTGTTGCACGGGTTTTGGCATCAATCTGAACTTCCATTTTTCCCGATCCGGATTCTTTTGGTGCGATTACCTTAACACTAGTTCCTGTGAACGAGCAACTCCAGATATCCCCAGGTGTATCACTGGTAGTTAGATCGTTGTTGAAATCTCCTGTTCCCAGGTTGCATCGACGTAACCATCCGGGGGCTTTTGCTCTGGGGTCATCGTCATTGATCCAGCCTTTGTCGTGTGTAATACGTAGAACACGACATTTCGAAGCCAACGACTTATCGGTAATTTCAGGCAGTATTTGCGGCAATCTTTCAGGTGTTACGGTCAGCCCTTTGTCATCCTGAACAAACGCCATTGGAATATCAGAGCCTAGCAATTCAACTTTGGACACTTTAACCTGTACCACAACGACACAAAGGAGGAAGGGCGGTATATCAGATTCCTTTTTCTCTACCACTTTTGAAATAATCAATAGCAAACAATACCTGGAAGCGACTGTCTAAAGCAATACTATCTTGGGCTTCAATTCGGGCATTGCCTTCCATGTTTGATTATCCTAAACACAAATAAATCTGAAAATTCGGATCTTGAGAAAAGGCACTGATGCTGAGCATAAGTAAACCTAGAATTACTTGCAATTCTGTTTCCATTTTTAATAATTTGTTTTGATTATTTGTCTAATTTATCTATTAGTTTTAATTATTTACATTCTTTTTCATCAAATCTTCCAAATTATTTACCGGACGTTCTAAATCATAGGGTATTGGCATTTTGCTGAATTGTTGAAAATATAGCAAACAAGCGTCTTTCCAAACCTGCGCATTAACGGATTGACTACGAAGCTTACTTTGAACCGCCGTAAATCGCTCTGCATCAACATAGGGCTGGACTTTATCCCATATTTTCTGAAACTGACGAACTTGCTGTAATCCGGAATCGTATTTATAACACATTTCATCCCACAATGTACGTCCACTCTTCATTCTATAATTCCATGAGACATGATGAAACCAAAGTAAATCCGCTTCAGGACATGTCTGTATATTATTAAAAAGAGAACGTAAAGGCTCATGATACTGACTGGTTGCATCACTACCTGTCAGGCTACGATTAAACCCAATCCCGGCAGAATCGGCCTTATGAAAATACGGAGGTGTCCAGTCTTTTCTCGTATTTTTTGGTGCCCACCACGGCCCCGGGCCATAGTGCACATTGGCCGCCATAATATGATGCAATCCGAGAGGTGTCATATAATTTACCGCAGCCTCACGACTCTGAAGCATCAACTGCGTTACAGGAATTAAAAAATCATCTTTCCATTCAGTACCTTCCCATGTCGCTTGCCTAAAAGTGAGTTGAAGCCACTCATTTGCTATTTGCTCACTGGTTAGTTTGTCATTCCACGCCAAACGACCAAATGCATACCAGTTCGACTGGGCAAAGTCGTGTCCGCACCAGTTGCTGTCAAGTCCAATATTGGATACACCAGCAATGGCTGTATGTTTTTGAGGAAAAATCCTTCCATCGGTACAACGGGCAACAGTACTTCCTTCTCCTTCCTGATAAGTATCGCTTTTCAAAAACTCTTCCCACATGGGAGCCAGGTAGACCAAATGCGTAGAATGCCCCAGATATTCCTGCGTTATCTGTACTTCAGGCATAATTGAGGTTTTTTTCATAGCGCCAAACAAGGGACTAAATGGTTCACGTGGTTGAAAATCGATCGCTCCGTTTTTTACCTGAACAATAACATTGTCGCGAAATTTCCCGTCCAAAGGCATAAATTCATTATAGGCCTGCTTGGCTCGGTCTTCGTCAGAGGTGCTATAAACAAACGCTCTCCACATCACAATTCCGCCGTATGGTTTGAGAGCATCAGCCAGCATATTTGCTCCATCGGCGTGTGTACGACCATAATCCTGTGGGCCTGGCTGTCCTTCACTATTTGCTTTAACCAGAAAACCGCCAAAATCGGGAATCAGACTATAAATTTCTTTTGATTTCTCTTTCCACCATTTCGCAACTTCGGGATTTAACGGATCAGAATTTTTTAGTCCACCTATCATAGCCGGAGATGAAAATTTAATGGACAAATAAACTTTTATGCCATAGGGACGAAATATTTCAGCAATGGATTTGACCCGCTTAAGAATATCTGAAGTAAGCATATCGGGGGATGCATTCACATTATTGAGCACCGTTCCGTTTATACCTATCGAAGCATTTGCCCGGGCATAGTCTTTCCAAAGCTGTCTTTCCAACTCAGTAGGCTTGGACAAATTCTTTTCCTTTCCCCAGAAAATGGAATTTCCGGCGTAGCCTCTTTCGATTGTTCCATCCAGATTATCCCAGTGATTCAGCATTCGAATTTCGTAGGAGGGATTGTAGACTACTTTCTCTATAGGCTCCCCAGTTTTCTGACAGCGTAAAAGCTCATACGTTCCATATAAAATCCCAAGATCGGTATTGGCTTGTATATTATTGGAAGTCAATTTAAATCCATCTCTTTTAATGGTTTTATCTTTTTTCAAAGAGAAAATCACTATAGCATTTTCTGTCCCCCGCCAGCCTTGCAGAAGTTCTAATTTTGCGATACTTATAGTTGGAGAACTTGAACTACATAATATCTTGACCGATGCCGTACTTTTACCTCGAAGCCACAAACCATGTCCATCCTCAGCTTTGGCCAAGGGACAAATGCTCAGAGTTCCGTCCGATAAAGTGATGTTGACTTCCTCTAAACTCTTTTTATGATTTTTAAACACCTGCCCCTGACAAAAAACAGGAATCAAACAGATTATTAATAAATACCTTAGCTTCATATAATTTTATTTTTTAATAGAATTTATTTTAAAACATATTAGTTTGTAATCACATCTATTTCAGCATATCCTGCTACATCATCTCCATAAGCGTTGCTTAAAGCCCGAAGTTTAATATAACGTGCGTTAATAGGAGTAAAAGATTTGATTTGCCACACTGGGTTGTTTTTAATATTCGAGAATTCACCTTCGCTAACAAGCTTCCAATCTATGTTTGTTTCTGAAATACCGTTATTTTCTGAAATATATATCTGATAATTTGTTACTATACCAGCACTCCATCTATTTTGATCCGGAAGGTATTTAAAACCGCGCAAATTATAGGTTTTACCCAAATCGATTACCAAATCAATGGGCATTTTTTTATCGCGCTGGTGGTATACTGTATTCGGATTTCCATCAATAAGGAATTTTGTATTTTCATCGCTTATTCCTACTATCTTCCAATCATTTCGAGAAATATCAAATTTTTCCTGAGAAACAGGGCTACTTTTCCCGGAAGCCGGGTCACAAGCGATGGCTTTTACTTCTATCTTACCCTTGCTTTTAATAGGACCAGAATACAATGCCGATTTTGGCGTCGGTTCGCTACCATCTAAGGTGTAATAAAGATATGGACCGATATCATTGGACGAAATTAAAATATCACCGGTATTACTCCTTAAAATAACAGGAGCATCGAGGATGGAAGGGGCATCGTAAATGCCTATATTGGAAATCACGGGACATGCTTTTGAATCGATTATATTGATTCGAACTTTCGAAGCATTGACACTCGGAAACCTAAGAATACGTTTATACCCGATGGTGGTAGCTTTGGCAATCTCTTTCCAGGCACCATCAACAAAAACTTCAAGGGTGAAGGCTTTTACGCGCTGTCCCAACCGGATATATTCCTGAATCAGCAAACGGTTGAATAAGGTTGGTTTGCCTAAATCTATGGTTAATGAAGCATTTTTGACGGTATCATCGGTAGCCCAATAAGTATCTTTATTATTATCTATGGCCATAACCGCCCCAAATTTCTTTGCATTTCCACGAACATTGGAAGCTTCAGTATTCTTTTTTTTGGCAAGATTTTTCGCAAATGATTCCTTTACCAATTTGGCAAAATCAAGAGCTGATTTTTCGTCGTTGGGATGGATAAGTCCGTTTGGCATTATTGGAAAATTGAGCAGGAATGAACCATTACGTCCTATGGAGTTATAATAAGATTCCATCAACACAGGTACCGTTTTCACCATTTTATCTTCACTAGGATGATAGAACCACTCTGGTCGAATGGAGGTATTCACCTCGGCAGGCACCCATGAGTTCCCATTTTCAAGTCCAAAATGTAACATCTCCCAAGGCACATCGCCAGTATTATTCAGTAAACTCCAATTGGTTTCACCGACATAGCCAGCTTCAGTTCCAACCCAGCGAAGATCACCCCGATCGCCGCCATCATTCCATATCACGATATTCGGCTGTAACTTACGGATTAATGCATAAGTATTTTTCCAGTCGTAATAGGTAGTACGATCAATTCTACGGGTTTCATTAGCCCCGCCATAATATCCGTCGCCTCCATTGGCTCCATCGAACCACACTTCAAATATTGGACCGTAATTGGTGAGAAGTTCTGTAAGTTGATTACGAAAATAGGTGATGTATTCCGGCTTCCCGTAATCCTTACTATTTCTATCCCAAGGAGATAAATAAATGCCTAATTTCAAACCGTATTCTTTACATGCATCGGCCATTTCGCGAACCATATCACCTTTTCCATTCTTCCATGGGGCATTTTTCACAGAATATTCGGTATATTTTGAAGGCCATAAACAAAATCCACAATGGTGTTTAGCTGTAATGATAATCCCTTTCATGCCTGCCTCTTTGCATATGCGCGCCCACTGACGACAATCAGATTTTTCAGGATTAAAAAGCTTGACATCTTCGTTTCCAAAACCCCAGGATTGATCGGTGTATGTATTCAACGAAAAATGGATAAACGAATAGTATTCCATTTCCTGCCAGCGCATTTGGTTTTCAGAAGGAACAGGGCCACAAGCCGCAGGAGCTTTTGTTTGGGCAAAACTTGTGGCTATAGAAAAAACAGGAAAAATAATTAAATATAAAAAATGCTTATTCATAATATTTTGTTTTAGACTGAGGTTTGTATAGCGGAATCGAGAAATTATTATTCTAAACTTTAAGAAACTCCCCGCCGCAAGTAGCGGGGCGTCAGGGAAGGAAAATTTGCCCAAATCGATTAAAAGCAATCACTAAATATTATAGTTTAATCAGGTTCACAAAGTAAACATCATTTTCACGAAAGTTCATTTCTTTAAGTAACGGATTTCCGTTTTTTTCTTCTCTGCAAACGCCCATATCATCGTTAATAGTGTACTTGAGGCAATCTTTATTACTATCATTTTATAATGCATTTTGTTTTGTTGCTTGTTTTTCAATAATGTGAAATAGCTACCAAATCCCTATTGTACCTCAATGTTTATTTCACCTGAATCTAAGCCCTTTGCTTCAGCTTTCAGCGTAATTGCTCCTGTTTTTACTTCTTTTGAAGGTCGGAGAATAACAAGCGCCTGACCCCGAAATGTATTACACCCCGAATTATTAAAACTCTCCATGTCGGTAGGACAAGCATTCCCCGAACCCGCAATTTCGCCTACTCCTGAAACAGTAAATGTAACAGGAATGCCTGCATTAGGAATTAGATTGCCCTCGGCATCAGTTATTTCAACCTTAACGTATGACAAGTCGTTACGGCTGGCTTTTATGTTAGACCTGTCGGCTGTAAGCTTAATTTTTGCAGGAGCTCCTGTTGTTCTTAGTTCTTTTGAAGCTACTTCTATACCATTATTCAAAGCTACGGCTTTTAAAATACCCTGTTCGTATGGAACTTTAAAAGTGACAGTTAAGCCACTGTTGTCGCTGACAGGTTTCTCAGCAATGATTTTACCATTAAGTTCAATTCTGACCGCCTGACATTTTGAAAATACTCTTACATACATCATTTTACCTTCACTCCCAGCCCAATTCCAACTCTGATATTCGTCGGGCCATCCCCAATAGCTGTAGGTTTCTATCATTCCTTCGGGAACTGGCGCATGAACCATCATTTCAAGTTTGCTGTTGTTCCAAACCACATCCCGGTAAAGCAATTGCGGTTTTTTAAAACCACAAAGATCAATATCACCGCAGAAAGCGTTGAACCATGGCCAGGGTTTTAATCCAACCCGCTGAACTTCTTTTAGGTTGTAAGAGGTAACACCGCAACCCGTTTCGCCCAGATAATCCATGGCTGTCCAAACAAAATCTCCAATTACCCACGGATTCTTTTCAACCTGATTCCAATAAGCAAAAGACTCTGCCGGATACGATTCCGTGGCAACCATAATTCTTTCGGGAAATTCAGCATGATCCGCCTCATACTGATTATTCAAATAATTATACCCGCCAACATCCAAATCGGAATAGGCTTGAGCGGTAGTTGACCATTTCTGCCCCCAATGATCCCAGAATGAACAGATGGCTTCGGTGACCGGTCGGGTTGAATCCAGCGCATGAACTTCTTTTACCAGTTGTTTTCTTATGACAAAACCCAAAGAATCTGCCCGTTCATTTATTTCATTACCAACACTCCACAGAATAACCGAAGGATGGTTTCTGTCGCGATGAATCACAGACTTAAGATCTTTTTTCCACCACTCTTTAAAATACAGATGATAATCCTCAGGATTTTTAGGTCTTTCCCACATATCGAAAGCTTCATCGAGCACGAGTACGCCGTTACGATCACAAGCATCAAGAAATTGCTGAGAAGGCGGATTGTGGCTAGTACGTATGGCATTAAAACCATAAGCTTTCATTAATTGCACACGCCGTTCCTCAGCACGATCAATGGTTGCCGAGCCCAGAAAGCCATTATCATGATGCATACAACCACCTTTTAGTAAAACCTTTTTTCCATTTAAAGTGAATCCGGTTTTTGCATCAAAATGAATGGTTCGTACACCGAAAATTGTACTGACTTTATCTGAAACAATGCCATCTGCCAACAACCTTATTTCTGCGGTGTATAGATCAGGTGTTTCAACCGACCATAATTTAGGATCTGAGATGCTGATGGATTGAATAAATTCTTCACTGCCGGATGCTATAGTTTTAGGCTGTGATTCAACTGTTTGCACCGTTTTTCCATCGGGATCTATGATGTTAATCAAAAGCTTTGAAACCGTACTTTTGCCCGAATTATTTTCAACTTCCGAAGAAATTTTCACAACGGCATTGTTTTCAGAAATACGCTCTGTGTTAACGCAAATTCCATTTTGAGCAATGCACACAGCTTGTTTCTGAATAAGCCAAACGTGCCTATAGATACCAGAGCCACTGTACCAACGTGAATTTTTCCCTTCATTTTTTACTTTAACTGCAATCACATTGGGCTTGCCTGCTGAATTAAGAAAATTGGAAATATCGTAATAAAAAGCAGTATAACCATAAGGATGGTTACCCAAAAACTTACCGTTAACCCATACATCACTGTTCATATAAACACCATCAAAACTGATGATGGTGCTTTTATACTTTCCCTTTGGATTCAAAGTAAACGTTTTACGATACCATGCCACTCCGCCAATAGTATAACCGGTGGCTGTAGTACCTATACTTTCTTTCGAAAATGGACCTATTACCTTACCTGCTTCTTGTCCGGGTAGATTTTCTATGCTCCAGTCGTGGGGTAAATCAATATCACGCCACTTTTTATCATTAAAAGATGGTTTCTCGCTTCCCTTAGCATCTCCCAAACAGAACTTCCAATTGCTATCGAAGAGTTGTGGGTCTTGTGTATTTTCCTGCGCCTTGAGATTTAGAGTACAGACTAACAGAAATAAACATGTTATTGACAAAGATTTCAAATATTTCGACATGGTTTTCAATTTAATTATTAATAATTTTATCGTACAATCAGAGCATCTACAGCTACTGGCCCGGGACCGAGATTGACTATATTAATCGTATGCTTGCCTGAAGTAAGACCTGAAATTTCGCTAACCACTTGTTGTGATTTACGTGTTCCAATGATGGATAAATCCGCTGTCTCACGGGTTATACCATCAATCTGAATTTCTATTTTTCCTGCTCCCTCTTCTTTTGGTGCGATGACAGAAACGCTTCTACCTGTAAACAAACAACTCCAGACATCGTCAGGCGTATCGCTGGTAGTAAGATCGTTATTAAAATCGCCAGTGCCCAAATTACATTTACGAAGCCATCCTGTAGCTTTTACACCGGGGTCATCGTCATTAAACCAGCCTTTGTCGTGGGTAATACGCAGAACACGGTACCTCGAAGCCAACGACTGATCGGTAATTCCGGGCAGCATTCGAATCGACCCTTCACACTTAATTGTCAGACATTTATCATCTTGAACAAACTTTAGTGGAAGGTTGGAACCCAGCATTTCAACTTTGGACACTTTACCTAAGGTTGTACCCCCGGCACGAAGCGCAGAAAGAGTTACCGGGCTACCATCCCACTCCAAAAGCGTAGCATAAACATGACCTTGGTTGCGGGTATATAAGACATTACTATCACCATAAACTTCATAAGGGCGTGAACCGTACACCGCTTCTCCGTTTATTTTCAACCAGGTACCAATGAAGTTTATGGTGATAGTAA
>Ga0302211_10000545_pt1 | contig 13144 bp, 10 predicted proteins | sample II_Fen_E3_3_FD_200234 | JGI IMG/M metagenome (GOLD analysis project Ga0302211, IMG submission 200234) | Peat permafrost microbial communities from Stordalen Mire near Abisko, Sweden - II_Fen_E3_3 | ecosystem: Environmental > Terrestrial > Soil > Wetlands > Permafrost | place: Sweden: Abisko... | reverse complement strand
TCACCAAAACCTACTTATTAATTTTACCGCCTAGAATTTAATGCACTCATTATAAACTGTTCCTTGGCAAATGGCAAGTAAGCCCTATTCTCATATGTTCAACAAACCAAAACTACAATTGTTGAAAGGAATCTCATCTCCTAAAACATTATATCTCCGCCAAAATCACACCAACTGTACATTCAAAACAAAACGAAAATAATTCAGAATCACCTGTTTTTTATTTTCTTCCACCCCAGCATCGTTCAATCACTCGCATTCCTCATGCAAGATGAGGCCGCCGACCTAATAGACATGGCTTTAAAAAAAGGAAAATAGGGAAAATCTTATGTTTGCCAAATGTTTGCAAATAAAAAAGGCCTTCTTCTCAAAAGAGAAAAAAGCCTTGAATTTGCTGGTGGGATTAACAGAACTCGAATCTGTGACCTCTTCGATGTCAACGAAGCACTCTAACCAACTGAGCTATAACCCCTTATTACATATCTTAGATACATAATTATTTTAGCATATTCTTTACTATTTTGTAAATACCTAAATTTGTAATATTTTCCACTCATTTTCCCTTAACCACTAGCATTGAAAAAAGACCATTATGCTTCGCTATTATCTGCTAAGAATTTCATTGCCGCTACTTCTACAATAGGGCAGCTAAAGAGATAGCCTTGAATAATATCACAATCCTTATCTAATAAATATTTCAGCTGTGCCTCGGTTTCCACACCTTCGGCAACAACCTTCATATTAATTGCATGTGCCATATTGATAACAGAGGCAATGATTTTTGCTCCTTGTACATCAGTTGTTATCATATCAATAAAAGACTTATCAATTTTAACCGTTTCGACGGGTAATTGCCTTAAATAAGTCAATGACGAAAAGCCTGTACCAAAGTCATCCAAAGATAACTTTACACCAAATTTTTGAAGATGTAGAAGCTTCCCGATAGCATCATCCATTGACTGAATCAATACACTTTCAGTTATTTCAAGTTCAAGCTGTTGTGGATCAATACCTGCTGCATTAACAGCATTACAAACACCAACAATAAAATCATCAACTGCGATTTGCTTTGAAGAAATATTCACCGCAACACGTACATCCGATCCGCCTTTTTCGGATAAACGCCTGGCAAATTGGCAAGACTCACGCAATACCCACATTCCAATTCGGTTTATCAGACCTGATTGTTCTGCTAGAGGGATAAATTGCATTGGCGACACATTTCCATATTCAGGGCTATTCCAACGTAAAAGCACCTCAAACCCAATTAATTTTCGATCAAGCGCAGAAATTTGTGGTTGGTAAACAAGCGAAAGTTCATTTCGATCCAATGCATGCCGTAAACTACCAGTCAGCCGCATTTTTTCATAAACGTCTATTTGCATTTTCTCTGTATAAAAACGCCAACAGTCTTTGCTTTCTTTTTTTGCTGCATACATTGCATTATCCGCATTTTTAATAATTTCTTCTGCTGTATCACCGTCATCAGGATAAAAAGCGATCCCTATACTGGCTGTCATATGAAAATGTCCGCCAAAAATTTCTTGTTCTTTCCCGATAGACTTACTAACCTGCTGGACAAGTTTTCGAACATTTTCCCGATCAGACGCCCCTGGCAAAATAACAACGAACTCATCCCCGCCAATACGGGAAACAAATGCCTTTTCCCCCACTCTATCACGTATTCGAATTCCAGCAGTATGAATAATCTTATCTCCATAAGAGTGACCATACGTATCATTTATCATCTTTAAATCATCTAAGTCAATAAACAAAATAGAACCATTCGACTTGCCTAAGCGAGCTCCTTCCATTTCATTTTTCAACCATTCATTTAAAAAATGCCGATTTGCCAGCCCTGTCAATGAATCAAAATACGCCATATGTTTGATCGTTTTTGCCTGTTTTTTCCGTTCCGCATCAACTTGTAGTACTTCGGTTATATCTTGATTGGTACCGTAGAGCTTGATGATTTTTCCATTCGAATCTTTGATATTATTGCGCCGAACAAGAATGTTTCGTACTACACCATCCCGACGAATGATGCGATGTTCTACGTCTTGAAGTGGCACTTTGCCATCAGAAAAATAGAGTTGTCTTTCCTCTTCAAACATCCATATATCCTCTGGATGTACAAACTCTCTGACATAAGTATCAAACGACATAAATTGTCCTTCGCGAGCTACATTTGTACCATAAACAGCATAAAACTCATCATTGAAATTATAAACTTTTGTCTTTAAATCGTATTCCCATACACCTAAGTTAGCCAAACCAGCCGCCAAGATCATCATATTCCTACTATTTAATAACACCGTCTCTAACTGCTTACGTTCGACAATTTCAGTATGTAAAGAATCTAATAATGCTGCATTGCCTAAAGCAAACGAGGCCAGATCCGCAAAACGTTGAAACAATGATAGTTCATCTTCTGATAAAATCCGCTCTGGCTCAGAAAAAGCCAGTCCGATTGCGCCAATCATTTTATCATTGTGCTTTAGCGGAACTAAGGCAAAGTAATATATCGTATCAAAGATAGAATTTGCTAAACGATCTGGCCAACTATTATAATTTTCCACAACTGCAATATTTCCAGTTCTATAGGCCTGACCAATAAGCCCTTCCGTAATAATACCTTCTTTATCAAGCTCATTAAAAACTCCCGTCCCGATTGTTACTGTATAGGTTTGTATTTCTGCATCCACAAGGTATACGAACCTGTTTGGCGTACCGAAAAGATCTCGTACCCCATCCATTATTTTTTGCAATACATCATCATGTCTTAAGTCAGACATAAGATTTATAGCTATATCATGCAGTAGATTAAGCACCGTATTTTGTCGATAGATTGCTTCTTCTTTTACCAATAATTCATCAAACTGTTGATGCAGCTCTTCCTCGGAAGCCGTAAGCTCTTCATATGCGGTCAAGAGTTCTTCATTCAACAAATCATTCGTTACTGTCTCCTTTGCATCCTTCATCTTACACATTGTTATCACACCCCATTGGTTCACGGTACTTTCTCTTACGATCATCCATCTTTATTGTCCATATTTCCCATGAAGATTAACATCTAAATCTTACAGGGGCTAGAAACAATTGTCAATCGTAAATATAATGAATGGTATTCAAAGAAATTGCGACAAAAACTTTTTATTTTATGATTATTCCATTATCGCCCTAATTTATGCAATAAATATTTTTGTTTTTCCGACTGTTGCTTGTAAATTTCAAAATTCTCTTGTTTGGGGCTATATGTACTGCTTATTTTCAAATTACGAGTAAGCATCTCCATCAAATCTCGATTCTCATCCACAGCACAAGCCGCAATGATAGAATTAGTTCGCACTGCTCCACTACTAGTTTCCAACGTAATTGCCTCACTGTTCATAACATCCGCTTTGATCTGATTCCATAGTGGATCCCGGCTGCCACCTTCTGTAATGGTAATTCTGTCAATTTTGATTCCAGATTGACGATATGTATCTGTAATTTCTCGATAGTCGTAAGCAATCGCTTCTAGAACAGCCCTCCACAAAACAAATTGATTTGTATCAAGTGTCATATTGAGGAAACAGCCTTTAACGCTCGAAAATTCATCATAACCACCAGTCAAGTATGGCAAAAAAATCACATCATTACAGCCCGGAGTCACTTTAGCCGCCCCTTGACTTAACGTTTCATAATAATGGTCATTTTCAGCTTGCTGACAGATACTGTCTTTAAACCAACGCAGTGCGAGCCCCCCAGTTCTGACAAAACCCCAATAAAAATAAGTGTTTTCTAATGTACCACTATTAAAAATCAAACCACTGCCTTTACGGCTTAGCTCTGGAATAATTCCATTCGTCGAAACACAAAACATCGCACAGGTTCCCGCAACATCCACCGCTTTATTTGCTTCAAAAACACCGCTACCAAGCATGGATTGCATCGTATCACCAGCTCCAGCACAGATAGGTATACCTTCCGGCAATCCAGTTTCACAAGCTGATTCAGCCGACAAAGTACCAATAATGTCCCAAGGTTTTACAATTTTAGGCATATATTTTTTGTTAATTTCCAATATCGATAACTGTTCATCAGACCATTCTTTTTCGTATACGTTATAGCCCAATCCCCAGCCTGACATAGATCCCCAATCAACAAAAGCATCGGTGCTCTTGAGACCAGCTAAATTAAGTAGTATATAAGGAGCATTATGAACAAACTTCTTGCCTTTAACTTGAAATTCTTTATTATGAGTCAATAACCACCGAGCATGCAATGCGGGAAACATGCATAATGGCTCAGCATTTCCCGTTTCTTTCCCCCAAATTTCAAGTTTAAGGTCTTGCAACATTGCCGCATCACGTTGCGTCCGTGAATCTAAATAATTGATATAAGGTGTAATAGCATGACCATTCTCATCAATACCAACAATTCCACAAATAATTCCATCCCCCATAATGACCTTAATGAGCCCCGGATCAATTCCACGTTCATTTAATTGCTCCACGCACTGTTTCATACCACGTTTTGTCAAAGCAAGATATTCATCCGCATTCATATCAACCCACCCAGATTGTGGATAGGTCAAAGTCGTTTGATTTGATACTTGCACAATACATTCCATATTTTCATTGTATACTGCTACTTTTACACTTTGTGTCCCTGCATCAAAGCTGAGATAATATTGTTCCGTCATTTCACAATCCCCCAAGTCTTTATAACAAAAATTTTTTCATCACTATCTAAAATCCATTACATAAATTCGCCAAAACAAGTTTATATTCCTATCTGGTATCCGTTTAATATATTTTCAAAAATACTTCCATAAATGTAAGCTTGCAAAACTGCATAAATCCTTGATAGCATTAGATCAAGTTGAACACGATCTCTAGTTTTAAAGCATAAAAAACGCCCCATAATAAAATGAAGCGTCTATTTTGAAGAAGGTACTTCTAAAGTTTTAAGCATATCCCAAAAATGTTTACTCTCTGGCCAGAAATAACACATTGGTCATTCCTACGCGGGATCTCTATCATATAAAAATTCCTAGGCGTTCACCTAAGATCAATAGTCCTTACGGATGGCGCCACAACTATGTATTGTCTTTCATGATCTAGATATAAATTTATTCATTCACGTTACATCGAGTAATATACCACCATATAATGCGACAGCGCCACCGCGTAGACACGGTTAAATTTAAATATTCTACCTTTATTTCATTACATATTGAATACAAACATCCTTCATTGTTGATAAATCCCAAACTTCTCCTTCATTGGTTTGAACAATCGATAAGGATGGACGTTCCTTATTTATAAAAACCACCCGTGCTCCCATTTTATTCGTCAACATCACCTGTTGCCCAGAAATATAATTCATCATATTTTCACGAAATGTAATGCAACTATGAGGATCAAGATAGTATTGTTCTTCTCGCAATTTATCTAAACTACTATAAGGACTTACTTCACTAGGATTTTCACAATTAATTGTTAAAGCCTCATCAAATCTATCTGCGACTGCTATAATTTTTGCATATGGATGAATGTCTACCGATTTTAATCCGGCAGGATACCCACGGCCATCTTCTCTTTCATGATGTTGATCTATTCCAGCCAGTATACTCTCTGCGATTTCACCTTGTTTTTTTACCAAGTCTACACCAAGCTGCGTATGTGTCTGATATATTTTATAATCCTCTGGTGATAATTTATATGGTTTATTTAACAATTCTACAGGTAATTGAGACTTTCCGACATCATGCAAGAGTGCAGCTAATGCAATAGCGCTTACACTTTCAGGAGGAAATTTCAACCAGGTTCCAAGCAGCGCAGAAATTGCACTTACATTGACACTATGCCGAAATGTATAGTCATCACAGGCAGGCAAATCGTAAAGTCTGTCAATAACATTTCCGCCGGTAGGAAGACTCTCTGTTATTTCTTCTGCTGTATTTGTAAATGTTTCCATTGAAACATCCTGCGTTTGTCGGATATCTGCAAATGTTTTTTTCATAACACTCACAGACTGATTATAGCTGTTTAAAAATTTTTGGAGTTTTGGGTCAATGATTGGGTTTGCAGAAACTTCTTCTATAATATCAATAGATTGAATATCCCAATTTTTTAGCTTTTCAATCAGATTGTTGTTTGTAATTGTTCCCGCACTTACCAAAACCGAATCACTCTCTGAACAAACATCTCGTGCTATTTGCACTCCAGGAACTAGAAATTCTATATTTTGTTTTAAAATTTTTTTCTTATTCTCCTGCATAAAATTGCTCCTTTCCTTTTCCCGTGACATTAATCATTATATCTACATCTAAATTCAAAAGCTGCATTCTTCTTTTAGGTCAGTATCCTTTTAGAAACAGTAACCTTGATATATTTCCATCGCCAATATCACACCTTTTTGCTTAAATTTAAAGTACCAACAAATTCCACAAAAAAATTCTACAGACTTGTTTTTCTATGAATAATTACTATAGGTTACTTTATTAGTATACCAAAAAATAAGACAAGAATACTACTATCACAAACCAAATTCCCCATATAAATTATATATATCAAACAGACCTACAAATCGTCATAATAAAAAAATAAAAGAAACGATTAGAACCCTTTACTATTAATGGTTCTAATCGTTTCTTACGTTCACAAATCTTTATATTCATATCAATTTAATGGAACTTAAAACACGCTCGTATCTCCACAGCATTCAAAATAAAATCATCCTAAAACTTCTCAATTCATATATAGCCCACAATTTACATCAAGCGTTGTCCCTGTGATACAGCGAGATGCTTCCGATGCTAAGAATAAAATCGCATTGGCAATATCCTCAGGCTCGGCAATGCGCCTTAACGGAATAGTTTCGTAAGATATCTTCATGTCTTTTGTCATTTCTGTATGAACAAAACCTGGTGCAACGGCATTTACATTGATGTTATATTGGCCTACTTCACGCGCTAGAGATTTTGTAATTCCTATAATAGCCGCTTTGCTGGCAACATAGTCAGCAGCAGTCGCAATGCCGCCTACTTCTCCAGCAAGCGATGCCAGTTGAATTATTTTTCCATATTGCTGTTTTTTCATTTCAGGCAGAACTGCTTGAATAAAGTGAATTCCCCCATACATATTTACAGCAAAGGTATTCTGCCAACTTGTTTCATCAATCCCTTCAAAAGGTTCAGACAAACGACAAGTTCCTGCATTATTAACCAAAATATCAATATGGCCCCAGTCTTTTTGTAGTTTCGCGACTAAACGCTTCACTCCATCAACATCTTTGACATCTAGTGAAAAAGCTTTAATATCAGCAATTGGCAGTTCTTCCCGAATTAAAGCCTTTGCTTTTTCATTTTCTGCCGCTGACCTGCCAATCAAAGCAACCTTTGCACCGGCTTTCAATAAAGTAAGTACCGTTGCATAGCCAATGCCCCTATTTCCACCGGTCACAATTGCCGTCCTGTTTTGTAAATTCATGAAAAAATATACCTCCGTTTATATATTATATTCCTCTTGCGGCAGGATACGACGGAGAAACGTTTTCGTGCGTTCTTCTTTGGGTCTGAGAAATATTTCTTTGGGCGGTCCTTCTTCAACAATCTTGCCATCTGCCATGAACACGACATTTGTCGCAACATCAGCAGCAAATTTCATTTCATGCGTCACAATAACCATTGTTTTCCCTTCTTTTGCTAGTTGTTTAATAACAGCCAATACTTCTCCCACAAGCTCAGGGTCAAGGGCTGAAGTTGGTTCATCAAACAAAATAACATCAGGTTCCACGGCAATTGCTCTGGCAATACCTACTCGTTGCTGCTGTCCACCAGAAAGTTGAGACGGATAAAAAGAAGCCCGATCCGCAAGTCCGACTTTTTCTAAAGCCTTCATGCCAATTTCAACTGCTTTTGTTTTCACAATTCCTCTTCCCACAATGAGACCCGTCGTTACATTTTCTAAAGCTGTTTTATTTTGAAATAAATTATAATTTTGGAAAACAAATGCTGTTTTTTGGCGAATTTTTCCAATTTCTTTGGAAGACACTTTATGCATGTCAATAGATATGGTGTCAAATTCCATCTCGCCCTGATCGGCTCGCTCTAAGAAATTCATGCACCGCAGCAAAGTTGTTTTGCCCGAACCACTCGGTCCCAAAACAACAACGACATCACCTTTTTCGACCGTGATATCAACACCTTTTAAAACTTCTTCTTGTTTATATTTTTTATATATATTTTTTACTTTCAACATTTTATCCACCTACTTTTGTTTACTGAGACGATACCGTCCCATATGTGCTTCAGCAAAATGGAATAACACCTGCGCAATTGAACAGATGATAATATACCCCACAAAAACATCCAAATAAGCCTCAATGTAATTATACCCATAAGAAGCTGAAACTTTCGCCACTGCAGTCATGTCTTTTACCGTCATCAAAAAAGCCAGTGATGTTCCTTTGATTAAATTCACCGTAAGATTACAAATATTTGGCATAGCAACAACCATTGCCTGTGGCAGTAAAATATGAATATATGCCTGTACCTTCGTTAACCCTGCACACTCAGCGGCTTCAAGCTGTCCTTTTTCAACACTGCCAAAAGCTGAACGCAGTACTTCGGATAAAAGCGCGATAATATTTAACGTAAATACAATATATGCATAAAAAATAGGGTCCCAGTCAAACACATTAATATCAAATGACCAGGCTTTCATCAGTGCGTTAAGCAGACTTGGCAACAAACTATAAATCATGAGAATCTGCAATACGATCGGTGTACCTCGAACAAAAGTGACATAAGCACTCACAGGCACTTTCCAAAGGCTCTTGCCTTTTTGCAAGCGAATAAGAGCGATCGTGAAAGCGAAAGGGGCTGCCGCCAAAAGAGGTATAATGGTAAGTTTAAGCGTAGTTGGCACAGCTGCCAAAACAATATAAAATGTATCGATTAAAAATTTATAATTGATTTCCATTGCCTATTCCTCCCTTGTCAAGCTGCCTGTTTATGCCGAGAAAATCTTTGTTCAATCCAAAGGAATAGTTTTTCCATACCAATGGTAAGAATCAGATAAATCAATGCCAAAGCCAAATATGTTTCCATTGCATAGGCACCATAATTCATCGATACAATAAGCTGCCCCTTACCGATAAGATCAATAAACCCGATGGTATAAGCTAACGAGCCATCCTTCATTAAACTAATGACCGAGTTGCCAAAATTCGGCAAAGCTACGACGGTCGCTTGCGGTAAAACAATATGAAAAAACGCCTGCCACGGACTAAGACCAATACTAACAGCTGCTTCATATTGTCCGTGATCAATCGCTTCATATGCAGACCGCATAACCTCAGAAACAGGTGCAGCAAAAAGAAAGGTGAAGCTTATAATTACAAAAAACAATTTGTCATAATCATTGATATTCGTATCTAATACTTCCAAACAAAATTTTGGTAAACCGTAAAACACAATAAACAAAAGTACGATCGGCGGCGTGCAGCGAATGATATACGTATAAGCTTGTGCCAATCGCTGAAAAAGCTGGTAAGAACCCTCTTTCGCCCAAGCCAATAGCCCGCCGACAATGGAACCGAAAAAGATCGTTCCCACTACCACAGCAAGAGTTGCTGACAAAAAGGGCAGCAATATTGGAAAAACATCAACTAAAAATTGTAGAGAAAATGGACGCATAGGGATTCTCTCCTTTAAGCAATCAGTCTTTTACATATTGGAAAAGATCTTCACCAAAATATTTATTTTCGAGTTCCTTAATCTTCCCACTATCTTTTAATTGTTGAATTGCTTTATCATAATCATCAGCCAATTGCTGATTCTTTTTATTGAAAACTGGATAGGTTGGAATCGCTTTATATCTTACAAATGAAAGTTTATCCGCTAAATTGTGGTAAGAACCGGTTTCTTTTTCCACATTGCTTTTATAGCTAAGTTCAATATCAATATAAGCATCATAACGGCCTTCTAAAACCCAGGTATATGCATCAGCAACCGTAAAAGCTTCCGAAGAAACCAACTTAATTGGTGTATCCGCATGCGTTTTATTAAAAGCTTCAATAACATTATATTGAGCATTTTGTGGTGCAATCGGTACTAGCTTGCCACTAAACTTGGCAAAGGATTCAATATCCTTAATCTGATCAGCATTATCTTTACGATATACTAACCCAATAACACTTGCGCCCACTGGTTCTTTCGGAAAAATGAATTTTTCCTTACGAGCTTCGGTGAGCCATGCACCTTTTGTACCCAGATCGTATTTCCCCGACTCAACGCCAATTAAAAGATCATCATCTGAGGTTGGCACAAATTCAAATTTATACTGTGGCAAAAGTTTTTGTACTTCTTTTAATACGGCAACTTCAAAGCCATCGGATTCACCCTTATCATTCACAAAATCATAAGGTACGTAAGCTTGTGTATGTGCAATATGAACAACTTTAGGTCCGCCCTCGGCTGCACCGGAAGATTTGTCCACTGTCTTGTTTGCGCCGCCGCAGCCAACTAGCCCCAAAGCAAGACCCGCTACGATAAATAAACCAAAAACATTTTTCAATTTCATAATTTCCAACTCCTTACAACTTTTATCAAATAAATTTACTTTTTCCCTGCGTCACGTACCCATTCAAGACGTTCTAACGCTAACCCACGCGGTACAGTACAATCAGCTCCCAATAAGATGCCTTCACGACCTGCTTCTGCAAGCAAACGCTGTGTTTCCGCTTTGACGGCTGCTTCATCACCTTTAGCGAGAATGTCTTCTACCGTGTTGCCAAAGCCACCAATGACAGCTTTTCCGCCGAAGATTTTTTTCCCTTCTGCCAAGGAAATATTTTCTACAATCGCCGCCCAATTATATGCTTTTACCTCATAGTTAACATACCAAGTCAAATCGTTATGGTGTCCATCATAACCACAAATATGCAAAACATTATTCGGATTCGCGCGGTTTGCTGCTTGTAATATTTTTTGTTCACCTGGAGCAAAAACATCTAAATATACATCCTTTGTAATGCGTGAATCATCAATATTCTGTACACTGAAATAAATACCATCCGCACCACCTTCTTTTATAATGCGTTCCGCTAGCGTTGCGATATCTTGTGCAATTACGTCCAGCCCACGTTTAACAGCCGCTTTATCTTCCGCAATAAAGTCACCAAGTAAAGTTTTGTTATAATTCGATAACGACCATTCGAGTACACGTGCTGGGGCAAAAATATTATAAAATGTAAATACGTCTCGTTTAATAAATTTCTGTAATTCTTTGACTAAAGCAACTTGTTTTTCAATCCAAGGATGATCTTTACCAAGTGGCTCTAATTTGCCAAAATCTACTGCCGAATGAATAGCAGCGAACGCTGGATGCGGATAAATAAAATATCCATCACTCATAAGTTTCACAAAATCCGGTTTGAATGCCTCATAAAAAGCTCGATGCCCCTCAATATTTTTTTCAGAAAGTGTTGGATCGGTAAATGCATCCGCTTTATCTTCATTCTCTACAAAATGAAACCAAAACCCAACTGGTACTCGTTCTACTTTTTTATTTTCTAATGCAGCTTCCACAAGTTCTCTCTTTGTCTGTGTCATAAAAAATTCACCATACCTTTTTTTTATTTCTAAAAATAATTGCGCCAAAGCATATAATTAATATATGTTTTGTTTTATAACTATAATATTAACATAGTTTATTGGTATGTCAAGTATGAAATTGGATTTTTCGAAAAAATTTTAACTATTTTATTTTATAAATGTTGTAATATATTGTACGAAAAAAGCGAGGGACGCCCCCTCGCTAAAAACTAACTTATATTTTTACCACAATACGTGTCGTTGTTTTCGATACATCGAACTGCATAATCAAAAGGAACCTTTGATTATAAATGTTTTCCATAGAATTCCGTCAATTTAGCAACGGCTTGATCCACATATTTGGGTACCCAATATGTTTGGATATGAGTTGCACCCTTGATCAGGAATAATTCTTTATCATTTGTGCCAGTTGCTGCTGCAAAGCACTGTTTCGTCATATATAAAGTATCCGCATCAGTGCCAGCCATCATCAGTAATGGTTGCGCGATCAGATCCATATTATTAGCCGCATCAAACGTAAATAAATCAAGATTACTGCTAACGGTATAACGGAATGTAGAATTCGGATATGCATGTGTCTTACCATAATATTCATAGCCTTCACGATACAAATCAGGCATTTTAGCAAGCTGCTCTGCACTCAGTTTCATATCCAGCATATCTGGAGTATATTGTACTTCACCACCGGCAACTTCTTGAGCTCTGGCTGCCGAAGCTTGCTGCAAACGTTTTTGAATCGTATCTTTTTGCGAATCCATAAACCCATTACGACGAACAATACCCGTATTGAACATACTAAGCGTTGCCACCACTTTAAAACGCTTGTCAGTTTGCGTTGCCTTTAATGTGTAGCCGCCGCCACCACAAATCCCCAAAATTCCTAGACGCTCTGAATCCACTCCCGGATAAGAAGAAATTACATCGGCCATCCCGTGAATATCTTCAACCCTATAGGTCGGTTTGTCAACGTTGCGCGGAGATCCGCCACTTGCTCCCTGAAAAGAAGCATCGGCTGCAATGGTGATATAACCTTTTTCAGCCATGCGTTGTGCGTATAAACCAGCGACCTGTTCCTTGACTCCGCCATTAGGATGTGCAACCACAAGTGCTGCATATTTTTCCTTGTTTGCCTCATCATATCCTGCTGGTGTATAAACATTAGCCGAAATTTTTATGCCATTTAAATCATAAGTGATTGGATGAATATTCACCTTTCCTGGTTCATTCTGAGTAATTGCTCCCTTATAAACCAGCCCAAATGGATTTTCATTCGGACTTTTGAAGGTGCTTGGATCTACGTCTTGAAAGCCTCGTTTTTCCATTATCACAACGGGATGATTGCCGCGCGGCACCTCTTGAGCGCTGACTTCATGCCCACCATACCCGGTGATCATCAGCCCCAAGGTAAATATCGCTATACTTGCTTTTACTTTCAAATTCATCAAAATTCCCTCTTTCTATTTTTATTAAAATATTTTTTGGCATTCTATGATTAAAATTCACTGGTGGTTTTTCTTTATTTATTATAGTTCTATT
>Ga0302211_10000543_pt1 | contig 13158 bp, 10 predicted proteins | sample II_Fen_E3_3_FD_200234 | JGI IMG/M metagenome (GOLD analysis project Ga0302211, IMG submission 200234) | Peat permafrost microbial communities from Stordalen Mire near Abisko, Sweden - II_Fen_E3_3 | ecosystem: Environmental > Terrestrial > Soil > Wetlands > Permafrost | place: Sweden: Abisko... | reverse complement strand
TTTCTCAACAATGTTGCAACGGGCAGTAACTCTCAATAAAGGGGCTTGTATCTTCGGATATTATGTAAAAGATCCCCGTGCGTACGGAGTTTGCGAATTCGATGAATCGGGTCGTGTAATTTCTTTGGAGGAAAAACCCTTAGCGCCGAAAAGTAACTATGCAGTGCCGGGTTTGTATTTTTATGACTCTACAGTTACCGCTAAAGCGGCAGCTTTGAAGCCTTCTGCGCGTGGAGAATACGAAATAACCGACCTCAACAAAGTGTATTTGGAGGAAGGAAGTTTACAGGTGCAGCTCTTCGGTCGTGGTTTTGCATGGCTCGATACCGGTAATTGCGACAGTCTCCTTGAAGCCTCAAATTTCGTAGCTACCATACAAAACAGACAAGGCTTTTACGTAAGTTGCATCGAAGAAATAGCATGGCGCAACGGATGGATTACCGATTCACAATTAGTACAGTTGGGCAAAAAACTAGAAAAAACAAATTACGGACAATATATTCTTAGTCTAGCAAAAGTAGGCAAATAATCGAACTCTTTACTATTTTCTTATATTAAAAAAAATGAAGACTTACTTAGTAACAGGCGCTGCAGGTTTTATTGGCGCAAACTACATCAAATATATTCTTGCAAAACATGCCGACATCCGTGTTGTGGTTTTGGATTCGTTGACTTATGCCGGTAACTTAGGTACCATTGCCGCCGACATTGATGAGAAGCGTTGCTTCTTTGTAAAAGGCGATATTTGCGACCGTACGTTAGCCGACCAACTTTTTGCTCAATATCAATTCGACGTAGTAGTTAACTTTGCCGCTGAAAGCCACGTAGACCGTAGCATTGAAGATCCGCAATTATTTCTTGTTACCAATATTCTTGGTACGCAGAATTTGCTCGATGCAGCACGCCGTGCATGGGTCATTGGCAAGGGAGAAGATGGATATCCACTTTGGAGAGAAGGCATTCGTTATCACCAAGTCTCGACTGATGAGGTATATGGTAGTTTGGGCGTTGAAGGTTTCTTTACCGAAACTACTCCGTTGTGCCCTCATAGCCCTTATAGTGCCTCAAAAACCAGTGCCGATATGATTGTAGCCGCTTACCACGATACGTATAAGATGCCTACTACCATTACGCGCTGTTCCAATAATTATGGTCCTTATCATTTCCCCGAGAAACTAGTACCGCTTATTATCAATAATATCCTTGAAGGCAAATCATTGCCGGTATATGGTGACGGTAGCAATGTACGCGACTGGCTATATGTAGAGGATCATGCAAAGGCAATTGATTTAGTTGTACGCGGAGGAAGAGTAGGCGAAGTGTACAACGTAGGCGGCCATAATGAAAAGAAAAATATAGATATTGTAAAGTTGACTATTCAGACCATTCGTCAGTTGATGGAGGAAACTCCTGAATATCGTAAAGTACTTCGCAAAAAAGAGTTGAATGCCAATGGTGAGATCTCGATTGATTGGATTAATGAAAGTTTGATAACTTTTGTAGCCGATCGTCTCGGTCATGACCAACGCTATGCCATAGATCCGACTAAAATAAAGAACGAACTTGGCTGGTATCCTGAAACCTCTTTTGAGGTAGGTATTGTAAAAACGATTCGTTGGTATCTGGAGAATCAAGATTGGGTGAAAGATGTAACGAGTGGTGATTACCAGAAATACTATGAACTGATGTACGCTGGGAAATGAATATTACGTTGAGAGAGGTGAAGATGGTGGATTTGCAAGGCCAACTTGCTCGTATCCGTCCGGAAATCGATGATGCTATCGATGGTGTGCTCTCTTCTTGTTCGTTTATCGGTGGAGAAGAAGTAAAACTTTTTGGCAAAGAGTTGGCTTCTTATCTTCGCGTGGATCACGTTATACCTTGTGCCAATGGGACGGATGCTTTGCAAATTGCGCTCATGGCCATTGATTTAAAGCCCGGGGATGAAGTTATAGTGCCTGCATTTACTTATGCTGCTTCGGCTGAAGCAATTGCTTTGTTAGGGGGTATCCCTGTTTTTGTAGAGGTAGATCCTGCAACTTTTAATGTAACGCTAGATACTATTGCGCGGGCTGTGACATCTCGTACACGGGCTATTATCGTGGTGCATCTGTTTGGACAGAGTTGCGAGATGGAGCCGATAATGGAATGGGCTACGGCTCATCATCTGTATGTTATTGAAGACGCTGCGCAGGCATTAGGAGCACAATATGCTTTGTCCGAATCTTCTAAGCCCCGTTTTGTCGGCACGATTGGGCATATTGGCTGCACTTCTTTCTTCCCGACGAAGAATTTAGCTTGTATGGGCGATGGAGGAGCATTGATGACTAATGATGCTGAATTGGCAGAAAAGCTTCGCCGCCTAGCTTCGCATGGACAAAGTGCAAAGTACCATCATGATTTAATTGGTTGCAATTCGCGCTTGGATGCCTTACAGGCTGCGATTTTGCGAGTGAAGCTACGACATCTTCCCGATTATCTTGCTACACGTTATGAGGTGGCTGCACGTTATGATAACGGACTAAGCAGTTTCCCGATGGTAATTCTTCCATTGCAAAATGCTCACCCCGAGTGCCATACTTATAATCAATATACTTTACGATTGCCTCAGGCAACGCCCCAAAAAAGAGATCGCTTTTGTGCTTATTTACGAGCCGAAGGCATACCTACGATGGTTTACTATCCCCTGCCCTTGCATCATCAACTCGCTTTTTGGGGATGCGCACGTGCCGTCGACCCTACTGGCCGGATTAATGGAGGATTACCGATCGCTGAAAGCCTCTGTAATGAAGTGGTGTCTTTGCCGATGCATACCGAACTTACGGCTGAAGAGCAGCATTATATTATCCGGAAAATTATTGAATATCCGTTTTTCTAAATCTTAAAAACATCTTTTCTCTCATGGATTCTATTGTTGAAAACACTATTTTTATTCACCCTTCTGCTTATATCGACCAAGGTTGTAGTATTGGCGAAGGTTGTAAAATTTGGCATTTCGCTCATATAATGAGTGAATCTCGCTTAGGTAAAAATTGTACCATCGGACAGAATGTGTTTGTGGGCAAGAATGTGGTAATTGGGAATAATTGTAAAATACAAAACAATGTTTCCCTCTATAGCGGAGTTACGTTGGCAGACAATGTCTTTTTAGGTCCTTCGTGCGTTTTCACCAACGTGCTAACGCCTCGTGCAGATATTGAACGAAAGAACGAATTTAAATCGACTCTTGTAGAATATGGAGCTACAATAGGCGCCAATGCGACTATTTTATGTGGCAATACAATTCATGAATATGCCCTCGTTGGTGCCGGTTCGGTAGTGACTACCGATGTGCCTGCTTTTGCACTAATGATTGGGAACCCGGCTAGGCGTCATGGTTGGGTAAGTCGCCGAGGTTGCACGCTGCGTTTTAACAAGGATGGAATTGCAATTTGTCCAGAATCGCAAGAGCGTTATCAGTTAAATGAGGGAAATGTGATTCCCTTAACCAATCGGCATGTGGTGAATAAATAAGTGTATTTATAGTTTGAATATCGCTTTTTTTCCGTACCTTTGTACCCAAATTTATGCGTGCACATTATATATTAGGAATATGGGCTCTTCGGACTATACACATATACTGACTAAAGTCGTGAGCGAATTATCGCTAACTGAGTCGTACAAGGGGCTCATGCATCAGCATCAAGATGGTGAACCACTGCCTTCCGGAAAGGTTCTAGAGGAATTTATAGAATTAGCACGAAGCATATTATTCCCAGGCTATTTTGGGAATTCTACGGTAAATAGCAAGACCATCAATTATCACATCGGCGTGAATGTAGAGCATCTGTTCGGATTGCTCAAAAAACAAATTTTGGCAGGGCTTTGCTTTGCCAAAACATTCGAGGATTCTACTTCAATAGAATTTCTTCGTGAAGATGCTGAAGAGCGAGCAGCTCGCTTTGTGGAAAAGTTGCCGGCCTTGCGTGAGTTATTGGCTACCGATGTAGTGGCTGCTTACAATGGAGATCCTGCAGCTACCTCTTATGGCGAAGTTATTTGCTGCTATCCTGCTATTCGAGCTATTACGAATTATCGTATTGCTCACGTATTATTAGAATTACAAGTACCGCTTATCCCGCGTATCATTACCGAAATGGCACATAGTGAAACCGGTATTGATATTCATCCTGCGGCGCAGATCGGCCCACATTTTACAATTGACCATGGTACGGGAGTTGTGATTGGAGCGACTTCTATTATTGGCAAAAACGTAAAGCTTTACCAAGGAGTAACTTTAGGAGCCAAGAGTTTTCCGCTTGATGAAGACGGAAAACCAATAAAAGGAATTCCTCGTCATCCTATTTTAGAAGATGACGTGGTAATTTATTCGAATGCTACTATTCTAGGCCGTATTACAATTGGTCGCGGAGCTACCATAGGGGGCAATATTTGGGTTACGGAAAATGTTCCGCCCGAAGCACGTATTGTACAAAGAAAAGCAACAAAATAAATATATGAGCGAACAATTTGAGATGATCGCCAAGACTTTCCAAGGATTGGAAGAAGTACTGGCAGAGGAATTAACTCACCTCGGTGCAAACGATATACAGCTGGGACGCCGTATGGTGTCGTTTACCGGCGATAAGGAACTGATGTACCGTGCGAACTTTGAGTTGCATACTGCCTTGCGTATCCTCAAACCGATTAAACACTTTATGGCTCGCGATGCGGATGCGGTATATGAAGCGGTAAAAGATTTTGAATGGGAGCAGATTCTTACCGTCGATAAAACATTTTCTGTTGACTCTGTTGTGTTTAGCAATGAGTTTCGTCACTCTAAATTTGTAGCTTATAAGGTTAAGGATGCCATTGCCGATTATTTCATGGAGAAATACAATAAGCGTCCTTCCGTACGTATAAATAATCCTGAGCTTTCGGTACATATTCATATTGCAGAGAACAAATGTACACTTTGTTTAGATTCTAGCGGTGAATCGCTTCACCGTAGAGGCTATCGCCAAGAGGCTACCGAAGCTCCTTTGAATGAGGTACTTGCTGCCGGAATGGTGCTTCTTACAGGATGGAAGGGAGAATGCGACTTTATCGATCCGATGTGTGGATCGGGCACTTTGCTTATTGAGGCAGCTCTGATTGCTAAAAATATGGCGCCGGGATTATTCCGCAGAAAAGGGTTCGCTTTTGAAAAATGGGCAGACTTTGATGCGGAGATGTTGGCCCGAATCTATAACGACGATTCGAAAGAAAAAGAGTTTTCACATCGTATTTATGGCTATGACATTCTACGAGAAGCAAACCAAACGTCTGCAAACAATGTAAAGGCTGCTGGTTTTAGCAAAGATATAACTTTGACAGTGCGCCCTATTGAGGATTTTGTACAACCTGAGGAGAAGGCTATTATCGTAACAAACCCACCTTATGGGGAACGAATCACAGCTGACGATTTGATGGGCTTATATAGTACGATTGGCCGAAAACTCAAACATGAGTTTCAAGGGAATGAGGCTTGGGTGATTAGCTATCGTAAGGAATGTTTCGACCAGATCGGATTGCGCCCTGCGCAGCGAATTGAGCTCTTCAATGGACCTCTTGAATGTGAATTCCGCAAGTATGAATTATTCAGTGGTAAGAATAAAGATTTTAAAACAAGTCTGGCTCAAGAACAAGGGGCTGAAACAGGATTGGTGATTCTAGCCGAAGAAGGTGAAACGTCAATAGCTCCTAGTACAGAGCGCGCAGAACGCACAGAGCGCCGTCCTGCTTATGTACCAAGTGCACCAAGAGAGAACAACGGTGAGCGTTCTGAACGTAGTGACGAACAGCTTGAACGTAAATATGATCCTCAGAGAAGCTCCTTTGCAAAGAGTAATAATTACGAGAGAAAGTCGTTCAATCGCGAAGATAAACCATTCGAACGTCGTGAAGGAAAGCCTTTTGAGCGTAGAGAAGGTAGTGATCGTCCTTTCGAACGCAGGGGCGATAAGCCCTACGAGAAACGTGGTGATAAACCTTTCGAACACAGAGGAGGCGATCGTCCATTCCGCAGTCGCGAAGATAAACCATTCGAACGTAGAGAGGGAAAGCCTTTTGAGCGTAGAGAAGGTGGTGATCGTCCCTTTGAACGCAGAGGCGATAAGCCCTACGAGAAACGTGGTGACAAACCTTTTGAACATAGAGGTGGTGATCGTCCTTTCCGCAGCCGTGAAGATAAACCCTTCGAACGTCGTGAAGGAAAGCCTTTTGAGCGTAGAGAAGGCGGTGACCGTCCCTTCGAACGCAGAAGCGATAAGCCCTACGAGAAACGTGGTGACAAACCTTTTGAACATAGAGGAGGTGATCGTCCTTTCCGCAGTCGTGAAGATAAACCCTTCGAACGTCGTGAAGGAAAGCCTTTTGAGCGTAGAGAAGGTGGTGATCGTCCTTTCGAACGCAGGGGCGATAAGCCCTACGAGAAACGTGGCGACAAACCTTTTGAACATAGAGGTGGTGATCGTCCTTTCCGCAGCCGCGAAGATAGACCTTATTCAAAACCAGCTGAAGGATCAGAAGACTATACTCGCAAATATCGCCCTCGTTGCGAACGTAAAGTATTTAAAGATCTCGATAAAAAAGATTAAAAAAAAGAGTGCATTTTGTGCGTGAAATATGATGAAGATTCTTTCTGCAATGCTATTGTCTACACTTTTTCTTTCTAGTCCAACACTTTTAGCCCAGTCTACTAGTAGCTTTGCTTTAAAAGAATTAGGACTTGAGGAATTGGTGGCTGGTGGTTCTGGTTATGCAGTCTATCATACTTATCCTTTTACTGAACCAATTTGGTGGGGAGATCGGTATCTAGGAATTTCAGAAAATGGAGAAACTGTCTTTTCAGCTGATCCGAAGTCGAACAAAAAACGCATGCTGTTTTCTTTTGAGAATCTCAATAAGATACTTGAAGGAGCCGGACTAAATAAGGTTTACAGCCTTGCCAACTTGACGTTCCCTACTGCTTCAGAACCTTTTGTTAGGGTGAAGATGGAAAATAAGGGCTATGCGTTGGTTGATTTTAAAAAAGCTGTGCTTTTGAGTTTCATTCCGGTTCCTGCAGAAGCAAATAATTGTGACTTTTCGGAAGCTGCTCAGGCCGTCGCTTATACTAAAGGGAATAACCTTTTTGTAGCAACTGCTCAAGGTGAGAGAGCACTTACCCATGAAGCGGAAGGTATTGTTTGTGGTCAAAGTGTGCATCGTGATGAATTTGGAATTACAAAAGGAACGTTTTGGAGTCCGGATGGCACAAAACTGGCTTTTTACCGTATGGATGAAACGGAAGTTGCTCAGTATCCTCTCCTAAATATAAATACACGTTGTGCAGAGAATCAACCGATTCGCTATCCAATGGCTGGAGAGACTAGTCATAAGGTTACCGTTGGAATATATGATCTTGCTTCAAAAAACATTCTATTTTTGCAAATGGGAGACCCTTCCAATCGTTATTTTACGAATTTAGCATGGGCACCTACTGCGAAAAGTATCTATCTTATCGAGCTAAATCGCGACCAGAATGATGCTCAACTTATTCGTTATAATGTAGAAAGAGGTGAAAAAGAGAAAGTGCTTCGTGAGGAAAAGCATGCAAAATATGTAGAACCTCAACATCCAATCGTCTTTCTTCCTTGGAACGAGGATCAGTTCATTTATCAAAGTGAATGTGATGGTTTCGATCATTATTATCTGTATAACACAGAAGGTAAGCTGCTTAAACAACTTACTAAAGGAGAATGGATTGTAAAGAAGTTAATAGGTTTCGATAAAGAACGTAAAGATCTTATTTATTCTTCAAGCGAAGGATCTCCTTTACAAACGAATATCTATCGCCTTAATCTGGCTACTTCCGAAAGAACATTGCTAAATCCAAATAAAGGTGTACACGGTGCAACTATTTCTAGCTCAGGACGCTATTTAATTGATTCTTATGCAACTCCCACAAGTCCTCGTAGAATTGAATTAATAGATTGCGCGAAGCAAAGAGTTACAAAACTTTATGAGGGATCTAATCTTTTTGCAGGTTGCAAGATGCCAAGTGTAGAAGTTGGGACTTTAAAAGCAGCTGATAAAACGACTGATTTGTATTATCGCTTTACTAAGCCTTTTGATTTCGATCCTCACAAGCAGTATCCTGTAATTGTATATGTATATGGAGGCCCTCATTTCCAGCTTATTACCGATGCTTGGATGCATGCGGCTCGTGATTGGGAGCTTTATATGGCAAGCCGTGGCTATTTGATTTTTAACCTTGATGGCCGAGGTAGTTCAGGGCGTGGAAGTGATTTTGAAAAATGTACTTTTCGTCACTTGGGCATCGAAGAGGGAAAAGACCAAATGCAGGGAATTGCATGGCTTAAATCGTTGCCTTATGTCGATTCTACTCGTATTGGGGTGCATGGATGGAGTTTTGGTGGGCATATGACTACTGCTTTGATGCTTCGCTATCCGGAAACTTTTAAGGTTGGGGTTGCGGGAGGATCTGTAATCGACTGGAAATTCTATGAAGTAATGTATGGTGAACGCTATATGGATACTCCGGAAACGAATCCAGAAGGGTATAAGATTACTAATTTAGCAAATCTGGCAAAGAACTTAAAAGGACGTTTGCTTATGATTGAAGATTTAGATGATCCGGTAGTGGTACCTCAGCATACTTATACTTTCTTAAAAGCTTGTATCGAAGCACGCACCTATCCCGATTATTTCACTTATCCGGGGCATGCGCATAATGTATTAGGGCGCGATCGTATTCATCTTTATGAGAAGATATCTCGTTACTTCGATGACTTCCTAAAATAACTAACTCATTATTTTCAAGTATAATAGATAAAAACAACAAATATGAAACTCCTCCTCTTAGGCTCTGGTGGCCGTGAACATGCTTTGGCTTGGAAAATAGCACAAAGTCCGAAGATTGAGAAACTATATATAGCACCCGGTAATGCCGGAACAGGCAATGTAGGCGAAAATATAGATTTAAATCCTACTGACTTTCCAGCTGTAAAAGCAGTTGTGTTAGAAAAAAGCATCGATTTGGTGGTTGTAGGTCCTGAGGTTCCTTTAGTGGAAGGTATTGTTGACTATTTTAAAGCAGATTCTTTGCTCAAGAATATTCCGATCATCGGCCCTTCGAAAGCAGGAGCCGCCCTTGAAGGAAGTAAAGAATTTGCGAAAGGATTTATGGAACGCCAGGGCATTCCTACAGCTCGTTATCAAAGTTTCACCCCACAAACATTAGAAGAAGGCTATCGCTTTTTGGAAACACTTGAAGCTCCTTATGTACTGAAAGCAGATGGCTTATGCGCAGGAAAAGGAGTATTGATTTTACCGACACTTGAGGATGCTAAAAAAGAGTTGAGTGAAATGTTGGGAGGCATGTTTGGAGATGCTTCAAATACGGTCGTTATTGAAGAGTTCCTTTCGGGGATAGAATGCAGTGTATTTGTGTTGAGCGATGGAACAAACTATAAGGTGTTGCCTGTAGCGAAGGATTATAAACGTATTGGCGAGGGCGATAAAGGTTTGAATACAGGAGGTATGGGATCAGTTTCTCCTGTTCCTTTTGCGACTAAAGAATGGATGCAAAAGGTAGATGAGCGTATTATCCGCCCCACTGTAGAAGGTTTGGCTAAAGAAAGAATAGAATATAAAGGCTTTATATTCTTGGGCTTAATAAATGTGGAAGGCGAACCAATGGTAATAGAATACAATGTTCGTATGGGAGATCCTGAGACTGAAAGTGTGATGTTGCGTATAAAGAGTGACCTCGTAGAATTGTTCGAGGGCGTTGCTGAAGGCAACCTGAACGAGAAAATATTAGAAGAAGATCCGCGTACATCGGTTTGCGTTATGCTTGTTTCCGGTGGCTATCCAGAAGCTTATCAAAATGGCTTTGTAATGACGGGTATGGAGAAAGTAAAAGATAGCATTGTTTTCCATGCGGGTACTAAAATGAAAGATGGTAATATAGTTACTAACGGTGGACGTGTTATTGCAATAAGCTCTTATGGAGTAAACAAAGTGGAAGCACTTAAACAATGTTTTGAGGGAGCCCGACTGATTGAATTTGAGAAAAAATATTTCCGCCGAGATATCGGATTTGATCTCTAAAAAAATAAGATAAAAATGCAAAGAGGCTTCTTTCAACAACAAATAACTTCGGGTAGATTTACTTTACCCCTAGCGTTGTTGTGTCTTATTGCGGGATGGATTGTCTCTCTTTATCATCCGGCAATGATAAGCACGACTGCAATGTCGCCTTTTTGGACCGCCATCGATCCCAGTATTCCCAAGGAACCTCACCTTTTACTTGGAATAAATCTGGTTCTATATTTGCTGGTTGGTTTTTTATTGATTCCATTCAATAAGCTCATTGCTGTAATTCGTATTCGAGCTTCTATTCAAACAGCTCTTTTCTTTTGGTGGAGTGCTTTGCTTCCTTTTTTACATCCATTGCAGGCAGGAAGTCTTACAGTTTTGCTATTGCTTGCTTCTTTATTTTGTTTAGTGATTAGCTATCAGCATCCAAGGCCGATGGCAAGGATTTATCATGCATGGCTTTTATTAGGCTTTGCTTCCTTTTTAACACCTGAGGTATTAGGCTTGATCCCTGTTTTCCTGATAGGCTCTTATTTATTTAAATCATTCTCTTTAAAGAGCTTCTTGGCTGGCATATTGGGTTTAGCATTCGCTTATTTGATATATAGCGTAGGTTGTTGGGCCAGTGGAAGAGAAGATCTAATCACTCAACAATTTGCTTATTTTTCGCAGATTGGAATTAATTATGTGGTACCTGTTCATCCTAATTGGATGTGGGCACTAATTATTTTTCATGGATTACTGTTCATTGTGGCGGCTTTGTTTTATTGGGTGAAAAGTGTGCAGACTAATATCAAGACACGTGATCATATCAATTTTCTTCTTACCATGGAATTGGCTTTACAGCTTATTATCTATCTTAAGCCAGACATAATATGTGCCTTACTTCCGTTAAGTTTGATTATTCTTTCGCTCATTGAAGGGCACTATTTCACTACCATACAGACGAAAGCCACAAATGGTTTTTTTATCAGTATAATTATTTTTTCACTCCTTCTTAACCTATTAATTTTATGGAAAATATAGTATTACATATACAAGCATTTATGGTTGAATGGCGTGAAGTCTTCATTCAATGGGGTTATTCGGGCCTATTTATTTCCGCTCTTCTTTCTGGAAGTATAATACCTTTCAGCTCTGAGATTGTTCTTCTTTCTTTGGTTGGACTTGGACTTAATCCTTTTTGGTGTGTCTTTTGGGCTACCGTTGGTAATACATTAGGAGGTATGACTTGCTACTGGATGGGGTATGCAGGAAAGACAGAATGGGTTGAACGATATGCACATATTAGCTATGAACGTGTTGAGAAGATGGAAGCGCGTATGCAAAATCGTGGTGCTTATATGGCTTTCTTTTGTTTCTTACCTGTTCTGGGTGAAGTGATTGGAGTTACGCTCGGCTTTATGAAAGCGAATTTATTTATTACTTTTACTTCTATGTTTGTGGGTAAGTTAATTCGTTATATTGCATTGACAATTCCATTGCTTTATGCAGTGGATAGCGTTTGGCAACTAGTCAAGAACTCTTAATTCGCTTACTTTATTATGAGGAAGTCTACCATTGTTCCTATTTCCTTTTTGTTTCTTTGCTTTTTGTTTTTTACAGCTTGCAATGGAAAGGGGGGAGATCAGCGTCCGGTATTAACTGTTACCATTGAGCCGTTACGTTATCTTACCGAACAAATTGCGGGTAAGGATTTCGAAGTTACGACTCTTGTCCCGAGTGGAAACAGTCCGGAAATTTATGAGCCAACTCCTTCACAAATAGCCCATTTGCAGCAAAGCGTAGCTTTTTTTGCGCTTGGACATCTTGGGTTTGAGGCACAATGGATTGAAAAGCTTTCAGATTTGTATCCTAAATTGCCTGTGTGCAAAACGGATCAAGGACTTCCATTGATAAAAGAAGTCTCGTCTCATGAGTCTCATGCTCAGGGTATTGACCCACATGTTTGGTTCTCTCCTCGAAACATGGAGCAAATGGCTGATTCTATATCGGAGACTCTTTGTCGCATTTATCCTCAAAAGAAATCTCTTTTTAAGGCGAATACATTGCATTTACAAGCAGAGATAAGGGCAACAGACGACAGTATTCGTAGTCTTTTGAAGGGCCGATCGGTTGCATTTGTGTGCTATCATCCTACACTTACTTACTTTGCACGTGACTATAATTGCCTTCAAATTCCTATTGAAGCCCATGGAAAAGAACCTTCAGCAAAAGTTCTACAGCAGCTCATCCAAGAAGCGCGAACTCGCCATATAAAAGTGGTACTTGTGGAAAAAGAATTTGACTTACGTTATGCTACCCTTATTGCCCAAGAAATAGGTGCACAAGCTGTTCAAATTAATACACTTTCGTATCAATGGCGTAAAGAAATACTCCGTACAGCTTATCAATTGAAACAATATTCTGTTGATAAATAAAGAATATTATGGTACAAATCGAAATAAAGAATCTCTCTATAGCTTATCTGAACCGTATAGTGCTGAAGGACGTGAATCTTACTATTGAGAAGCATGACTTTGTAGGTATCATAGGGCCAAATGGATGTGGAAAAACATCTCTTTTGCGTTGCATATTAGGGCTAACAACTCCTATTGGAGGAAGCATTTCTTTTTTTAAAGACGGTGAGCCGTCTCCGTCAATTTCTGTAGGCTATCTTCCTCAGTGTAATCAAATTGATAAGAAATTTCCAATTTCAGTACGTGAAGTAGTACGTTCAGGCCTTGGAATGCAAAAAAAAATATGGAAACGATTTACTTCGCAGCACGAAGAGAAGGTCAACCAGTTGCTTCATGAGATGCACCTTGATCATCTTGCCTCGCGTGAAATTGGTCAGCTCTCAGGTGGAGAGTTGCAACGTGTGCTTTTAGCTCGTGCCGTAGTAAGTAATCCGGATATCTTAATGTTGGATGAGCCAAGTACGTATATGGATCGTCACTTTTCTACCCAGTTGTATCAAATGCTATATACACTTAATCAGCAACATACCATTTTATTGGTTTCACATGACCTGGAAGAAGTACACCATCATGC
>Ga0302211_10000539_pt1 | contig 13223 bp, 13 predicted proteins | sample II_Fen_E3_3_FD_200234 | JGI IMG/M metagenome (GOLD analysis project Ga0302211, IMG submission 200234) | Peat permafrost microbial communities from Stordalen Mire near Abisko, Sweden - II_Fen_E3_3 | ecosystem: Environmental > Terrestrial > Soil > Wetlands > Permafrost | place: Sweden: Abisko... | reverse complement strand
CTTTTACCAGCGGCAAAAGTGGCGGAACATGTACAAGCTATTCGTGGTGTGCCAAAAGCAACCTTGTCTTCACCACCGAATCATCAGGGTTTGTATTCCATTGAAGAATCTGTTCAGAAGATGCATTTATCGTTAAATGCAGCCTTTGGTTTTCGTGTACCAGTGGCTATTAAATGTGCAGCTTCGGCTACATCGGTATCGGTATACAACAACCTTTTGCGTGACCCGTACAAAATATGTGGTGGATTCTTTTTGGATGGTATTCAAGGTGGTACCGGTGCGGCTAATGAAATTTCCTTGGATCATACAGGTCATCCGGTCGTTTCGAAGCTGCGCGAATGTTATCTGGCAGCGGTAAAACAGGGACTGCAAGGTCAAATACCGCTTTATGCTGGTGGTGGTATCGGGATGACGGGAAATGCCGCAGCCGATGCGTTTAAGATGATTTGTTTGGGAGCTAACGGTGTATTTTGTGGTAAATTGCTCATTCAGCTGCTTGGTTGTGTGGGAAATGAACAGGGGCGTTGTAATTCTTGTAATACTGGGAAATGTCCAACGGGTATTTGTACGCAGGATCCTCGTCTTGTAAAACGTTTGGATGTTGATCGTGGTGCACAAAAAATTGTTGATTATGTATTGGCATTCGATCAAGAATTGCGTAAACTAATGGCACCTATCGGCAATAGTTCATTACCGGTTGGTCGGAGTGATGCATTAGTATCGACAGATAAAGCAATAGCCGATAAACTCGGTATTCAATATGTATGCTAAGGAGGAAGCGTGAATCATGTTTAAAATAGATACATTACAGGGACATGAACGTATGTCTACACAAGACTTATTATTGGCAATCGGTGAAGCCGTGGCCAATGGCGAAACCGATTTTGATATCGTAGCTTCCGGTCAGCATGATATTGGGGGTCCATTATGGCATCCGGAAGGTAAAAAGCTAAAATTCCATGTGACGAATGCAGGCCAGCGTGTTGGTTCGATGTGTTTGGATAATACGGAAATTATTGTCGATGAATCGGCTTCGGCTGATGTTGGCTGGCTGAATGCTGGCGGTAAAATAACAATTAAAGGCGATGCGGGTGATACGGCTGGGCATTGTTCAGCTGGCGGTAAAATTTATATTGGTGGCAGAGCGGGAACTCGTTCCGGTTCTTTGATGAAACATGATCCGTTGTATGATGAACCAGAACTTTGGATTTTAAAAAATGTAGGCAGTTTTTCCTTTGAATTTATGGGTGGTGGTCGTGCCATTGTTTGTGGCGTTGACTGCGAAGAGTTTACCTCCGTTTTAGGTGATCGTGCCTGTGTCGGTATGGTTGGCGGGATTGTATATTTTCGCGGCAAAGCCAATGGGTATGCTTCAGATATCAAATTGCTGGATTTAGAAGCGGATGATATTGCTTTTTTAGAAAATGGACTTGATCCTTTTTTGGCTTCAATTGAGCGTCCGGATCTTCGTAATACTTTAGCGGATTGGAGCCAATGGCATAAATTAAGACCGTTGTCCTTTGAAGAACATCAACCCAAACCAAAACCAGATTTTAAGGATTTTCGTTTAAATAATTGGGTGCAAGGCGGTATTTTCAGTGATGTGGCGATGGATGATTTTGATGTAAAAAGTACCGTTGTAACGGGACTTTATCGGCAAAGGGTTCCGTCTTGGGACAATGCTAAATATGCGGCTCCTTGCGAATTTAACTGCCCAGCAGGAATTCCGTCACAACGGCGTTATGACTTAATTCGTGAAGGTAAGATTGAAGAAGCTTATAAACTAGTTTTAGACTATACACCATTTCCAGGTTCGGTCTGTGGGTCGGTTTGTCCGAATCTTTGTATGGAAGGCTGTACCAGGGCAACGATTGATGAAGCAGTACAAATCGGTGAACTTGGTTTTAGTTCCGTATATGCAAAAATTGATCCGCCAACAACAAAAACTGGTAAAAAAATTGCGGTTATCGGTGGTGGGGTTGCTGGCCTGTCCGCTGCTTGGCAGCTTGCTCGTAAAGGACATCTTGTTACGGTTTATGATGATGCTGCGAAGATGGGTGGGAAATTGGAACAGGTTATTCCGCGCGGTCGTTTATCACAAGAGTTATTACAAACTGAATTGCAGCGTATCGTGGATATGGGCGTTGAATTTAAGTCGTCCTGTCCGGTTGATGCAGCTAAATTTAATGAAATAAAAGCAGAATATGATTCAGTTGTTGTCGCTACGGGCGGTCATAATCCAAGGTTTTTCCCTTGGGAAGGTGCCGATAAACTCGTCAAAGGTCTCTATTTCTTAAAAGCTGTTAATCGTGGTGAAACACCGAAAATTGGAAAACATGTTATTGTTATCGGCTGTGGTAACTCTGGTATGGATACAGCGGTAGGTGCTTATCAGATGGGTGCTGAAACGGTAACCTGTATTGATGTGCAAAAACCAGCAGCATTTAAAAAAGAGATTGCGCACGTTGAAAAATTAGGCGGTAGCTTGATTTGGCCATTTATGACGGCGAAAATTACAGATGATGGACTTTATGATGGTAGTGGCAATTTTATTCCGGGCGATATGGTAATTGTATCGATTGGTGAAGCTCCAATTCTTGATTATTTGCCGCAGGATCAAATTAAGAAATTCCGTGATTGGATTGTAGCTAAAAAAGATCAATCCGTTATGGACGGGGTATTTGCAGCTGGGGATGTTATTAAACCGGGGCGTTTAGTTGATGCAATTGGTGCCGGAATCACCGCAGCAAATTCGGCAGCGGCTTATGCACTTGGTGAGCCTATTATTCCACTGGTGAAAAAAGAGCAAATCCCAGCGCAGCGAATCACCAAAGCGTATTTTGAAAAATGTCATCATTGTGATTTGCCAGACGCATCACAGGATCATGCCCGTTGCATTAGTTGTGGTACCTGTCGTGATTGCCGGATGTGTATCGAATCTTGTCCTGAAAAAGCAATTTCACGAGCTGAAGCGGAAGATAGTACATTTGAATATGTTTCGGATCCAGATAAATGCATTGGCTGTGGTATCTGCGCGGGCATTTGCCCATGTGGTATTTGGTCATTGAAGCCAAATGATGAGCCTATAAAAATGTACAGAACCTATAATAAAAACTAAAAATTGTAAACATATCAAGAAAAAAGATGTGATCAAAGTGTTGATGCATCTTTTTTCTTTTTTTATATAGTAAACCGTTATTTTATATAAGGTTGACAATATGAAGGCTTATTTTTATAATAGACAGTGTTATGAATTTATTTATTCGTAAAAGAAGGGAGTTGTAAAAGCAAAAAATTTTATGGTTATGGTTAACTCGTTTTTATTACTTGGTTTACTGTAGCTCTTGTATTAAGAATTGTTTTTATAAGAACTTGACAAACAAAGGAGGATTTTATTATGAAAATCGGTACGCGTGACATGATACTTATTTCATTATTTGCGGCATTAACCGCTATTGGTGCTTTTATTAAAGTACCAACACCCATTGTTCCATTTACGCTGCAGTTTCTATTTTGCACATTTGCAGGCTTGTTGCTAGGGTCCAAACAAGCTTTGTATTCTCAACTTCTTTATATTTTTATTGGACTAATTGGTGTGCCGATCTTTGCCAATGGCGGCGGTCTGACTTATTTATTGCAGCCGACGTTTGGTTATCTGATCGGTTTTGCTGCTTGCGCTTATTTAGTGGGGTTCTTTAGTGAGCATCAGGTTCAAATTAAATTTTGGTCGATATTTGGCGTTATTGTTTTAGGCCTCATGGTGGACTATGTGTGCGGAGTCAGCTATTTATATCTTGTCGTCAATTTTTATTTACAAAAAGACATGAGTGTATGGTCGGCTCTCTTGGTGGGGTTTATTCCTTATATTACGTTTGACGTGCTGCAAAGTGCTTTGATTGCGCTGATTGCCGTGAAAGTTGTGCCGATTATTCGTCGGGCGGGCTATGGAAAAATAGCACATTTTTCTGGGCAGAAGGACACTGAAAATTTGAAAGTTTTATGATTGATGCATACCATATTTATATTAGATATATAAGTTGCATGAAGTATTCTGTATGGCAATCGTTAGGCTAGATTCAAGAAGTAAGGAGAGGGATTCAATATGAAAGGTTTATTTATTACGGCAACTGATACAGAAATTGGGAAAACAATGATTACCGGGGCGATTGCGGCGGCATTAAAGGCACGGGGAAAAAATGTTGGCGTGTTTAAGCCGTTGGCATCAGGTGGCATTTTAAGAGCAGATGGACGGCTTTTATCGGAAGACGCGAGCTTTCTTATGCAGGCAGCCGGTATTGCGGAAGAGCGGCGCCAGGAAGTAAATGAAGTATGTCTCGAGCCAGCACTGACGCCTGCTGTTGCAGCCAGAGCAAGTTCAATCCAGATTGATATGGAAACAATCATTGGTAATTTGTTGGAGCATGCGAAACAATATGATATTGTACTGGTGGAAGGTGTCGGCGGTATCACAGCACCGCTTTGGCAGGACTATCTTATTGTAAATCTTATGCAGCGGCTGCAACTACCAGCTCTGATCGTTGCAAAACCGGGACTGGGAAGTATTAATCATATTGTTTTGACATATGAATATGCGAAACAACATCAAGTGCAGATTTCTGGGGTTGTTTTTAATATGTGGGATGAAGAGCATGCCGGTATTTTAGAAGCAAGTAATATCGAATATATTAAACAGTTAACGAACCTGCCAATACTTGGGCGCATGCCAAAGTCAAATACCTTGAGTGTTATTAAAAATTGTACAGATAATTTGGCTAATATTGCGGAACAAAACTTATTAATCGAAGCTATTTTACAAATTATCGATAAAGGTGGAAAAAGATGAATACAATCGAAGCAAAAGATAAACAATATATATGGCATCCCTTTACACAAATGCAAGAATGGGTTGAAGAACCGCAAACGGTTATTACATCGGCTAAAGGTATTAAGCTTTATGATACGGAAGGAAAAACCTATTATGACGGTGTATCGTCTTTGTGGGTCAATATCCATGGTCATCAGCGATCTGAAATTAATCAAGCAATCATCGATCAGCTTGGACAGGCTGCACATACAACGGCTTTAGGTTTGGCAAATGTACCAGCGACGAAGTTGGCAGAAATGTTAGTTGAAGTAGCACCAAATGGTCTCAAAAAAGTTTTTTATTCAGACGATGGTGCTACGGCTGTCGAAGTAGCACTCAAGATGGCTTTTCAATATTGGCAGCATCGTGGCAAACGTGAAAAAACAAGGTTTATTGCTCTGGATAATGCATATCACGGTGATACGATTGGGAGTGTAAGCGTTGGTGGTGTGGATTTGTTTCATCGTATTTTTCAGCCGCTTTTGTTTGAACCATATCATATACCATCGCCTTCTTTTTATCATAGTTCTATGAAGACGGAGGAAGAATTTACAGAATATTGCTTAGCGGCATTGGAAACGTTACTGAAAGAACATCATACCGAAATTGCCGGCCTTATCATTGAACCTTTGGTACAAGCGGCAGCAGGTATGCTGATGTCACCAAAAGGCTATCTAAACGGGGTGCGGCGTCTGACAAAAGAATATGATGTCTTGCTCATTGCTGATGAAGTTGCCACGGGCTTTGGCAGGACCGGTAGAATGTTTGCCTGTGAGCATGAAGCAGTCAGTCCGGATCTGATGTGTGTATCAAAGGGGATTACTGGTGGGTATTTGCCTTTGGCAGCAACGCTGGCGACTGATGAAATTTATAATGCTTTTCTGGGGACGATGGCTGAGAAAAAAACCTTTTATCATGGACATTCCTATACAGCCAATCAACTGGGCTGTGCAGCGGGGATTGCCAGTTTAGATATTTTTGCTAAAGATCACGTCATTGAGGGGCTACAGGCAAAAATTGCTTGCATAGATATATTGCTGCAAGGCATAAAGCGTTTACCGCATGTAGGAGATGCCCGTCAATGTGGTATGATTGTGGGTATTGAACTCATACGAGATAAAGATAAAAAAATTCCTTATGATTGGAGCCAAACAATGGGGGCGAGCGTTTGTATGAAGGCTCGTGAACATGGTTTGTTCATTCGTCCGGTGGGAGATGTTGTTGTCTTTATGCCGCCGCTTTGTAGCACAGAAGCAGAAATAAAAATCATGTTGGATATTACAAAACGTGCTATTATTGAAATTACTGAATTAGGTCAGGTTGCTGCAAGTGGTGGTGGTGCACATTTTTGATATTATAAAATATAATATCATCTTATGAATAAATATACGGATTTGTCGGAGAAGAGCAGGTATTTCTTTTGAATTTGTCGAAATAATCCAACATATGAAATTATATTAATTCATATGTTAGATAGAATAAAGGAGACGGAGGAGAAAATTTGAAATATCCGGATACCATTAAAACAAATGAAGAAATTCTCAATGCTTTTAAGGTAGTGCTTCCTTATATCAATACGATTTCGCGCGAAGATATGGTGATCGGTTTAAGTAACCTAACAGAGTATCTTGCTTATCAGAAAGGGGATAATCTTGATATAGATCTGGTCCCAGGCAAGTCCGTTACGAATATCGCGACAATAATGGACTGCATTCGTGGCAATAAAACGACATTTTCTGATGTTGATAAAGAAGTTTATGGTAAGCCGATTAAGACTATTTTTACACCGATTCATGGCATGAATAATGAAATTATTGGTACGATCAGTTCGGGAGTAGATATGGAAGAAAATGCAAAATTGATTGAAACTGTGGCTGAGATGGCAAAATCAACCCGAAATGCTTATGAAGCGGTAGAACAGGTTGCGCATAGTGCCAGTGAGCTGGCAAATGCTGGACAAGAATCCATTACACAGGCAGCTACGCTTATGGAGAAAAATAGTGAAACTATAAAGGTTATCGAATTTATTAATAATATTGCGCAGCAGACGAATTTATTAGGTCTTAATGCAGCAATTGAAGCCGCCCGAGCCGGAGAAATGGGACGAGGGTTTGCCGTCGTGGCCGAAGAGGTTCGTAAATTAGCGGAACAATCTAAATCAGCTACGGAAAAAATCCAACAGATCTTAAAGGAAATGAATGTTGCTGTAACCGGAATTTCTCGATCGATTGAAACAACCGGTTCGATTAGTGAAGAGCAAGCAGCTTCGACAGAAGAAATTACAGCAAATCTGGGGCATGTGAGCAATGCTGCCCATGATTTAGAAGTTTTTGTTAAAAAATTTAAATGACATAAAAAAAGAGCCGAAGCACTCACACGTTTAGAGTGATTGCTTCGGCTCTTTCTATTTTGTTTTATAATAATTTTTCAATATCTGCAGCCATGGCAGATGGTACAGTTGTTGGTTCATAACGGTTAACTACAGCGCCGTCTTTATTGATGAGGAATTTTGTGAAATTCCATTTAATAGAATCTCCCTTTAAAAATTCAGGGAATTTTGTGTTAAGTGCGTTGAGTAGACCTTTGGCTACGGGATGGGATTCATCAAAGCCTTTAAATGGTGCTTGTCCAGTTAAGTAGTTAAATAACGGTTGGGCATGATCGCCGCGAACGTCACCTTTTTCGAATAACGGGAAGGTTACACCAAAGTTTACTTTGCAAAACTGCTGTACTTCGTCATTGGTTCCAGGTTCTTGTTCAGCAAATTGATTGCTAGGAAAGCCTAATATTTCCAGACCTTGATCTTTATATTTGAGATACAATGCTTGTAATTCTTCATATTGTGGAGTAAACCCACATTTACTGGCGGTGTTGACAATGATGACGACTTTACCTTTGTAATCGCCTAAATCTTTTTCTTGGCCTTTAATTGTTTTTACTTTAAAATCATAAATGCTCATAGTCGATACTCCTTTTATATATTTTTTGTCATCTATAATACTACTTGTAAGGGGCTTCATACGGTCGGATGATTTTAGCTAAGACCTATCATTTCATCCAATTTTGCTTTGTCGAAGCTCGTTACATAGGTGCTTCCGTCGATGGTGGTTACGGGTACGATAAGGTCGTTCGTGAGTTTATAAAGTTCGTCACGGGCCGCATCGTCTTCTTCAACATTAAAATCTTGATATTCAACGTTTTTCGATTTTAAATAATTTTTTACTTTATGGCACCATGGGCATTCCGGTGTAGAATAAATTTTTACCATTTTAGTTTCCTTCTTTCTGTTGTTGGATATATTTTTCAGCTAATAATGCAGCGACGGTTCCGTCGGCGGCTGCAGTTGTAAGCTGGCGTATTTGTTTTGTTCTGATATCACCAGCCGCAAAAACACCAGGAATATTGGTTTCACAGGTCTCACCGGCAATAATATGTCCGGAAGATTGTTCGATCGTAATATCATTTTTAAATAATTGGCTATTTGGGACAACACCGATATTGACGAAAATACCATCAACTTTAAGAGTTTGTTGCTCATGGGTGTTTTTATTTTCCAAAAGTATCGATTCAAGTGCTGTAGAACCATCGGCTTTTAAAATATTTGTATTCAAAAAGCATGCAACTTTTGGATTTTTTAAGAGTTTATCCTGTGAAACCGGATCGGCTGTAAGCTTTGGTGAACGATGGATTATATAAAGCTTTTTCGCATATTTATCAAGGAAATTTGCAGCATCAATGGCAGCATTGCCACCACCAACGACAGCAATTATTTTATTTTGATACATGTGACCATCGCATAATTCACAATAATGGATGCCACGGCTGAGAAATTTTTTTTCTTCAGCAATCGGAAGTTTTCGGCGCATCATACCAGATGTAATAATAACAGCGTGTGGCTTATAGATTGTCGTTTCCGTCTCAATGATTTTTTCGGTAGGGGTTAATTGAACCGAAAGAATTGTATCGAATTCATCAATCACAGCTCCTGCTGCTGTAGCCTGTTCTTGGATGCGTTCAACCAGTTCACTGCCTTTGATAGATAAAAAGCCGGGATAGTTTTCAATCGCATGGGCATTTACAATTTGTCCACCAATTAACTCATTTTCTAGAATTAATGTTTTAAGATTCATGCGTCCGGCATACATTCCGGCAGTTAAGCCAGCAACACCGCCGCCGATAATAAGCAAATCCAATTCTTTACTAGGTTTTGTCAATGAATTCACATCCTCTTATAAATAAAGATTCTTTCTAAGAATAGAATATCCTTTATTTCATTGTACATCAGTAAGACAAAAAAAAAAGCTTTTTATTGCAATAAAAAAAAATATTTTTAAAAGGGAGTTCTATACATGGCATTAAACATTTTATATACCCCATTCTGGCAGACCGATAGATTGGATGTAATTTCTTTAATGCATTCTATATATATTGTATGTCTAGAACTTGTTGTTAAAAATACTTCGTTTAGGGGGTGTGTATTTACGAAAAAAAGCCTTGCGAACCAAAATGTTTTGGCTCACAAGGCTTTTTGGCGAATTATTGTATTTTTTGCACAGGTGGAACCGATGGTTTTGTTGGTTCATTCGTTTTTGTTACGCTGGTTGGTGGACTTGGTTTTGTAGTGCCAGATGGTTTTGTATCTGAGTTTTTATTAGAAGATATTTTTGCCGGCGGGGTGGCTTCTTTTGGATTCACCGGACTGTTGAGTGGCTTGTCACGGCTAACTGGACCGGATGTTATTTGTGGTAGGGAAGTTTTGTATTCTTCATCTTCTCGGCGCATTATGGCACTCATTTGCGGCGTGATATCAATATCCAATGTCTGTGCTAGAGTTTCACGAAGCTTTAAGATATTAGGAATCCAATAACTTATATCATCAATAAATAATGGGGTTCCAGGAACCATTTCTGCAGTGAGTCGATTTTCATGGGACGTTTTTAAAACACCAGCAAGACTCAGCATCTTAGGAAGGGAGAGATCTGTTTTCACAGCTGAACTTATTTCTTTAATAATGCCAGGGAGTTTTGTAATAATATCGGTGGAGGAAAGTTTTTCTAAAACAGCTTTCATGAACTTTTGCTGCCTGCCAATCCGTCCAATATCGCCCTCTTCATCACGAAATCGTACATATTCAATCGCCGTATCACCATCCATGTGTTGGAGACCGGGGGCTAGGTTGATGACAAGACCACCATCATCATCCCAAGGGTCTTCATAATGCATACGTTTTTCGACATTGATATCAACACCACCAAGGGCGTTGATAATTCGTTTGAAAGCCTGCATATCGATTAGGATATAATGATCGATCGGTATATTCAAAAAATCTTCAACGGTTTTTTTTGATAAATCGTGTCCGCCAAAAGCAAAGGCATGGTTTATCTTATCATAGCCATGTCCAGCAATTTTCACACGGGTATCACGCGGAATCGATAATAAGGAAATTTTTTCATTTTTAGGATCGACTGTCGCTACCATTAAGGTATCACTTCGACCGACATCATCCTCTCGACTATCAACCCCCATGATCATAATATTCATTTTGTCCAAAGCAACCATGCGATCCGGGGAAACTTTTGCTTTTTGATCTGGTTCAAATAAATAGTAAGCGGCACCAGCGATGCTAGCAAGTAGAAAAAGACCCAGTAATAAAAAAACTCCCCAACGGCTGAGGTGTCGTTTTTGTCGCTGCTTGCGACGCGGTTCTAAATTCATAAAACAGCTCCTTTATGTAAAGCACCCTATTGATTTTAAAACATTAAAGTTTTGTTCATAACACTCGTTAGGGACTATAGACTGTTGCTGGCAGGGTGAAATTTCTTTAACACCCTGCTTGTGCATTTTATACAATGATGTGTTGCTACTTCTTATCATGGCAGACCTATCTGAAGATTTTATGAAAAAGCACGCACACGAAAATGCCGCCTGCTGTTTTCTTATAATTCGTCCAGCAGACGGCAGATATGGCAATATTAGAGACTATATTCTATAACGGGTGTTTTTCCGGCTTCAACGACAGAATTTGACTTGGCATTCAAATTCGTCACTTTTTCATAATTGATAATTAAAACAGGGGTGATTAAATTCATGCCTTTTGCTTTAATGAAGGGGCGATCCAGTTTTAGAATGGGTGTACCAGTCATCACTCGGTCGCCTGTTATATGGAGGGCTGTAAAACCACGACCATCTAAAATAACGGTATCAAGACCAACATGGACGAGCACTTGGATACCATTGTCAGCTGTAATGGCAAAGGCATGTTTTGTTGTAAAAAATAAAGTAATAATTCCATCGCAAGGAGCGAGTACATAATCACCATCGGCAATGATTGCAAGACCGTCACCGGTTAATTTATCAGCAAAGACAGGATCGGGCACATTTTTGAGAGCCATTGTTGTCCCAGAAATCGGAGCAATTATTTGAAATGTTGGTTGTATTGTATTTTGCATAATAGAAAATAAAAATAAAAAGATTTTATTTTTATTTTTTCACCATCCTTTAATGTATATAGGTTGAGTTAAAGAATATTAATTTGTTTATCAACAATGAAATAGGTAACGAATACCATAAAATTCTTTAATTACCGATCATAGCATGTATTTTATAAAATTTTTGTTAATTCGCGACTTGTCGCGGCATGTTTTATAATATTTGATACTTTTTGATCAATTTCTAAAGCTTGTTTGTGTAAGGATTCGGCTTCTTCAAGTTGTTTTTGATTATTTTGCGTCATTCCGTCAAGAAAACTTTTCCAGGAGGCGATTGTGAGGGCATCGACTTGCAATCGTAAGGTATGAAGATGTTTAGCACCCGCGGGTACAATAACACTTTTTAGTTCGGCATCACGTGCCTCATTATCAGGAATGACTTCGCTCTCAATAAATGATTGCAGCTTTAAGCGCTGTAAATCATTTAAACTGGCTTGTTCTAATTGCATGATATTATGAAACTTTTCCTGCTGCTTTTTCCCCGCTTTATTGTGGCTATCAATAATAGTTTGGGTAGACTGCAGATAAGAAGTGATGTCCTTTTCTTGAATTGATTGGATTGTATTTAAGAAATCTTTGTAGTTTTCGATGTAGACAACCTGCCAGTTTCCATTATTCTCTTGTTCTAATCTGACCCGCAAAGTAAAGTCGGTTTTTGTATACTCTTCACAGATTTTTATTTCAGCTATAGCAGTTTTTTCGTTTTTTAGAATAGATCCGATTCCTTTAAACTGGATATTTCGTAAATTTGAGCGTTCAATAAATTCGTCAAAATCAATACCGAGTTGCTGTCCTTTTAGAATAGAACCTTTTTCTTCATCCTTTTTCCAAATTCCTGTATTGACATATTGTGAGATATCATCTTGGACACCCGATAGAATCAAGGGCTTTATTAATATATAAAAATTTTCAAATAGTGTTTTTGTTTTAGGTGGTAGGGTTTTATCATCTTTAAACATGTCTGTAGTCAGATCATCGTATGCTTTTGGTAAGAGAATGTCCATGTTAATGGATTTGCGAAAGTTTTCTAGATTGTGAGAATGGATTGCTGATTGAATGTTATGCAGAGCGTATTCCGGTGTTTTGGTATAGATGAAAAAATACCAAGACCATGCCCCCAGTAAGAAAGAAAAAACAACAATGAGAGCGAGCAGTTCCCATGATCGTCTAGCTGTCTGGCGCGCAAGTTTTTCTTTCCAAATGATGTCTTCCATAAAAGCAGTAACTCCTATACATTGTTTTAATTTAATTGCTATACAAAATTATACAGCAAAATCTAATAAAATGGGACAAAGCGATTAAAATAAAAAAAGATTGACATTTTTTAAAAATAATATTATAATATTTAACATTGACAGTGCAAAAAAATGTCAACTTGGGGTATCGCCAAGCTGGTAAGGCACGGGATTCTGAATCCCGCATTCGTTGGTTCGAATCCAGCTACCCCAGCCATTTGAAAATTAATGTTTTTATATAAAAAGAGTATCGCTAGGGCGATACTCTTTTTGTTGTTAAATTTAATTATTTTCTGCTTTAATCGAATTTCCTATGCTATAATGAATTAATTAAACATAGAGGAGCAAACATTTTTCTGAAGAAAGAACATGGAGGGGATACATGTGAATTGTTATGTATGCAAAAGCCGGTTGATGAGTAGGGAAACTACCTTTATGGTCGATTTAGAACCGTGTATGGTCATTGTGAAAAATGTGCCATCATTTGTTTGTATCCAATGTGGACATATTAGTTATAGTGATGTGGTAGCGAAACGGCTCGCAGAACTTGTCGAAACCGTCAAGGATTCAGCGTTGTCTGTTCTCGTAATTGATTATCTAAAGCAGGTTGCTTAATATAAAGTTTTGATTTAAATG
>Ga0302211_10000536_pt1 | contig 13270 bp, 12 predicted proteins | sample II_Fen_E3_3_FD_200234 | JGI IMG/M metagenome (GOLD analysis project Ga0302211, IMG submission 200234) | Peat permafrost microbial communities from Stordalen Mire near Abisko, Sweden - II_Fen_E3_3 | ecosystem: Environmental > Terrestrial > Soil > Wetlands > Permafrost | place: Sweden: Abisko... | reverse complement strand
CGGTTATCCCTGAACGGTATAATCGTGGTAGGTCGTGATATAGCACATGCCAAGTTGAAAGAGCTGCTTGATTCGGGCAAACCGCTTCCACAATATGTAAAAGATCATCCGATCTATTATGCCGGCCCAGCCAAGACACCTAAGGGAATGGCTTCAGGTTCATTCGGACCAACTACAGCCGGACGTATGGACTCATACGTTGATTTATTTCAGGAAAACGGAGGCAGCATGATTATGATTGCAAAGGGTAACCGTAGCCAGCAAGTCACCGATGCCTGTAAAAAACATGGCGGATTTTACCTGGGTTCTATCGGAGGACCCGCAGCTATCCTGGCAGAACAAAACATCAAGAAAGTGGAATGCCTGGAATATCCAGAATTAGGCATGGAAGCTATCTGGAAGATTGAAGTGGAAAACTTCCCTGCATTTATCCTGGTAGATGATAAAGGAAACGACTTCTTTAAGCAAATAAAACCGATTATGGCTTGCTAAGAGTGAATCGAACAAGACATCGTCCACTAATTACACAGATATTCACAGATTTTTATTTCTGTGTAAATCAGTGTAATCAGTGGACGATTCTTTTATTTATATCAATCCAGCGTTTAATTCAGTTTTAACCGGACACCTACATTTGCACTGATTTCGGGTTGAGTTAAGCCGCCATAGTCGGCATAAGTAGCATTCAGGATATTATTGAGATCACCATAAATATCAAATTTCTTTTGCGACCAACTTATACGCCCATCGAGCATAAAGTAAGGGGTAAAGTTTTTTATAACCGAAGATGCCCCATATACTTTATTGGCATCATAGCTCCCTGTCCGGTCTAAATATGCAACTTTCCACGAAGCAGAAAAGTCTTTAAAGATAGAATGATCGACACTCAGGACAACTTTATGTTTCAGATAATCGAGAGCATATTTGGAGATAAAAGTACTTGCGCTTTTATCCAATTGTAAGTACGAATAGCTTAAGCCGATTTTACGCACAAAACAATGTTGGAAGTAATATTCTGCAGATATATCCGTACCCAGTGCATTAATACTTGTCAGGTTTTCGCTATTCCATACGGCCGTTGAAGTAGGCTTCACCCAATCAATTACATTTTGAGCCATCCGGTAATATCCTACAACATCCAGTTTCCAGGATGACTGAAGTATTTTAGTTCCAGCTTCCAGTGTTTGTGAATGTTCTGGTTTCAAATCAGGATTGGCAGTGTGCTGTGGACCTACATAATACAAATCGGTAAATGTAGGCAGACGAACAGCCGTGTTGCCATTCGCAAAAACACGTACATGATCATTAATAGAATATGCCAAATCAATACCTCCAAATGTATTCAACCCATAAGAGGATGTATAGGTAGAAGCAACTCCCAGAGAAAAATACCAGCGTTTGAGATTCAGGGTTTGATCAATATATCCGGTTGACAAGAGGCGATTAGCTTCACGCGTAAAAAAACCATTTGTTTCCAGGGGTGCGCGCATTGAATCGATCTTTGTACCAAGTACATTACTAAAAATATGCTCGTTTCGCATATCAATGCCTAGTGTAGTTTTACCTAATTTCGAAAGATAAGCGGCAGAAGCTTTTCCACCGGTCACATCGGTTAAATGATAGTTCCATCCGGCTGGCTTATTATAGTCCAGTTCAAAGCGGTCGTGATGCCGACGCCAGTATGCCTGGGCAGAATACTCAAATTTTCCTTTGTGCATTGACCAGTTCAAAGCAGTCAGAAAGGTTTTTGAATTCTCATACTGGTTTGGAAAAGCCAGTGAATAGAACCCACTAGCGCCAAAAGCTTTTAACTGCGCTGCAAGTTGCAAGTCGAATTTACCGGCATGCCTGGTATTGAAAACAGATTGCAAATATCCGCTGCTTAAATCAAAATCGGTATTAGCTGTATAACCGCTACTACTCTTGTGTGAAAATGAAGCAAAAGTGTGAAAACGATCTGTACCAAGATTTCCCGAAACAGACTGTGCAAAATAATTAAAGCTTCCTCCTGCCAATTCTGCATTAAGGGCATGCTTTTCATTATTCTCCGTAACGATGTTGATAGCACCGCTAAAAGCATTGGGACCTAATACCCGGGCAGAAGAACCTTCCAGAATTTCCACACGGCTTACATCGGAAAGATTAAGCGGAATGTCGAGATTAAAATGACCGGTTTGCGGGTCCGTAATATTGATTCCGTTCAACAACACCAGCACCTGGTCGAACGAGCCGCCACGGACAGATATGTCAGCCTGTGTGCCATTCGTTCCCCGTTGACGGATATCCAACCCTGTCACATACTTCAACAATTGATCAATGCTTTGTACCGCCGTACGGGTAATTTCAGCTTTATCAACAACGGTAAGCACCCGCCCCAATTCGGAATAGAGCTTATTCCGGTTAGCATTGACCTGTAATTCTGAAAGGTTCACAGCCATTGAATCAGTTTTCACCTGACTTCGAATAGCCTGTAACGTAAAAAGAAAGATGGGAAGGAGAATAAAAGTTTTTTTCATACTGAATAAAATAAAAAACGGTTGAGATGAGATAAACTCATTTCAACCGTTCTGATTAATAAATAAATATATATTGGGTACCTGATGGCACGCAGCGGCACTGTCAGATGGATTCTCGAATAAAGTAACTTCCTGAATTTGATGGATTGTTGCTTCCATTTCTAATAATTCACTCAACCTATCAGGCGATTCAATTTCATCAGCAAGTACGCAAAGTGAATCCGTGGATACACCAACTGCTTTTTGCAACGACTTATCCGAAATCGAAACACAGACACAGCCAATTGTCACAGCACACGCCAGACTACAAAAGATAGCATACCCTGCCCGACTCCAACGACGGAAGCGGATTGATGAAGTTGCTTTGATTTTTTTTGTTTTCACCGGGTTGACTATTATTTGAAGGCGCAAAAGTAATAAAATATTTTAAGCGGGTAAACTTTCACAAAAAAGAAAAGTGCTTCTGCAAGCAGAAGCACTTTTCTAAATAATACATTTACTACTTATTGACGTAAATAGTTTTCTCTTGACGTAAGAAGTTTTTTCTATTTAATTTTCCGGTATAAATATCTGAATAATTCGTAGAACCCTTTTTTCCTCCAATAATAAAAATCCGGTTAGAAAGCTCTATTTCATTTTTCAAGTCTGCCGAATTCAATACGGCATACGTTTTTGGTTTAAATACAACGGCTGACTGATAGTTCCTTGGAGTTGCCAAATAATCAGAAGGAAGGACGTTTCGGAGCGTATCAGGGATCTGCCAACTTAATCCTTCGTCTTTTGAAACCTTATAAAAACTTTTAGAATTGTCAGTCCTTAAACCGAATACTAATAACTTCCCATCATAAGGAATCACCGAAGCACCAATGGCCAATGTATCTAATGTGTGGTTTTCAGTACTAAAGTCAATCCAATAAACTCCATCTTCAGAACTCCACCTGTTTTTCAACGGATTAATATTATCGGTGGAAGAGTACCCTCCAAAAACTATTACTTTCGACTTTCCAGTTGACGAACTATAAGTTGTTGATGCAAAATCCCGAACAGGAAAGTTATCAGGGATTGTACCGGCAGTTACACCCCAAATATCACCATCACTTGATGTTGAGAAATGAATGCCATCAGCTGACTGAACTACTGCCCACAACTGACCGTTGAGTACATAAAGAAGCGATTTGAATGTGAAATCAGTAACTGTTTTTTTAGTCCAGTTAATACCATCTGCAGATGAGTAGATGTTTGTTCCATCCTGAGTTAAATATAGTTTGCCGTTAAACTGCATCATGTCAGTTAATGGGGTCTTCACAGGCAAACCGGTTACTGTCACAGAATTCCAGTTGAATCCATCTGTAGAAGTATGCAAATAAGCACTTGTTCCATCATTTAAATAGTAATATAAGACATTATTCAGAATAACAGTTTTCTGACTTGAAGCATTGATTGAATTCAAATTAGTTGACACTTTATGCCACAGATACAATTCAGGATCAACCTTATGTACATTTGTTGTGATGTTATAACCTATAGAATCTTTAGCATTTGATGCCCAATTCCGGACATGGATAGCTTTGTTAAAATCAATCGTATCTGTCCCGGTTATCAGTACTGAATCCTGTTTATATTTATTACCCCCGGGGGCGAAATACAATAGCGCCCCGGCAGAAGTTTTAAATGAAAAAGTAGGATAAACACTGTCAATACGGGTTTTATATGGCAACGAATCTACATTTACAATTGTTTTATCCACCAATGTAAATACTGCGGTACTTAAAAAGGGAATGCTATCATTAGCCGCAAACGTCAAAGAGACAAAACGTGCATCGGTTGATGTTGTTGTTACAGTGGTAGTATCTAAACAGGAACTTAGTAAAATGATAGAAGATACAAAGAATATTAGCCGGAACTTATTGGATTTCATAAATACAAAGTTTTTTTTTGAATGGACAAAGTTAAAAACATTTTAGCTCATCTTTATCGCACTTCCTAAGATTTATTGTTTTTTATCATTAAAAACATTTTTTTTTTGAGAAAATAAAATGAAATGATTTTTCAACTGTAAATCTGCTTAAAAAATAGAGTAAAAATACTTTTATTTCAGTTCAACCATTACCGGGCAATGATCAGAATGAACGGCTTCTGAAAGTATGGCTGCTGACATTAACCGCTTACGAAGTGGTTCACTCACCCAATGATAATCGATACGCCAGCCTGCATTCCGGGAGCGGGCAGCCCCAAGGTAACTCCACCAGCTATATTGTTCTGCACGTTGATCAAAGATTCTGAATGAATCAACCATTCCTGAAGCTTCATATTGGTCAAGCCATTCACGTTCTTCCGGCAAGAATCCTGAGACTCCTTTTTGTCGTTCCGGATGATTAATATCTATGGGTTTATGACAGATATTATAATCCCCGCAAACCACCAGATTTGGCCTTGTCTTTCTAAGATTTGCTATAAACAGAGCAAAAGCAGCCAAAAACTCCATTTTAAGAGCCTGCCGGATATCACCGGATGAACCGGACGGAATATACACACAGACCACAGTTATATCTCCAAAATCAGCACGAATAACTCTCCCTTCTGAATCGAAGCCAGGATGTTGCATTCCCACGACTACACTATCAGGTGCCTGTCTGCTTAATATTGCAACGCCACTATATCCTTTTTTTTCGGCAGAATGAAGGTAGGAAGTATACCCCAACTTTGCAAAAAGCATCGTATCAATCTGATCAGGTTGAGCCTTAGTTTCCTGGAGACAAAGCACATCAGGATTTTCTAAATGAAGCCATTCAGAAAAATTTTTGCTCAATGCAGCTCGAATTCCATTCACATTGTATGAAATGATTTTCATTGATTTACCTTTTTAACTTGTTTGTATAGTTCAGAAGCAAATACAAAATCATTAAGTGCTTTATTATGAACATGAAAAATATCTTTATTGTTCCCTTGCCATGCTTTTTCGCCTTTTTCGATAAAGATAATATTTTCGCCAATTTCCATCACTGAATTCATATCATGTGAATTAATAATCGTAGTGATACCAAATATATGGGTAATTTCATGTATCAGTTGATCGATAACAAGTGACGTTTTCGGATCAAGACCTGAATTTGGTTCATCACAAAATAAGTACTTAGGTTGAAGTGCAATGGCCCGTGCAATAGCAACGCGTTTTTGCATACCCCCACTAATTTCAGAAGGAGCCAGTGCGAAAGATTTTTCTTCCAGATTAACATGCTTGAGACAAAAATAGGCGCGTTCCTTCATTTCTTCCTTTGAAGTGGGAGAGAACATTTCGAGAGGGTACATAACATTCTCCAATACGCTCATGGAGTCGAAAAGAGCTGATCCTTGAAATAACATCCCCACCTCGCGCCTTAAAATACGAATTTCTTTCATGCGCATATCCGGCAAATTACGACCATCGTATTCTATTCGGCCATTATCTATCCGGTGCAATCCGATGATACTTTTCATTAAAACTGTTTTACCGGAACCACTTTGACCAATAATCATATTGGTTTTCCCAGTCTCGAAAACAGCGGAAACATTTTTTAGTACATGGTTCCCGTCAAAGGATTTATCTACATTTTTTACTTCAATCATTTTTCTTTCTATTATAGCTGAGCATACCCCTTATTATAAAGAATATACGACAATAAATTTAGCCTAGCATTAAACTGGTTACCAATAGATTAAAGAACAGCACTAAAATACTACCATTCACCACAGCGTTTGTGCTCGCCTTACCAACATCAAGCGCTCCCCCTTGGGCATAATATCCATAAAAAGATGCCACGGATGTGATGATAAAGGCAAAAATCAGTGATTTTACAACCGAATAAAATACATAATATGGAACAAAGGCATATTGAATACCTGTTAAATAATCTGCTGTTGAAATAACATCCGTAAAAAGACTCACAAAATATCCTCCAACCAAACCTAAAGCCATACTAAAAATAACCAGAAAAGGAATCATTACAACAAAAGCAATAATCTTTGGTAATATCAAATAATTCGCAGAGTTTACACCCATTATTTCGAGAGCATCTATTTGCTCGGTAATCCGCATAGTACCGATTTCAGAAGCAATATTGGAACCAACCTTTCCGGCAAGGATTAAACACATAATGGTGGACGAGAATTCCAACAACAACGTATCACGGGTTACTAATCCGGTAGTATAGGTTGGAAGCAATGGATTTGAAGAATTCAACTTTGTCTGGATGGTCATAATAGCCCCGATAAATACGGAGATAATGATAACTATGGGCAAAGATTGCAATCCTAGTTTTTCAAGTTCTTTTGGGAACTGGCGGAAAAACATTCTCCACTTATCTGGCTGCACAAGAACCCGTTTCATTAGCAAAACATACATGCCGGTATCATTTAATAAGCTCATGATTGAATGATATATATTAATTTTGAATAATTGATTTTATAAAAGTGGAAGTTTCCATCGTGATTTGCAAATATACTGTTTTTTTGAATATCAAAAAAACAGTATATTTGACAGTCTTTTTATGTCCCTATTATTAGACCCACTAAAATCAGTTTGTCTGACAGTCTGTTTCTTTCAATATTTTCGGAACAAAAAAACAAAAGTGCAGTAGAAACAAAAAAGCTCAAACCAATTTGGTTTTGAGCCTATTGATTAAACAAAACAGGTATTTCTTATTTATATTCCGCTATTAAAAATTTCACATCATACGTCTTCAACCACGCAATATCCTCGGGTTTAATCTTGGCATCTGTAATCAAATAATTTATCAATGAAAGCGCACCAAGACTGGCAAATGAATTTTTCCCTATTTTAGAAGAATCGGCAACCAAGTAGATTTCATTAGCCGATTCAATCATAGCACGTTTAACACAAATATCACTAATGCCGGGATAAGTTAAACCCGATTTTAATGCGATACCTGCAGTTGCAAGAAACAATTTGTCGACATGTAGGTTCTGGAAAAAATCTGCTGCTTTCTGCCCAGTAAGGGATAATGTTGGCGCTTTAAACTCTCCCCCGGTCACAATCACATTAATTCCAGCTTGTGCTCCCAGAATTAAGGCTATATTAAGTGCGTTTGTTATTACTGTCAGGTTCTTATAGTTATTCAGGAGATTGGCAATCTCTGTTGTTGTTGAGCCTGAATCAAGAATAATAGTATCGCCATCTTCAATCAATTCAATTGCTTTATGGGCAATCATTACTTTTTCAACCAGATTATCCTGATTCTTCAAACTGAAATTCCGAACATTTTGATCTATATTCTTTAGGTAAGCTCCCCCGTGCTCCCTAATAACATCCCCATCTTTCTCCAGACGTTCCAAATCCTGACGGATAGTAACTTCCGTTACTTTAAAGATCCTGCTTAAGTCCATCACCTTGGCATGGCCATCTTCACGGATTAACTCTAGAATTTTCTCGCGCCTTTGATTAGGAAGCATACTATTTAGTGTTTAATTTTTTGCCTGTATTCAACAATCTGGCTGATAGAAATAAGTTTTACATCATGCTGTTTTGCCACTATCACCAAATCGTCATAACGCGCCATAGACCCGTCATCATTCATGACTTCTACCAATACACCACAAGGACTTAAACCGGCAAGTCTTGGCAGATCTAAGGAGGCTTCAGTGTGACCCTTCCGACCTAAGACGCCATTGGAGTCAGCTATTAATGGAAATATATGTCCGGGGCGACCTAAGTCTTCTGGTTTTGTACTTTTATCAACCAATGCTTTAACTGTACAGGAACGGTCGAATGCCGAAATTCCAGTTGTACAGCCATTCCCAAGCAAATCAACCGAAACCGTAAAGGCGGTAGACAAGGTAGCCGTGTTATGTTGCACCATTCTTTCAAGGGATAGTTCCTGTGCACGTTCTTCAGTGATAGCTACGCAAATCAACCCACGACCAAACTTAGTCATAAAATTAATTATTTCAGGGGTAACATACTCGGCAGCAGCTATAAAATCACCTTCGTTTTCACGTGCTATATCATCAAACACCAACACCACTTTTCCTTTACGGATATCTTCGATAGCTTCTTCTACCGAATTAAATTTATCAGACATGTAAATATATTTTATTGCTCATTATCAGATATTCTTGAATTTTTATATTCAAAAATGCATTCCTTTTAATTTGACTGCAAAGATAACAATAAATTCCAAATGTTGTTACTTCAAAATCCTGTCAGAAAGTGCATATAAAGTTTGTTTTAATACAAATCGATCATTTGCTTAGCGACGGGTTGATTAATTGAACTAATTTGAAATCAGTAGAATAAGATCCTTTGTTTTCCATCCCATGCAACACTTTCAACGCAAATTCAATACCCTGTACCGCCATACTGGATCCAAACCCATCAATAGTTGCCAACAGAACTCCCGATTGCAGTAATGATTGAACGGAAGCATCATTATCAAAGCCTACAACAGGAATCTTCATGGTTTTCCCATACTTTTCAAGCACTCTGATTACTCCCGTTGCCATGGCATCGTTACAACACATAACTCCTTCCACATCCGGGTATAGAGTAAAAAGTTTCTCAAATACTTTTTCCGCTTTATCAGTTTCCCAATCGGCTGCTTCCGATGCAACCAACTGAAGTTGATATTCTTCAATCGATCTTAAAAAACCTTTTTTCCGTTGTTGTGCGTTTTCAGCAACCTGAAGTCCTTCAATCAAAATTACTTTTGCTCCTATCTGTAATTTGCTCGCAAGAACATCCCCCACCATCCTGGAAGCCGTTTCATTATCAGGACCTACAAACGTGAGTTCAACCCCGCTTTGTAACAATAGTCCTTCATCGAGTTTAATGTCAATATTAACCACTTTTATTCCAGCCCGTATTGCAGTTACGGTTACCGGGACTAATGCTTTTGAATCGATAGGAACCAGTACAATTGCATCTACCTTTTCAAGAATGAGTTTGTTGACAAGTTCAATTTGTAAATTGACTTCTGTCTGAGTTGAAGTTCCAACAGTTACCAGTTGAAATTCTGTTTGTTTTTCGGCAAAAGCAATAGCTCCTTTTTTCATTTCCTGAAAGAACTCTGCTTCCAGCGATTTCATGACTAATCCGATGATTGGTTTCTTATTCATGTGATTTAAATTTAATGTATCAGATATGATTATGGTTTAATTTTTTTGTTATTCGTATGAGTAAAATCGTTTTAGAATTCTAAATGCTTGATAAGCATTACTGATTTAAGTACGTGAAGCAATTTAATATCCCTTATTAGTTGCCATTTACTTTCTAAGTAATCAATAATATTTAATGATATGTTTTGAGCCAACCAAAAGTAAGGTTGCGTTCAGTCGTTCTTTTAGATTTTGAAAGCTACGATAAGCATCCAATTGACCCATTGATATTTAATAAATCTCCAAAATATTTCAATTTTGTTCAGTTCTGGTGAATATGGAGGAAGAAAGTAAATATACAAATCCTGTTCTCACCAACGAGCAATATTGGCAATAAACTTTTTACTTTTATGTATCGGTGCATTATCGAGTATTATCACTGTTTTTTTTGATATTTAATTGGCAAAATCATCAATGAATTCAATAGCAATATCAGAATTAATTGTTTGTTCATAGGTTTTAGAATATAGCTTGTAGCAAAGTGCTATGAACACTAAAACGCTCAATGACTTTAATTTGAATACGGAAAGTAATAAGGAGTTGTCTCTATGTTGCCATGTAGGAGGCAAATTCGGAGTTAATCCAAAGTGACTCTTGTCGCAAAAATATAAATCTAAATATCCTTGTTTGTGTAATTCTATTAGTTCAATAATTTCAGATTGTTGTTTCTCAAATTGTTCTTCATTTAGTAAGTTTCTGATCGTAAGTCGAGCTCGTTTAAAGCTATAGCCGATCATCTTTTTTAAAAATTATCTAAGTTTGTTTGGAATTTTTTATATTGTATTCAATATCAGTCAAATGGGAAATAGATATTAAATTTCCACTATACTTTTCAACCATTTCTGGAAGCTTATCTCTGACTTGTTCCAACTTTACTTTTGGACCTCGATCAGCAGCTATTGATAAGGTACTCATCTTGTTTTCTGCAGAGGCAGATTCCCAAGCATTAAATAACCTTATAACGGCTTGTATGTCTATATTTGTAATCCTTGAAACTTCTGCCATTGAATTCTTTCTATCAGAAAGCATGATTTGAAAACTACGACTTCTTTCAATGAAATTAGAGCTTGTTTTGTAAGATTGTTCTAATTGTTCTCTTTTTTTATTTATTAAAATAATGTGTTTCATAATAGATGTACTATCTTGATTATAATACGAATATGCAAATTTAAACTAACACACACAGCTGTTTTTAATAAATACATCAATAAATAAGTATGTGCTCGAAATTAGTTTATACTTTGATAATAGACTATGTCGTTCTATGTCAATGGGTAGACGCAAAGTAATATTATAAATTAATTTTTGTGTTGTACTTAATATCAATTACTTAATATATAATCCAGATGGGTTGGTGAAAAGAGAAAGAGGGTGTCCTAAAATCAGGACACCCTTAAATTTATTTAAATTTTCAGGTCATTTTAATCCTGAATTTGCAGTTGTGCCATATCCATTATCACCATATGCTTCTTTGTTTGATATTTGAGATAAGAAGTCCTGTGATATTGGCCGATAGTAATTGACTGTTTTAAAACTCTGGGCTGCACGGGTATTGTATTTTTGCAACCTGGCTTCAAACGCTTTATGACGTTTCAGCAAAGCCCAACGATTGAATTCACCACACATTTCGCGTGCATATTCATTAAAAATATCATCCTCGGTAGCAGTGGTTAAATCAACACTGGTTTTAACAACACCTGTACGAACAGAACGTTCACGAAGCACATTTAAGTATTTAGCAGCATCTGCACCGTTTCCTAATTTCTGTTCAGCCTCAGCTGCAATCAGATAAACTTCGCCCATGCGCATAATAAACATATCACCATACTTTGCCTGAAGATCTGATCCGTTAAATACTCCATCATACGACCAGTTGAACTTGTTTAATGACGGATAAGCCTGATAGGCATTGGTTCCCGCAGAAGTTGTAGTCTGGTCAAAAGGGACTGTCCAGGGAAGGCCATTACTATCATACAAGTCATCAATGTTAACTATAAAATAACTATAATTCAACTTTTGTACAGCAGTAAGACGTGTTTTTGAGCATACAACACTAAAACGATCATCATCTGCTGCAATTGGATAATCTACCACATAAACTTTCTTTGGATGTAACAGATTTGCAATATTTCCTGAATGATCCCCTTTTGGCCAGACTGATGCTGGATACTGGTTACCACCATAAGTTCTTGTTACAGCGTTACAATCGGCATACGGATAATACTTCTTGCCTAGAAGGCTTGGATTAAGGCTGTACTTCGAAATCATTGCCTGAGTTATGGTAACGGTTCCTGCAGCATAGGTAACCCATGCAGGCTGAACCATACTCCATTCCGAATAACCATAAGTAAATGTATTTTCCCAGCGTTTATCCCAGGTAGGATCAAAGCAATCCATCAGATATTTAGAGGGCATATAGGTTGAAGAATTCATTCGTCCGTAAAAATATCCTTTGTCGCTTGGTTTGTGGTTTGCATTCCAAAACTCTGTCATAGCTCCCGGATTACCACAGGTATACGCATATAATCTATTGGTACCAGAGGCATAGGTAAAGGCATCACTTGCACCCGCCTGCGGACCCGCTGCGATAAAAAGAGCCTCTTTGTTATTGCGGTTATTCGCATCAGCCCACATATCCGAAACGTCTGGATATAAGTAAGCGCCATCAGCAGTCGCGTTAGTAATCAGATCTTCTGCAACTTCTTTGGCACGTTGCCAATATGACTTTCCATCTTCCGTCAGGTCTAACCCTGCCCCTTGTGCATATGCCCTTGCCATAAGACCGAGAGCCGATTTTTTGGTTACTCTGGCATAATTATTTCCATATGGGGTAACTCCCAAATCTGTTGTTGCTTCTTTAAGGTCTTTGATGATTTGGGTATAAATATCAGCTTCGGTAGCACGAACCGGATTTAAATCAACCTTCCCGACATCGTCAAGATTCAATGTAACAGGGCCATACTGGGTAACTAAAACCGAATAATAATAGGCCCTTAAACATTTAGCTTCAGCTACAAGTACCTTAATATCTGCTGCAGAGCCATCAGTCAGGTTTTTTGCTTCGTTGATCACCGAATTACAGGATGCAATCATGGCATAACATTGCTTAAAAAGCTTATTTGTCGCATTTGTCCCTGTCGAAAGACTCTCATAATAAAAAAGTTCTTTCGTTGAAGTTCCGTTTGCTTTTACTAACCACATATCCGTTCCGGTCTCAGCCACAGATAAATAGTCGGTAGCTGAAAACAGCTGTGAATACAAAGGGGAATAACAATTAGCCTCCAATCCCGACCATGCTGTAAAAGCAGTCAGAGAGGCATCGCCTGCTGCTGGATTATATTCATCCAAACTGCAAGAATTAAGCATGACAACAGCACATATGATGGTTGTCAATTTATAGAATGTCTTTTTCATCTTTTATTAGAATGTTAAGTTTAATCCGAATACTAATTGTTTAGTCGATGGGAAATCAAGGCTACCGTTCATTTCCGGATCATAATCTTTTATCAGGTGGCTTTTTACAATGATCAACGGATTAGTGATAGTTCCATAGATTCGTAATTTTTCAATATGCAGAAATTTACACCACTTATGTGACATAGTAT
>Ga0302211_10000533_pt1 | contig 13299 bp, 12 predicted proteins | sample II_Fen_E3_3_FD_200234 | JGI IMG/M metagenome (GOLD analysis project Ga0302211, IMG submission 200234) | Peat permafrost microbial communities from Stordalen Mire near Abisko, Sweden - II_Fen_E3_3 | ecosystem: Environmental > Terrestrial > Soil > Wetlands > Permafrost | place: Sweden: Abisko... | reverse complement strand
AGCTAATCGAATCAACCAATCACCCTAAACAAAGCAGTTCTTCACTTCTTCCCTATCATCAAAATGATGTTTAACTCCCTGAATAATTTGATAATCTTCGTGTCCTTTGCCGGCAATTAGCACAACGTCCCCGGCCTGGGCCAAAGCACAAGCTGTACGTATCGCTTCACGACGATCGACAATAGTCAGGCTTTTGGCTTTTTCAACCATATCAAGCCCTGCCAGCATATCATTTAATATATCCTGCGGTTCTTCGAAACGAGGATTATCTGAAGTTAGAATAGCTTTCCAACTGCCGTTAACAGCTTCACGAGCCATCATTGGGCGTTTACCTTTGTCACGGTTTCCACCACAGCCAACTACTGTTATCAATCGGCCATTCCCTTGTAAAATTTGATTAATAGTTCCAATGACATTGGTCAGGGCATCTGGGGTGTGGGCATAATCTACGATAGCTGTATAACCCGCAGGAGCATGAAATGTTTCTATACGGCCCGCTACTGAATGCAACGAACTGATAATTCTCAATACTTCAATCTCATCCTGTCCAAGTAGAACTGCAGCTCCGAAGACTGCTGACAAATTACTGGCATTGAACTTCCCGATAAACGAAACATTTACTTCCCGGTCATTCATATCAAGCAACATGCCTTCAAACCCATGCTCCAGTATGCGGGTCTTAAAATCTGCAACGGTACGAAGTGAATAGGTATATTTTCTGGCTTTTGAATTTTGAAGCATGACCAACCCATTTTTATCGTCTGCATTTGTAAGTGCAAAAGCATCTCCAGATAAATCATCAAAGAATTGTTTTTTTGCTTTTAAATAATTCTCGAAAGTAAGATGATAATCAATATGATCACGCGTAATGTTCGTAAATATGCCACCATCAAACTCTAATCCGGCAATGCGACGTTGATCTATTGAGTGAGAACTGACTTCCATAAATGCATATTCACAGCCGGCTTTTACCATCCGATCCAGTAGCTCATTCAATTCCAATGCATCTGGTGTTGTATGAGTTGCTTCAACAGGCAAATCGTTCACATAATTACATACCGTAGATAGCAAACCTGACTTATGTCCCAATTGACGAAACAGTTGGTACAACAACGTAACAATAGTCGTTTTCCCATTTGTTCCGGTAACACCTACTAAAGTCATTTTCGAGGATGGAAAATCATACCATGCTGAAGCCATCTTTCCAAGTGCATCCGAACTATTTTCTACTTTTACATAGGTGACAGATGGATTTATATCACTTGGAATTTCTTCACAGACAACTGCTAAAGCTCCCTTTTCGATGGACATTGAAATAAATTGGTGTCCATCAGAAGCTGTTCCTCGCGTAGCAACAAATACACTTCCGGCTCCCACCTTGCGTGAATCAAATTGGATATTTTGAATATCCAGTTCTGTTTCACCAATTGTTTTCAACAAAATTACATTTTGCAATATATCAGTTAATATCATAGCTTTCTCTTTTTATAATATTCCTAGTTAATTTATTGAAGATTGATCATTACTGAGCTTCCCTTTCGTGCAAAAGTGCCTGGTTTCATGTTTTGCGAAATAACCTTTCCACGACCCATTACCTGAACATTTAATCCCATATTTTCAAGTATAAAAACAGCATCCTTTGCACCCATCCCTATCAAATCAGGAACTACATTTTTTGTAACCACTATTTTTTCTACGCGCGTCTGTTTTTTTTCAGCAAATGCCTTTACCCAATCGGTCGAATTGCTAGCCAATGGTAATTTCAAGTCATTCATTACGGTTTGTATGGCCCTATAATAGCCGACCTTCGTAATCGGGAGCATATGTTCAAGATCAATAGAATCAGCATCAACATGTGCCGGCTTTCTGTTTGAATTTAATGCCATAACCCGCTCGGCTATGTTCTTAAACACCGACCCTGTCATTGTTCCTCCCGATGGATAACCTATTCCGGGCTGACGCATAACACAAATACATGTATAAAGTGGTTTCTCATAAGGGAAGTAACCACAAAATGCGACCTGGTGCTTTGTACCTCCGGTTTTATATCCGCCTTTTCCTTGTGAAATTTGTGCAGTCCCTGATTTTCCGGCGATACGGACATATTTTGACTTAACACATTGTGCCGTACCTAATTTATCCTCTACCACGCCTAACAGCGTAGAGCGGATATCTCTCAGGGTAGATGGTTTACAGATAGATGGATTAATCACTTCGGTGGTAAATTCTTTTACTATCTGGCCATTATGACTTATAGACTTCACAAAGAACGGTCGTATCAATTTTCCATCATTGGCAATGGAGTTATAAAATGCCAGGGTATAAATGGGGGGTATTTGTGTTTCATAACCTACCGACATCCACGCCAATGTCGTGTTCGACCATTCATGTGTTTTATCATTCGGGTGCTTAATCTGAGGAGAAGCAGCCCCCGGTATTTCGATGTTCATTCGCTCATTCAACTTCATAGAATACAACTTGTTCACAAATGCTGCCTGATTATGTCCGTAGGCTTTGACAATAGCACGTGATATTCCGATATTGGAAGATCCGTAAATTGCCTGGGCCACTGTTATTTTATGGTATCCCCCATGATTGGCATTATGATCGGTCATAGTTCTGGTCCCAAATTTAAACAGACCATTGTACGTATTTACAGTATCCGTAATTTTCACTTTCCCCTCATCAATAGCTGCCATCAACGAAGCAACTTTAAATGTAGATCCGGGTTCCGCCATATCCGATACAGCACCATTCTTATTTTCAGTATAGGTACCGTCATCGTTCCGTTGCAAATTCACAATGGCTTTCACTTCTCCTGTATGAACTTCCATTAAAATAACATATCCAACAGCGGCATCAAATTTTTTAACGCCATCCATTAACGCCTTCTCTGCAATATCCTGTAAATCGACATCGATGGTTGTTGTAACATCCATCCCATCGATGGGTTCTACCTGAACAGTATTCATGTAACTGTTGGCAACTTTCTCTCTGGTTGAAATACCGGGAGTACCCAATAAACTCGAATTAAAACTCAATTCAATACCGTTTTTTCCTCCTTTTGACTCTTCGGCATAAATATCGCCAATTGTTCTCTTGGCAAGTGAACCAAAAGGTCTGATACGTCGGAAAAGAACTTTCGAGATAAGCCCGCTCTTATTTCTTCCGAGTTTAAAAAGCGGGAGAGTCTTCAATTGCTTAAGTTGGGAATATGAAATCTTTTGCGGATACAGCTGGAATTCACCAATTCCACTTTTATAGGCTTTTAAGAGTAATGATTTATATTCATAAGCCGATTTGTTATGAAAAAAACTTGACAGGCACAAGGATAATGAATCGATGTTATCTTTAAAAAGTTTACCTCCTTTTTCGTGTAAAGCAGGCACCCGTAGATCCATATAGACATAATAGGTTGGAATAGAACTTGCCATCAACCGGCCATCACAAGCGTAAATATTTCCCCTGTTAGGTTTTACGACAATGTTGGTCTTAATGTTCTGTGCAGCTAAAGCCATCCATTTATCGTGCTCCACAAATTGAATGACCATAATCCTGTAGATTATCAGAAAAAACGACAGGCATATAACAGTGTATACTATGCCGAAACGGAGGACAATATTTTTACGTTTGTCGGACATCTATTTTTTGGGTATACTATCTTCAATTACAAAAGGTGGTGTAGTCGACTGAATCAGACTTATTCCACTCGCATTCACTTTATCCATAACATTCGATTGCCGGCTTATTTCCATTAATTCGGCCGAAATAGTCAATGATTCGTATTTCACATCCAGAATTTTCTTTTTCAAATCAATCTCTTTTGCTAATTGTGTTTCGCAATAAAACCGGTTATCAACATAGAAAAAAGTCAAAACAGCAATCATAATCAATAAACCATATTGTTTTTGTAAAAACTTTTTAGTCAGAATATTCCCATTCAGTATATCACGTACTGTACTGGACTTAATATCCGAAAAGTCTTCACTTCCACGAATAGCTTCTGCTATTTTCTTTAAAAAGTTCATTGTATTATTTGTATACTATGTATGTATTTATAGGACGTTAATGTAAAAGCATACTTATATTAACATCTTCATATTTTGCGTCTTATATCTTGGCTCTTGTACTTTTCTTTCTCAACGGAATGTATTTTCGGAAATTTATGAGTACTCCTTTATTTCTTTTTTCCTCACTCCTCATTTCTCATTCCTCACTCCTATAAAATCGTCGCAATCCTCAACTTTGCACTTCTGGCACGTGGATTCCGTTCAATTTCTTCATTGCCGGCAATAATCACTTTCGTATTGACTGCTTTTAAAGGAGATAATATATTTCCAAAAAAATCTTTTTCAATTTTCCCTTCAAAATTGCCACTGCGGATAAAATTCTTCACCAATCTGTCTTCCAATGAATGATATGTCAGCACCACCAGTCTACCTCCCGGATTCAGTACTTCCAGACTTTGTTCCAACAGCGATTTCAACACATCCATTTCTTTATTCACTTCAATGCGCAATGCTTGAAAAATACGTGCCATATCTTTCTTCTCAGTCTCCCGGCCAATATGTGGTTTCAACAATTCAATAAACGGAAAAATCATATTGAAAGGCTTTTTTGCACGTGCATCAACAATCATTTTGGCTATTTTACGTGAATTACGCAGTTCGCCATATAAATAAAACACATTAGCCAACTGCTCTTCCGAATATGTATTTAGCAAAACAGCAGCACTAAGAGGCGATTTCGTATTCATGCGCATATCCAGCACACCGTCAAACCGAAATGAGAAACCTCGTTCGGCTTCATCAAAATGGTGAGATGAAACCCCTAAATCGGCCAAAATGCCATCTACCTTTTCAATATTATGATACCGTAAAAAGTTTTTTAAATACCGGAAGTTGCTCCGGACAAAGGTAAAACGCGGATCATTAATTGTGTTTTTAATCGCATCTTCGTCCTGATCAAAGCCCAATAACTTGCCTTTTTCATCCAATCGGGATAGTATCTCACGGGAGTGGCCACCACCCCCAAAAGTAACATCCACGTAAATTCCATCTGGTTTTATAGATAGCCCATCAATAGTTTCGTTTAATAAAGCCGGAGTGTGGTATGCAAGTTCAATCATGTAGCTGGTTTTGATATAAATATCTATTTGAAACGAAATTACTCAAATTTAAAGGATTAACGGCGTAAATCAACAACAAATAACTATTTTTTCAACATACGATCTTTCAATAAAGCCGCAAAATCAGAAGGAGACAGCCTTGCAAGCTCATATTTAGACTTGCTCCAAACGGCAAAACGATCAATCATGCCAACAAACAATACCTCTGAATTCTCAACTCCAATCGCCTGCATATTCTTTCTTGAAATCAATATCCGCCCCTGTGAATCTATATCCAACCATTCAGCATCCGAAACAAATTGCATCAACAACAATTGGTCTACTGAGTTCCATTCATCCAGCTTCGATTTAAAATCTTCCACTTTCTCATTCCACACATTCTCCGGAAAAATCACCAGACAGTCATTTTCGGCATCTTTACGCATCACAACGCGCTCCTTTTCGCCATCAGGCAATAATTTGCGATAAGCGGAAGGGATAAAGGTTCTTCCCTTTATATCTGCTTTTGCTTCATATTTACCTATAAATGTTGACATAATTATTCCGGTACAATTTTTCAACGGTAAAAGTATAAAATTAATTCCAAATCCCCCACATTTCCCCACAAATTATTTATCAACACTTTATCATTATTAATTACAGCGATTTAAACAACTTATCAACAACCTTTCAACAGATGCCCGGCACCATATTTTATTTTTAAGATTCAGTTAATGTGTCATTTAAATAAGATATCCACATATATCATATCACAATCGATTAAAGTGGGGGGAATAAATTATTTTTTCTTCATTTCTGTCACAAATCTTAAAAGATTAATTTAGCTAAAGGTTTTAAGATTTCCAAGAGAATACACACAGTATCCTCTTTCTATATCATCCATATCGGATGGTTAATCTCCGGAAACAGGCTATTTCAACAAGACAATACAACTGAAAGTCAATGAAGTTTCAGTTAGAATTGAAGAACACTGCTTTAAGTCCTGACAGCCATTAACTGTCGCATTTTAAATTATCCGTTCGTCTTTATCCGACCCCCAAAACATCCAATTCATGCCGGCATGTTCAACAGGTGAAAATCTTCATCTAATTTCACAGTTGAAAGGAAAATGGCACACAATTACGTCCCTTTTTCAAAATTAGATCCACGGGATTCTGACTACATTTGTTCGGAGCTCAGAGGGGGTTGAGAGAGGGTTCATTGAGGGTTCATTGAGGGTTCATTGAGGGTTAGGAGGGGTAAACCTCAATCAACCCTCTCTCAACCCCCTCTCAACCCTTAGGCAATTCTCATTGATCAATGAATGAGTTGTGTTGAAATTCAGAAGCTACTCTGGGGGAATGAATTTTACAAAATAAAACAAAATCAAGAGTGATTTGGAATCAGGCTACGGATAGGCTTTAATGCCACCGCAGGTTCACTAACAGACAGAGGCATAAGGAAAGGCAAAATAGATGATCTCTGTGTAAAAAATAAAGCATTCATTTATTCGCCTGCTTATCACAGAGACCTAAATCTTTAAATTACATCGGCTATCTGACAGGGAACTTAGAAGTATCCGCATTGTAATGGCATTAGGAGTGTGAATTGAAGATGAAAGTTACACCCGGATAGTCAAATAAAATGACAAGAAAGAAAAATAAAGGTTGGCGTTTAAGCAAGTTAACCCATTAGTCTACATTTGGTAAGAACAAGAAAAAGATATTGTTTTAAAGCCATCAGCCCTTCATCTAAAAAAGTGTTTGTTATCCTAATGTGAGAATGAGACTGATACAATCCTTCTATTTTACCGGATAGAAAACTGTGAATCAAACAATGGAAGTACGACAGAATGAAACAGGGATGAAAAGAAGGATACTTTTATTAATAACGCATTTGTTGTACATTTGTATTCTAAAGCTAATCCGGTTCGATCCATGCAAAAACAAAAACCAATTACCATTGACATTGAAAAAGTACTGAAAAATAAGGCCTCAAACTTCCATGTCCCCAAATTTATAGTCAATTACTTACGAAAAATAATCCATGAAAAAGAGCTCAATGATTTCTTAGCCAAAAATCCCGGAATAAAAAACCTGGAATTTATTAAAGCAGCTTTTGATTATTTACATGTAACAACGAGTATAGAAGGGAAAGAGAACCTTCCTCACGGGGGCTGCTATATTTTTGCGGGGAATCACCCCCTGGGTGGATTGGATGGCATTACAACCGGCTACCTACTTGGAAAAGAATACGATGGGAAAATTCGTTTTTTCTCAAATGATATTCTTATGAACGTAGAAGCAATGCGTGAAATGTTTGTGCCGGTCAACAAGGTTGGAAATCAGAATAAGAATCATGCCAGCATGATGCAGGAACTTTACGAATCAGACAATAACCTGCTGACTTACCCGGCAGGCATGTGCTCACGTAAAGTTAAAGGTAAAATTATTGATTTGGAATGGAAGAAAAATTTCATTTCAAAAGCGATTGAATACCAACGGGACGTTGTTCCGATTTACTTTGAAGGCCGAAATTCAAATTTCTTTTATAACCTGGCAAATATTCGCAAGTTCCTTCGGATTAAAGTCAATATTGAAATGATGTACCTGGTGAATGAAATGTTCAAACAGAAAGGAAAGCATTTTACCATAAAAATTGGTAAACCTATTCCATGGCAAACTTTTGATAAATCGAAAAGCCTTCTGGAATGGGCTGCATGGGTCAAAGAGATAGTTTATAAAATGAAGTAACAAACATAGATTTCAGAGCAAGCTCATTATTTACCAAACAGTTAAGATGTTACATTTGCCTGTTTTGATTTATTCCGTCTGCAGTTAAAATTATTTGATTTAAAAAGAATGAAACACCTGCTTAATTTTAAAAATCATCCGGCAGATCATCCGGATCGACATCGAATGGTCCAATACCCGGAGGATTAAAAAGACCCCAGCGGTCTATTACATAGTTCCATTTATCAAAACCGGTCACCCAGTCAATAAATAACAACCTGTATTCTTCAATAAGGTCACGTACCATCGAGTAATACTCCACATACTCAAATCCAAACATCTCCAGCGAATGATTTTGTATCATCAAATCCTGAGCTGCTTTACGAATAATCGCAGCATTCTCCATTCGGATATCATACAACTCACCGCCTTCAGCACTTGCAATTTTAGCTGTCAACATATGGGCATCCTCCAGCATAAACTCTTTTACGAACATAAGATGTTCATCTTCTTCAGAAATGAGATCTGCTATTTGTCGTACAAGATCCAAAATTTCAACTCCCTTCTTATATATAGGGAGATTTAATACCCGATCATGGTCATCATCTTCAAACATATTATTTGTAATAATTAAAGATTTTGATAATTTATTTGATTAAGAGTATCTAAAAAAGCAATTTATCTAAAACAGACCCTCCTGTCAGGTTCTAAAGATCTAACAATCCTTCGGGTAACCTGACATAAATAATTTTCTTGTCATGGTCAATATTTTCGATATATTCTTCACCTGCAGGAATAAGCAATTCATCGTCTTTTGTGGGAATTACAAAAAGCACATTTTCAGTGGTCTGATCAACTTCTGAAATCACTCCAAGTAACCCTTTATGAGCGTCAACCAGACTAAAACCCGTAAAATAATCAAGCTCTATTTCCTTATCCTCCACTTTTTCGAGGAATTTCTTAGGTAAATAAATTGTCAACCCATAAAAAGCACGGGCTTGTTCTTCTGTTTTAATACCATCAAGCTTCATCAGTCCGGTTGTACTTCCTTTAAAGCGATATTCATCCAGGAAAAAAGGGACAAGCAGGCCTTCCATCTCAAAAACGAAATAAGGTATTTCCTCCCGATCGAAAATATCGGAAGTAAAAGAGAAAGACATTTCACCACTAACACCGTGTGGTTTGTTGATTTGTCCTATTGGGAAAACATCTGATTTGGATATCATTGAGTTGTTTTTGCTACTAATAAAAATTATAATAGAGAAATAAGTTATTGAGAATATGGTCTCGAGATCAGCAACAATAAAATTGATAGTTATTACTTTACTGGCTTAATCCGGCAATTAAATTAATAGTCAATGCCACCACAAATGTATTCAGCACAAAAGAAAGCAATCCATGAAACAAAGTAATTCGCCTGATTTTACGGGAAGTAACTGATATGTCCGATACCTGGAAAGTACACCCTAATCCGAATGAGAAATAAGCAAAATCAAAATAGTCCGGTTCCTCATCGCCTGGGAAATTTAGGCCTCCATGAATTTCAGGCTCACCTTTCTTCAAAGAATCGTAATACTTGTGGGCATAGTGAAAAATATAAATCGTATGAACCAGAACCCACGACAGTATCAAACCTAAAATGCAGGTGGGAAGAAACAATATGCTATGACGAATAGCTGAATCTTTGGAAACAATAATAAGTAACACAGTTAATAGTCCGGCAAACGAAGAAATTAGCACCATAAAAAAAACAAAAGCCACACTCCCATCATCCTCTTTTGCTTTTTTTCTGATTTGAGCCACAGAGCGCTGAGCTACAACTATCCAACTACAGATCAGAAAAGACAATGTGAACACAATCCAGGAGGTCATTGCAAGCAGCAAAACACTTATTTGCGCCTCATACAAAAACGCAAATGGTAAGAGAGCAAGTCCAAAGCTAATGCAAAGGCGGGCTAATGGATGCATCCTCAAAAATATATTACTTCGTTCCTGCATATTTTTAGATTGTCGACAAATGATTAACTTTTGATTGATCTACCTAAATGCTAAAAAATAACTGGGTTGTTATTGACTGCCTGCTTTTTCAGTCAAGTATTGTTACCCAACCATGCGTATCAGGTTCGTCACCATATTGAATAGCACGAAGTTTCTTATAAAGTTTTTCGCAAACAACACCAGGTTTACCATCCTGAGAAAATACGTAGGATTTGTTTTCGTCTATGTCATCAATTCGTTGAATAGGGCTGATTACAGCAGCAGTGCCACAAGCACCGGCTTCTTCAAAAGTAGCCAGTTCTTCCACAGGTATTGAACGTCGTTCCACTTTCATGCCCATATCTTCTGCCAGCGCCATTAAACTCTTATTGGTGATTGAGGGTAATATAGAGGTAGATTTGGGAGTAACATACGTATTATCTTTAATTCCAAAGAAATTTGCAGCTCCACATTCATCTATATATTTCTTTTCTTTCGCATCAAGATAAAACACGGCAGAGTACCCCATATCATGAGCTTTTTGACCGGCAACAAGGCTGGCAGCATAATTACCACCCACTTTATAGATTCCGGTACCAAGGGGTGCAGAACGATCAAATTGACGCATAATGGCAAAAGGAGTAGTCTGAAAACCACCCTTAAAATACGGACCTACCGGAGTAACAAAGATAATAAACAGATATTCTGAAGCTGCCTTAACTCCTACCTGAGCACTGGTACCAAAAAGGAATGGACGTATATACAATGAAGCTCCTGATTCATAAGGAGGAACAAAACGTTCATTCAATTTCACCGCTTTCACTACAGCTTCTTCAAATTTCTCAACAGGTAATTTAGCCATCATAATGCCATCACATGAAGATTGCAACCGTTTCGCATTTTCTTCCACCCTAAAAATTCTGATCTTACCATCTTGTCCTTTAAATGCTTTCAACCCTTCAAATGCTTCTTGTCCGTAATGTAAACAAGTTGCAGCCATATGAAGGGATAAATACTCACTTGTACTGGTTTCCAGCTCACCCCAGGCTCCGTCACTGAATGTACAACGGATATTATAGTCGGTTTTCATATAACCGAATGCCAGATTACTCCAATCTATTTTTTCCATATTGATGCGTATTATTAATTTTCGATTATGAATTCTGTATTAAACTAAATATCGATTCATTTCCCATATTAAAAAGCAGATCGATAATACTTAAATTCTGTTGAAAACCAAATCGTTGTTCAAAAACCTGATAATAGGGTTTACAATTAATCGATTGATTTTCTTTTTTGGGATGAATAGCATCCCGTAGATCCAGTACTGTATCATCCAACTGAACCTTATATTCCCCGGTCAGATGAATATCGGCATTCAAATTCAACAACTCAAGTATCTTAGACTGGATACCAAGATTAAAATCGAGTAAAAAATTCCATTTCTTTTCATAGAAAGGCAATAAATCGTCCTTGTAGTACTCAAAAAAAGGAGTTGAATTATAGGCCGACTCAATGGAACGCCAATGATTCAATTGCCAGTCGTTATGTCCTGATAAACGTACATCGCGGGTCAGGATTTTCTCGCCGGATTCCTTTTCAACCGGAATACTCAACGCCATGGGTCCATTTGCAGCTGCTATCTGGCACCTGTTCCGATAAGTCTGTTTTTGATAAAAGTCGTAACTTTCTATAAAAACGGTATCAGCTTTCGCCATTTCGGAATAATACTCCACCGGAGCAAGATAGGCTGATGACAAACATATTTCTCTCATTTATTCCCTCTGGCTCTTGATTTGTTTCCTTGTAAAATTATCTTTCTGCATTTTTAAAGAAGCGGCTCCAGCGAATTTTACCACTAAACCAACCTTTATCTTTATCCAGCGATAACCAAACCATGACCGGACGACCCACAATGTGATCTTCAGGCACAAATCCCCAATAACGTGAATCAGCTGAATTGTGACGGTTATCGCCCATCATCCAGTAATAATCCATCTTAAAAGTATAAGTTTTAGTTGGTTTATCGTTAATATAAAATATATTGGACTTTACTTCCAGTTTGTTATGCTCATAAACCCTGATAATACGCTCATAAATAGGCAAATTATATGTATTCAGTGCCAACGTACTCCCTTTTTTAGGTACCCAAAGCGGTCCGTAATTATCACGTGTCCATGTTTTATGGCCACCTAACGGGAATACTTCATTATTTCCTTGTGAAATTTTAACCAGATTGAATCCTCCTGAATTTTGAATAGTTTGAACGATACAATTCGAGGGTTGTATTTTCGTCACAGTAACCCCTGATATTTTGGTTAAGGTATTATAGGTTTCTTCATTCAAAGGGAAAAAATAAACTGGAAACTCAGACTTTAGCCCTAATGCTTTAAGTTCTTCTAAACTCACCTCATTACTTACAATTGCTCTATCATCTACACTGACCCCTAATTTAGTTAATACATCATCAGTCAATTGTGTTCCATTAGTTTGAATAAAATAATTAAATTGAACTCCTTTTATTTTCTCTTGTTTAACTTTATTAATAAATACTTGATTGTCTTTTATTTGAAACCATTCTCCCGGAATCACAATACATCGTTTCACAAAATTTTCTCGTCGATCAACCGGACGGTATACAATTTCACCAAAAATATCTTTTCTATTATTAACTTCATTACGCCCATAATCATGACATAAGGTATAATAATCCGGATTAGTCTGTTTTAAAGCAACAGTATCACCTGTTGGAAAATTAAAAACAACAATATCATTTCGTTTAATGGTATCAAAACCTTTCATGCGTTTGTAATCCCATTGTGGGTTTTCAATAAAAGACTTACAATTTAACAATGGAAATGTATGTTGAACTAATGGAAAAGAAAGTGGTGTATTTGGAATACGCGGACCATAACTAGCCTTACTCACAAACAGGAAGTCACCCACCAATAAGCTTTTTTCCAGCGATGAAGAAGGAATCTGGTAGTTCTGGAACAGGAAAGTATTGATAAAATACACTGCTACCAATGCAAATACTATGGCATCCACCCAACCCATGACACTCAACAAGGACTTATTTTTAGTATCCTTCCACCAGGCCCAGGGAATGTAATTGGTAATAAACAAATCGAACACTACAGGAAGACCTAACAGCCACCAATAATTTCCAACCCACACAATAAATAATATGTATATTAAGCTCCAAACACTGAATTTTATCCATTGTTTAAGGGGTTGTTGAAAACTTATATTATGTTTTGGAGCATCCATAGTCTGCTTTAAATACTTTATTGGATTTTATCTTTCTGCATTTTTAAAGAAGCGGCTCCAGCGAATTTTACCACTAAACCAACCTTTATCTTTATCCAACGATAACCAAACCATGACCGGACGACCCACAATGTGATCTTCAGGCACAAATCCCCAATAACGTGAATCAGCTGAATTGTGACGGTTATCGCCCATCATCCAGTAATAATCCAT
>Ga0302211_10000525_pt1 | contig 13472 bp, 9 predicted proteins | sample II_Fen_E3_3_FD_200234 | JGI IMG/M metagenome (GOLD analysis project Ga0302211, IMG submission 200234) | Peat permafrost microbial communities from Stordalen Mire near Abisko, Sweden - II_Fen_E3_3 | ecosystem: Environmental > Terrestrial > Soil > Wetlands > Permafrost | place: Sweden: Abisko... | reverse complement strand
CAGCATTTATTTTATCTTGTATCATTGCAGAATCAATCAGAGTGCTATCCATACGTAGTAGTGCTACATGGCTTTCCACGACTGCTTCTTTTGTTAACGAGTTAACGAGTAAGCCGAAAATCTTTTTTTTGTTTTGTGCAGAGAGCGCTGTTGCAATGCATAAGAGAGCACATAATATAAATCGTTTTTCCATAACAAATAGCTAAATGGTATTATTTAAGAGCACAAATGTAAGCTATTCTTTATAGAATAGCAAAATCAAATGCCGGAAAATAGTCCATAAAAAGAAAATATATACTTTAGTACATGAATAGCATATAATTCTATCATACATGAAAAAATTGACTCTATAGCAATAAAGTGGGCTCTATAGCCCTACTATTAGAACGTGGCATTTTTCCTTCAGATCGTCAGTTTCTTTATATAATTTTGATATATAGATGTATAGACTGACGATTGTCCTTTTGAAATCGTCAGTTTATCTTCATTTTTTCATAAAATAATTATTTACAATATTTGCGCTCATGCATATCGTTTCAAATATCTGAAATGCATTTTCTTAATATTTGAAACGGTCTATTATGTGCTATTTCATTCTTTGTCGTTGCTTACTGAATGCTTTTGAGAGCAAGTGCTTTTTCCATGAACAAAGCCATAAGATAGGTTTATAAGAATGTGTTTATTAATTCTTGATTCAATGTCTCTTCTATATTCAAAAAAAGAATTTCTATTTTTTGAGGCAAAAGTTTGCTTTTCTCCTTTTTTTTGCCGAATATTGCACCCAATTATAGATAGACTATCAGTCACTATACATTTACTAACTAACCTTTAAAATGAAAAAACAAGTTCAAGCCTTAACCTTGGCTGCTTTAGTGTTGCCTTTTATGTTAAGCGAAACTCAAGCACAAACAGCTTACGATTTGCCGCATATGCAACGTGAAAAACTCACTCGAGAGGTGAGTTTAGTTCGTAACACAGCACGTAGAAACTTAATCTCATGGCGATATCTAGAATCCGATCCTCTAAATATCACTTTTCATGTGTATCGAGGAACTGAATTGGTGAAAACTACCACTAGTACATCAGCCTACGTTTCCGTGATTTCGGGAGTATCAGATTATACGGTGATACCTGTAATTGATGGAGTAGAACAAACTGATCAAGCTTGTAAAATAGCCCAAGATGCTTCTTATAAAATAGGCTATCGCGAAATATCAATCAGCCAACCTGAAGCAGGAATCACTCCGGCTAACGAAACATACACATATAATGCAAATGATGCAAGCGTTGCAGATGTGGATGGAGATGGAGAGATGGAAATTATCTTGAAATGGGATCCTAGCAATTCGAAAGACAATTCACAGGACGGATATACGGGAAATGTGTTCATCGACTGTTACAAGCAAAACGGCAAACAACTTTGGCGAATAGATCTTGGAAAAAATATTCGTGCAGGAGCTCACTATACGCAATTCATGGTCTATGACTTTGATGGAGACGGGAAGGCAGAAATGGTTTGTAAAACAGCAGATGGCACCAAGGATGGAGTTGGGAAATATGTGGGTGATGAAACAAAAGACTATCGAACAACGGCGGGACGGACTCTCTCCGAGCCCGAATATCTCAGTGTTTTCAAAGGAGAAACGGGCGAAATCCTTTATACCACAAATTACATACCTGCACGAGGCAGCATAGGTAGTTGGGGACTAGACGGTAGCGGAAAAGAAGAAACCTATGGCAACCGCTGCGATCGTTTCTTAGCTTGTACAGCCTATCTCGATGGAATAAAACCGAGTGTAGTAATGTGCCGCGGCTATTACGGACGTACCGCACTAACTGCTTGGGACTGGGATGGTACCACCCTAACGCAACGCTGGAAGTTCGATATACCTTACACTAGTACTTGGGCCGGACAAGGAAATCACAACTTGCGGGTAGGTGATGTGGATGGCGATGGATACGACGAAATTGTTTATGGATCGATGACGATTGATCATACAGGGAAAGGCCTTTACAACACGAGATTGGGACATGGCGATGCCTTGCATATGACTGTATTTAACCCTACAGAAGGAAAATTAGGCGTCTGGGCTTGCCATGAAGATGGAGTAGATGGTTCTACTTTCCGCGATGCAGCAACAGGCACAATCCTTACCCAAGTAAAAAATGGAGACGATGTAGGTCGCTGCATGGCAGCCGATATTGACGATCGTTACAAAGGAGTAGAGATGTGGTCTGCGAGATCCGGTGGAATTCTTGATATTAACGGCAAAGTGATTAATACTAGCACTGCTGCGGTAAGCATGAATATGGGTATTTGGTGGGACGCTGATTTGATGCGCGAATTAATGGATGGAACCACTATAACAAAATACAACCATGGAACTGCTACTACGTTATTAGGTACAAGTACTACCCCTAGTACAAGTGGTTGTGATTCGAATAACGGTTCGAAAGCTAATCCTTGTTTAATAGCAGATATCAATGGCGACTGGCGTGAAGAGCTACTTCTACGTGCCTCTGATAATAAGACGCTACGCCTTTACAGCAGTTGCGATACAACCTCGTACAAATTTCATTGTTTTCTTTACGATCCGGTTTATCGTCACTCTGTAGCTTATCAGAATGTAGGCTACAACCAACCTACCCAGACGGGATTCTACTTTGGTTCTGACTTAGGAAAATTATTGACATCTAGTTGGACTAGCGAGGGCTACCTGGTAGATGCGGGGATGCCCTACGACAGCTACGAATGGAAACTTAACAACGAGATACTCGGCACTGAACGTACTTGTTTAATACCGATGGAGAAACTCTCTACAAGTGTTGCAAGTACGGTAGAATTAACAACCTATTACCGCGGGCAGAAATTCACAGAAAGCATCGCCCTGAAAGCTTCTGGAGTTGGAATTCAGTCCGTTTTGGAACAAAGCCGAAAAGTGTTTTTGAAAGGTAATACGCTCTCCATTTTGCTACCTCAGTCGGAGAACTTAACCCGAATACAAGTAATAGACTCATCAGGCAAGACTCTTTATACTGCGAATTTAGCAGCAGGGGATTATACCGTGAACGCCACTTCATGGGCGCACGGTGTATACCTTGTGCATATTGCTACACCTCTTGGAACTAGTACTCAGAAAATTGTAAAAGAATAAGCAACTGGTTTAATTCATGAAACCTGCATCTTGAGGAAGCGCATTAGGCTTTCGCTGAAGTTTGGTATGAGATCGCAAATTGGGACCTTTATGCTGAGCTGACAAAGAAATTTGTTCCAAGCTATAATCTCCATTGATGCAATCCACATCTACGTTGCCACGAATGCCGTCAACCTGTCCACGATCGGTAAATTGCCAGATCGTCCAATTGGCCTCATTCGAAGGTAGCGGTTCATCGTCACTATAACGAGCTAGAAAGAGCATATAGTCATTGAATTCTTCTGCTAAATAAAGATTATAGAAGAACAACCCCGAGTAGATAATCGGACGAATGCCATACGCAGATTCCATACGTTCCATGAAATCGTGAAGATTGCGTCGGAGTGCTACAGTCCCCCACCCTCGATTGACTTCCTCTACATCAACTACAGGAATGAGATCTTGATGAATGGATGCAACTTTCTTCATGAAGTAATCCGCCTGGTCGGCACCCGGTCCTCCCGAAGAAAAGTAATGATAACTACCAACTAAAATGCCAGCTCTCCGTGCTTCTTCCATATTGCGTTCATAAAAAGGATCCTCAAGAGTAACTCCTTGGGAAGCTTTTACATAAGCGAATTCAATAGGATGGTTTCCATAACGGCTTACTTGATCCCAGTTGATAACTGTCTGATAACGACTTACATCGATACCATAGTGCGAGGCTTCGCGATGCACCGGTAAAAGTTGAGCATGAATAGTTATAGTAGTTAGCAATGTGAGCAATATACTAAGAGATCGTAAGGACATAGAATGAATCTTTAAATAGGCTCAAAAGAAGGTAGAAAGACGCTCCTCGCTTAGCCTAGGTTTACGGGCCACAAAAATACTAAAAATATCGGATTTAGCCACTAAAAAAATGCATTATTTCAGTTTTTTTCGTACCTTTGCGCCTATGAAACGAAGATTATTATACCTATTCGTCATCTTTCTTCAACTTCTCCCACTCACAGCTTGGGGACAAGTGAATGAGAATACCAATCTCGACTCGCAGTATGGAGCTACTCTAGGAAAGCAAAATCCACTTCCGGGGGACTCTATTCGAGTAAATTCCGAAGATATTAATCCGATGCCCGTACAATGGAGTGTAGACGGATCATTCGGCTATATAAATACAATAAAGGTAGATACCATGTTGGAAAATTTCTCGATGAGAAATCTCAATGAAGGTGCTACTGGTCATTATAACCACTTGGGCAACTTAGGATCACCTCGCATCTCACACGTTTGGAGCGACCGAACCGATGACTTGGGCAATCAGATGATATTTCTCACTCCTTATGCTTTTTATAAAAGTCCGGATTCACAATGCTTCACCAATGCGCGTTTGCCGATCACAAAAATTAGTTATTTTAAAGCAGGTAGTAGTGTTAGTAAAGAAGAAAATTTTGGTCTTTACTTTACTCGCAATGCCGGAAAACGCTTCTCGGTAGGCTTTGATATTAATTATCTCTATGCCAGAGGATTTTATCAGTATCAAGCAGATGCTGATTTCAACGCTTCATTCTTTGCGAGTTACATAGGCACACACTACGAAGCGCATGGAATGTATCGATATTACTATATGAAAGTTCAAGAGAATGGAGGTATTACCGACGATCGGTACATCACCGACCCTGAAGCAGTAGCAGAAGGTACACGTCAATTCGATGCAAAAGAAATGCCAGTGCTCTTCGACAACTCAGGAGCTGCTGCCTTCAACCGCAATCGCTCACATGAGGTTTTTTTCACACACAACTATAAAATAGGCTTCACGCGCCATCGTGAAGAATATGTGGTACGTGATTCTACAAAAACAGACACGATTCAACATGAAGATTTTATTCCTGTTTCTAAATTCATTCATACATTTAGCATACAAAGCAACAAGCATACCTTTTATTCATCACTCGACAGCTCGAGAAATGTGTCGAACTGGCGTTATGCGAATACATATCTTACAAATAATTTCACTTCTGCCGACAGTACAACCTATACTTCGATCAAAAATTTGTTCGGGATTAGTCTGTTAGAAGGTTTCAACAAATATGCAAAAGCCGGTCTCACGGCCTTCTTGGAGCACGAATTCCGAGAGGTTTCATTAATGCCTTATGATAGTTTGGTAGCTGGATCAGGAATGGAGACAATTCGCGAGAATGAGGTATATGCAGGAGGTGCACTCTCGAAGAAAGAAGGAAATCTACTGCATTATTCAGCACTTGGAAAAGTAGGACTATTAGGTGAAGCACTTGGGCAGTTCGACTTTCATGGTTCACTTGACTTGAATTTTGCACTATTTGGGGATACGGTACAACTCGTAGCACGCGGAAAGGTTCAAAACAAACTTCCGGCATTTTACTATCGACATTTTCGATCGAATCATTTTCGCTGGGATAATGACCTCGACAAAGAGTTCCGTTCACGCGTAGAAGGAGAACTTTCATGGGTTCGCACTCACACTCGTTTGCGTGCAGGAATAGAGAATATTAAGAATTATACGTACCTGAATTCGGAAGCATTACCCACCCAACAAGCTAAAAACTTTCAGGTATTTGATTTTCAAATTAATCAAGATTTTCGTGTAGGGGTACTGCATTGGGACAATGAGGTAGTTTATCAACATTCTACTAGTGAGGCACTGCCACTACCCGACCTTTCTTTATATAGCAATCTATATCTGAACACCTATTTAGCAAAACACGTAATGCACGTACAAATGGGGGTTGATGTTCGTTACTTCTCGGAATACTATGCACCCACTTATACAGCTGCATTGGGACAATACAATTTGCAATCCGAAGAAGATAAGGTGAGCATCGGAGGCTATCCTCTTGTGTCGGCTTATGTAAATGTCCGCGTGAAGAAAACACGTTTTTTCGTTCAAATGTATCACCTAAACCAAAGCAATGGAAAATATTTCACAGTACCCCACTACCCACTGAATCCCAGTCTGTTGAAAATGGGTCTGTCTATCTATTTCTATGATTAAATCGGTTACCTATGGAGATATTGAAAGAAATTAAATGGGGCTTTGTTGGTTGTGGAGAAGTTACTGCAAAAAAAAGCGGACCAGCCTTTTGCCAAATCAAAGGTAGCGATGTTGTAGCGGTGATGAGCCGCGACATCAACAAAGCAAAAACATACGCACAAAGTCGCGGTATCAAAAAATGGTACAATGACGTAACCCAACTAATTAATGATCCGGAGGTGAATGCGGTGTATATTGCAACTCCTCCTTCCTCACATGCTACATATGCAATAATGAGCATGAAAGCAGGAAAACCCTGTTACATTGAGAAGCCAATGGCTTCTACCTATGAAGAATGTACACGAATTAACCGCATCAGCGACGAAACAGGGGTACCTTGTTTTGTGGCTTATTATCGTCGATTCTTGCCTTATTTTGAACAGGTAAAGCACTTACTAGCAATGCATGCCATCGGGAATGTGATCAACATACAAGTCAGATTGGCTTTGCCTCCACGCGACTTAGACTATAACAGCAAAAATTTACCTTGGCGGTTGCAACCAGATATTGCAGGAGGAGGATATTTCTACGACTTAGCTTCGCATCAAATTGATTTGCTACAAGATTTATTCGGCACAATTCTCGAGGCCGAAGGATTTAAACGCAACCTAGGAGGTATCTACAAAGGAACGGAAGACACGGTAGCCGCTTGCTTCCAGTTCGACAACGGACTGGTAGGATCAGGGTCTTGGTGCTTCACGGCTCATGAATCAGCAAAAGAAGACCGAATAGAAATTATCGGAGATGAAGGACTAGTCTGTTTTTCTACGTTTTGTTTCGATCCGGTAGTGCTACACACTAGCAATGGCCGAGAAGAACTAATGGTAGAAAATCCACAATTTGTACAAGGGCCACTTATTGAATTGGTGGTAAAACATCTACAAGGATTGGACACCTGCCCTGTGGATGGATTGAGTGCAACCACTACCAATTGGGTTATGGATAAAATACTTGGCAAACTTTAGGCTGTAATCTTTTACTTTATGAAATGGAAAGAAAGAACTTTTTGTGCACTTATGGCACTCCTCTTTATGGGAGTGACTTCAGTCGGTGCACAAAAACCACCTCCCGATCAGACTTTCACCGATTCAGAGAAGAAAACAAAGACTATTATAAAAGAAGAGAAAATAGAGCCGTTTAATCCCGAGGAATTACAAAAAGCCTCTATTGCAAGGCGTACAAGAGGATTATTCGGCACCATTGGTTTTTTGCTTAACGATCAAGACACAAACTATATTGAGCCCAATCACTACTTGTTTACCGTCATGATGGAGAATAGCATTTGGCATGAGCAATACGACCTCTCTACAAATGGACAATCATTGCGATTTGCACCCAATTTGAGCTACAAGTTAGGCCCTTACATTGGATGGAGTTTTATTTTTCTAGGTTGGGCATGGGATGTGAGTACCATTTTTGGAAGTTCGTCTGATAAGCAACGACAAGAATTTTCACTCAACATCTACAGTTCATTAATTGGAGGAGATCTTTATTATCGCAAAAACCAAAATTCATTTCGGCTATATCAGCTTAACGGATTCAGCGATGAGTTGAAGGCCTTCGATGAAAGGGTAAATGGTTTTTCTGTAGATATACAAGGAATCGACTTATACTATATATTCAATCATCGCCGATTTTCATATCCTGCAGCCTACTCTCAAAGTACGCAACAAAAACATTCAGCCGGATCTTTTATTGCAGGAGCAAGCTATTCGAGTCATAAGTTGCATCTTGATACAGAGATACTTCCAACAGAAATACAAGAAGGACTAACTGGGAGTCCATTGAATTTTAATGACATTTTTTATAAAGATTATGCCATTCACTTCGGGTATACTTATAACTGGGTCTTTGCCAAGAACTGCTTATTTAATGTGTCTCTTTCACCTGCTATAGCTTATAAACAATCACATCTAAAAAGTGACGAGGAAGAAAATTTACCCATCCGACGTAAAATAAACCTAGACTTCATTGGCCGTTCTGCACTCGTTTGGAATACGGGGCGCTTCTATGCAGGAGCTAGTTGGGTATACAACAATTTCGATTACCGCACCAAAGATGTAACTCTACATAGTGGATTCGGAACTGCACGCCTCTATGCCGGAATAAATTTCCTACTGAAAAAGAAATATCGAACAATCACTAAATCAAAATCAATATGGAAGAACTTATAACAGAACCTCTAACACACGAGGAACTTTTACGCAAAGCAATCTCGTTCGCCATAAAGAATATAGAAAATGCAGGAGGCCCTTTCGGAGCCCTTATTGCTCGCAATGGTGTTATCATTGCCACTGGATGTAATCGCGTAACAGCCGATCAAGACCCCACTGCACATGCCGAAGTGAATGCTATTCGAGAGGCCTGCAAAAAACTTGGAACTTTCAACCTCATCGGTTGCGACATCTATACTTCTTGCGAACCTTGCCCGATGTGTCTAAGTGCTATCTATTGGGCTCATTTAGATCGCATTTTCTATGCAGCCTCGCAAAAAGATGCAGCGAAGATAGGATTTGATGACTCATTCATTTACCATGAAATCAGCCTTCCGGTTGCAGAACGTGCTATCCCTATGCAAATGTTACCTACATTCACAAATACAGAAGCAACTTCACCCTTTGATATGTGGGAAAAGCAACTAGATAAAACGGAATATTGAACTTTGCAGTCGAATTCAACCGATCTTTGAGATCTTTTTTAATTTCTCTTCGTCGATTATTTTAATTTTACGACCGTCAATAGCGATGATGTGTTCATTCGAAAAATTAGAAAGAGTACGTATCGCATTGGAAGTCGTCATGTTCGATAGGCTGGCAAGATCCTCACGCGAGAGATAAATACTTAGTGTAAAGCAGTCTTCCTCTACACCATAAGCATCTTTTAAAAACAACAACGACTCAGCTAAACGTCCGCGAATATGTTTTTGCGTAAGGCTCACCGTACGTTCATCAGCAACGCCCAAATCAACGGACAAATAGCGAATAAACAACATAGCCATAGCCCCATTCTCATTCAACAGTTTTTCGATGATGGGCATCGGAACAAAACAGATTATCGAAGATTCAAAAGCAGCAGCGGCAGTAAGGTAATCTTCATTGGCTAAAAAAGCACGATAGCCAAAATAACCAACCGAACTAATCACACGAATAATTTGGCTACGTCCTCCAACTCCATCTTTATAAATTTTCACTTTACCTTGAAGTAAGCACATCAAATGCATAGGGTGTTCACCCTCTGTATAGATGACTTCATTTTTCTTGAACGTTTGAACCGTAAAATTACTCATCAAAAGTTGCTGCTGCTCTTCCGTGAGTAAATTCCAAAGTTCTCTCATCGATTCGATGATCTCATCCTCGCTAATAATCTTCTTTGCCATGAAACGTGTTATAAAAACGTATTATAAGGCACAAATATATGAAAAAAGTGCGAAATTTACACTACATAGCTGTTAATTAACATCTAGCGAAGCTACTTTTTTACAAAATGCGTGCTATTATTAACATTCTAAGGATCTTTTAAACATTTTAATGTTTTTTCTCCTTACGATAGTCGTATTTGAAGAAAACAGAAAAGAGCAGAGTAACTACTAATGAATATCCAGCAAACACAAACCAAGAATTCGGCCAACCTATCCAATCGACAATCTGTCCAGCCGCATACGAGCCGATAAAAGCGCCTAATCCATTAGTCATAATCATAAAGACACCTTGTGCACTGGAACGAATAGAAGGATCCGTTTGTTGGTCGACAAAAAGCGAACCGGAAATATTGAAAAAGTCGAAAGCTACTCCGTATACAACCATAGAAAGGATCAACAGCCACACCCCATCGCCTGGATTACCTAAGCCCAAAAGAGCAAAACGGAAAAACCAAGCCAACATACTAATCAACATTACCTTTTTTATTCCAAAGCGTCCTAAGAAGAAAGGGATTAAAAGGATACAAAGCGTTTCACTCATCTGCGAAAGAGAAATTAATGTGGTAGCATGTTGTACTCCAAAAGTATCTTTGTAAAGAGGATTAGCGCCAAAAAAATCTGTCAAATAGAAATTTCCAAATGCATTGGTTACCTGTAAAGACATACCCAAAAACATAGAAAAGAGGAAGAATATCGCCATCTTTTTTTGCTTAAACAATGAAAAAGCTCGTAAGCCGAGCTTGTCGACCCATGAGGCATTTTTAAGCTGATTGCTTATTGGACATTCTGGCAGAGAGAAAGTATATACCCCTAAAGCTATTGAAAGAATCGCCGAGAAATAAAGCTGAAGATTATTTTGTGAAAAGCCCAACCAATCGGATGCAATCATTGCCACAATAAAGCCAATCGTGCCCCATACTCGAATTGGCGGAAAATGTTTTACTGTATCAAGGCCTTCTTTATCAAGTGCATTATAAGCTACCGAATTGGAAAGCGCCAAAGTTGGCATATAAAAGCAAACGCTCAACAACAAATAGATATAAAGTAAAAAATAATCACGATGAGAAGCCGCTAAAAACATGAAGAGGGCTGCACTTAAATGGCAAATACCCAACAACTTCTGCGCAGGCATCCAACGATCGGCAACGATCCCCATTAAGGCAGGCATCACTAACGAAGCCAATCCCATTGTTGCAAAGAAACTACCTATTTGCGTGCCATTAAAACCAAGTCCACCGCCAACATATGAACCCAGCGAAATAAGCCAAGCTCCCCATACAGCAAACTGAAAGAAATTCATTACAATTAAACGAAGTTTTATACTCATCTTCCGCTTTTTTAGTATATCAATCTATAAAATATTCATGGATAGTAGGAACTATCTATCGGCAAAGATAGGGATTATTCCAAGATTTACCAAAAGAATTATCTACAAAAAAACTAGACTTCATACACAAAGTATATATTAGCTAATTTCGGAACAAAAAAAAAGCTCACTGCATTAGCAATGAGCCTTTTTCCGCGGAAGCTGGGGGATTCGAACCCCCGGTACGGTTACCCGTACGTCAGTTTAGCAAACTGGTGGTTTCAGCCACTCACCCAAGCTTCCAAACAAGCCTTACGGAATACTGTTTTATTTTTCTTCGCCTTCGTCGAAATAAAAAAAGGGCAAAACCCCTCTTTTCTGTGAGCGAAAGACGGGACTCGAACCCGCGACCCCGACCTTGGCAAGGTCGTGCTCTACCAACTGAGCTACTTTCGCATATTTTTTTCTATTCTGTGAAGAGAATGAGACTCGAACTCACACGACCCAACGGTCACTACCCCCTCAAAGTAGCGCGTCTACCAATTCCGCCACCCCTCCATCAGTATAACAAGTGAATAAACAAGGTACTACAAATCAAGTGCCCAGAAAAGGACTCGAACCTTCACGCCTTGCGGCACACGCACCTGAAACGTGCGCGTCTACCATTCCGCCACCTGGGCATAAGTTTGTAAGCTACGCTGCTTCTTCTTCTTGAGCGAAAGACGGGACTCGAACCCGCGACCCCGACCTTGGCAAGGTCGTGCTCTACCAACTGAGCTACTTTCGCAAGATATTTGTTTCAATATTTCAATTATCGTTCTCTTTGCAACCGCCAACCTCTCTTGTTACTAGCTTAAGAAGTTCCGATATTTCTCGTTTGCGGTTGCAAAGGTACTACATTTTTTGAAACCGCCAAAATTTTCGAGGGCTTTTTTTAACGAAAAACGCGCTTTTTTCGTTTATGACATTCTATTGCGATAGTCAGAATAATGAAATTCCTTGAAAATCTGCAATTTAGAATCAGACGTCCAAAAGCAAAGTTTGGGATGAGAAATCCCATTAAACATATTCGTTTTCACTATAGTATAGTGAATCATATCCTCAAAAATGATTGACTCTCCTACCTGCAAAGCATGATCGAACACCCACGAGCCTATAAAATCACCACTCAAGCAACTATTTCCTCCTAAACGATACACAAAAGGAGCGGAAAGATCTGTGGCAAATTCGGCCCCACGTACTACTGGTTGATAAGGCATCTCCAAACAATCCGGCATGTGACAAGTAAAACTTACATCAAGAATTGCCGTGCGAATTCCTCTATTTTCGACAATATCCACCACCCTTGCCAATAGCGTACCTGTTTGCCATACAAAGGCTGCTCCCGGCTCTAGGATGATTTGAAGATGCGGATAACGCATACGGAGATCTATTAACAGTTGAATCAAGTGAGGCACATCATAATCTTTGCGCGTCATGAGATGTCCTCCTCCTAGGTTCAACCATTTCAATTGCGGGAACCATTTTCCAAAACGTGCCTCAAGATGAATTAATACATTTGCCAACTCGTACGAAGAACTCTCACACAAGGTATGACAATGAAACCCCTCAACTCCATCAGGTAAACGTTCGGGCAATAAATCGGAAGTAATGCCAAAGCGGGTACCTGGTGCACAGGGATTATAAAGTTCGGTTTCCACTTCCGAATATTCTGGATTCACCCGTAAACCACAACTCACCTTTCTTCCATCCGCCACCACTGTTGGGAAGAAACGTGAATATTGCGAAAGAGAATTAAATGTAATATGGGAAGAACGCGCCAAGATGCCTGGAAAATTTTCTTCCGTATAAGCAGGCGAATAAGTATGAGCCAAACTACCAAAATCCTCATAAGCCAATTTCGCTTCGTATAAAGAGCTCGCCGTACAATGTGAAACGTATTCACGAATCACAGGAAATGCTTTCCACATGGCAAAAGCTTTAAAAGCCATTATAATCTCCACACCTGCCGCTTCTTTTACCTGCTGAATCAGCGCAAGATTACGCCTAAGTAGGTCTTCTTCCAACACATACGCGGGGGACTGTATTTTAGTATAATCAACCATTATTTTCTTTTTATTCTATTTATTAATAGGAATAGCACGATCTATAAAAAGACACGTACAAAGCATTCTCTTAGGGAATCACAACGATTCGTGCAAAACGTAAGAGTAACTGCTTTTCTCCACTATTTTCAAAACGGATAGTAGCCTTCGCATTCTCACCCGCTCCTGATAAAGCCTGTATCTGTCCACGACCAAAACGTTCGTGAAGCACCTGTTGCCCAACCGACAGTCCGGAAGCATTCGTTGCAGGTGCGGCAGATTTCGTATCATTCAAGGCATCCACTCGTTTTAAACGGCCTGCCGTAGAAGAGACCTGCGGTACAAATTGCTTTTCTACAGGACGTGGAACAGGTTCAGTACGCATGGAAGAACGATAATTTCCATACCCCATTGAGTTCTCACTTCCAATATGAGAAGCTTTCGCAGTACTACCCACTCTATT
>Ga0302211_10000522_pt1 | contig 13516 bp, 12 predicted proteins | sample II_Fen_E3_3_FD_200234 | JGI IMG/M metagenome (GOLD analysis project Ga0302211, IMG submission 200234) | Peat permafrost microbial communities from Stordalen Mire near Abisko, Sweden - II_Fen_E3_3 | ecosystem: Environmental > Terrestrial > Soil > Wetlands > Permafrost | place: Sweden: Abisko... | reverse complement strand
TCAGTATATCCGGTAGAAGTAATAAAGATAAATGCATTTTGCAAACCTATTTGCTGATCGATTAGATCGAGCAATTCAGCCAATTGACGGTCGAGACGAACATAAGTATCTTGCAATTCAAGTGCTACATCTGTTTCCGGTTGATGATTATAAGGACCGGCATAATAAGTAACCGACAACAAATCAGTAACTTCGTCACGTCCTAATTTTGTTTCCGTGAAAGTCTTCCTGAGCAACCGATTCAGTTCGTCGTTAATAAGCGGTGAAGTCTTTAGATAACGATATTTAGTGGCTCCATAATCAGTAAACCGATAACTAAAAGGCTCAGAAGCATACGCCGAAGGTAAATATTTATAGTCGGAAGCATTACGTAACGGCTTCCACTCCATTTTCTGAATACTCAGGTCGGTACCTTCCTGTAAATTGAAAGCACTGATAAAGAAAGGGAAAGTAGAATAATATGTCGATCCGCACCATTTCCCTTGATTTTCATCGAGCCAAAATGCACCGTCTGCAGCATGCCCTGCTGCCAATATGGCTGCTTCACGATAAGCTGAAAAAGCATAAACAAGGCCTTTTCCTTCGGTGGCTACTTTCAGTTCATCGCCTAAGGTAGAAGTAAGCAGTTGTTCTGCCGAAGAATTCTCATCGGTATAATTTCCCATATAATTGCGATCATCGACGCAATTTTTCATCAACAAGGTATTCGGATCAAGCCAGTTCTCACCCACAATGCCATGTATCGTAGGCACCGTACCGGTAAATATAGAAGCTACCGATGAAGCCCGATCGGGCGTGGAGTAGTCGTATTCGCCTGTATATACACGCCCTTCTTTCCAAAGACGATGAAAGCCTTTCTCTCCATATAGCGAAGAAAAAAGTTCCAAATAATCAGCTCGTAACTGATCGATAGTAATTCCGACCACTAATTTCGGTGTATGCACAACCGTTTGAGCCCCAACAGTGCTGAGGGTAACGGCAGTAAACAGAGTGGTAACGAGCCCTTTTACTTCCATCTATTGAAAGTTATTAATGTATAACATCCTGAACGTACCCACAAACTTAAGGCCAAAGGCAGAATTGCGGGATTTATTTTTTGAGGTAAAATACTCATAAAAGCAATAAAGAGCAAAAGCACTAGCAAATTGGCTGCATGGTAATAGTCTTTTCGTCGTCCACGCGCGTTCCATATTAATAAAGGAAGAATTAGCAAATGGAAAGGATGGAATACACATAAATTCCAGTTACTACCGACAGCCGGATGTTGCGAAAAGAGAGCCAAGAAGGCCAGTATACAACCCACACAACCTGCCGCACCAAAAAGTACTACATCAATACCCCACCAGACACGGTCGATCATCACGCCCCAAATTGAGACGCCGCACACTAGCAATAATAATAAAAACGCTACGGTAGTCGGCGAAATCGTAGTATCGGCAGGAATAGGTTTTTCTGGAGTAAGCGCCACTGTGCTGCGTACCAAATCGCGATACTCACCTTTTGCAGGCATAATTAAAGCACGTGAAAACGCATCTTTCAACGAACCGGGTATAAAAAGTTTTTCTAATGGTGTCATCTCACGATCAGCCTCTGAACCTAAACAAAGGTCAATGCCAAAACGAGCCCAAAGATGATTTTCAGTACATTTATAAATAGCCTGACGGAAAGTTTCCATATCCAAGTCCTCTTCATATTTCACAAAGCTACCGGCAGCGGCTTCGATTTGTAAGCGAGGGCGAGTCGCACAATTGTCAAAGAAAAAATTGTAGCGATATACACAATTTTCGGGCTGACAGTTTTTATTAAGTGCATCTACTAATTTTCGTAATTCGGGTTGCGAGAAGTTCAATTCTTGTTCATAAACAGCGGAACCTCTTTTTATATAATCCTCCATAAAAAAGGAGAAAGGAGCTACAGCAAGCATATAGTCGGTTTCACCTCGCACATAACGGTAAATAAAATGAGGTGCATTAAAGTTGAACACTCCATAATTAAAAACCACGTCATTTCCGGTTAATGATTCTTGTACACGAATTGCTGTGTGTCCATAAAGTTCATAAACTTCTTCACCAGGCGAGCAGGTCAAAAGGGAAACACGCAACGTATCAGTAGAAATAGAGGTCTTCGAAATACCGGCTTTTTCTGGGAATGGTAAATTCGAAGTCGTTGGCAGCTCTTTGGCTTGCAAGTGAAAAACGGTCAACAAGGCTAACCCAATAAGGAGTAGACTGTTTTTTAAGCGCTTTGAGGGGTTCAATTCTTGTTTTCTTTTTAATTACGGCCGCAAATTTACTTATTTTTTTCGTAAAAACAGAGCTGTTTTCTCGTTTTTTTTCATTTACTTTGCAAGCAAATAGCAAAATTGTGAATTTAGTACTCGACATCGGCAATACTTTCGCCAAACTCGCTCTTTTCGAAAATCAGAAAATACAGACCATTTACCGAGTAAGTAACCCGTTGGATGAACAGACATCTTCAGATAAAAAAGAGAAAAACACTTCTTCGGAATCTCTTTCCGAAAAGCTACAATACGTACTCCACAATTATCTTATATCCAGTGCTATACTAGCTACTGTAAAAGAACTGGACGAAGCTACTTCATATATCCTATCGAATGCACCTTTTCCGCTCATCACTCTGTCTTGGCACACACCTCTTCCTATCAAGATTTCATACAAAACGCCTCATACATTAGGAACCGACCGATTGGCAGCAGCAGTGGGAGCTTACACCTCAGCTCCGGGGAAAAATTTATTAATTATTGACGCGGGAACAGCCATTACATACGATTTTGTTTCACACGAAGGTATTTATTATGGAGGAAACATTGCACCGGGAATGTATATGCGATTAAAAGCCTTGCACGAATTCACAGGGAAGCTACCTTTCGTTACTGCTGACGGAGCAACTCCGTTTGTAGGAGAAGATACAGAAACGGCTATTCGAAGTGGAGTAATTTGGGGTATTTTACATGAAATAAAAGGCTATATCGCTAATTATCGTGAAAAGCACCCCGACCTTTTAGTATTTTTAACTGGTGGAGACGCAAAACGCTTTGTCACTTCACAAGAAAGTTGCATCTTTGCAGATGATTTCTTGGTACTAAAGGGACTGAACGCTATTTTAAGCTTTAATTCCACCTTATAGAGGAAATCTACTATACGTATATAACAAACAAATGATTACAGTTAAAAAGCCTCTTCTTTTTGCGCTAACTAGCCTTTTTCTTAGCGCTACGGCTTCGGCACAATCCACTAGCATCTCGCTAAATAATACCAACTCTCCCTACTCACGCTTCGGCGTCGGTACGCTCAACGACTTCGGCTTCAGCAGTAGCCGTGGAATGGGTGGAATTGGCATAGCTATCAACAATGGCCGCGAAATAAATACGCTAAATCCGGCCTCGTATAGCAAAGTAGATTCACTGACTTGCCTCTTCGAAGGAGGTATCTCAATGCAAAATACTCATTTTTCGGAAGGAGGGAACTCTAATTCGGCGAATAATTCAAGCTTCGATTATCTTGCCATGCAATTTCGTATCGCGCCAAATCTGGGAGTAACCTTCGGACTTCTTCCTTTCTCAAGCGTAGGTTATAATTTCGGTGCGCAACAAGACAATGGCAGTAGCGATACTGACTTGAGTACAGCCACTCAAAGTTATTATGGAAGCGGAGGCATTCATCAGGTATTCATCGGTTTAGGATATGAGGTGTTGCCTCATTTATCTATCGGTACAAATATTTCATACTTGTTCGGGGCAATTAGTAGATCTTCTGTATCAACCAACGGAGATAAAGAGGTTTCACAAATTGGAACACTGAATATCTACGACTATAAAATCGACTTAGGTGCGCAATACGAATTTTTATTGAATGAAGCCAAGCAACAAAAAGTAACCTTGGGTGCGACTTATTCATTAGGTCACTCAATGAACACGAGTAGCGCAAGTGACATAAATACTGACTTAAACGCAGGCTTAAAAATGCCACACAGCTTCGGACTTGGTGCCTCATATAGTGATAAAAAATGGGTAGTCGGTGCTGACTACACTTTGCAACTATGGAAAAACTTTACCGACCCACTCATCAACCTCTCGACCATCGGTCAACAGGAAATGAGTAACCGCAATCGCGTGGCAGCTGGTGCAGAATGGACACCCGACTTATATAGTAAGAGCTACACCAAACGCATAAAATATCGTTTCGGTGCTTATTACACGTCACCTTATTATAAAGTTGCAACGACTTCCGGGATTTGGCAGGATGGACCTACTGAAGTTGGTGCCACAGCTGGCTTCGGGCTACCTATTCCAGCATTAGGCAACCGTTCTTTATTAAACATCTCGTTACAATATTCGCATGTAAAGGCTCCTCAATTACTCACCGAAAGCACTTTTCGTATCTGTATCGGACTAACCTTTAACGAGACTTGGTTTAAGAAATGGAAAGTCGATTAACACTACAATATGGACGGTGAAATTAGTCATTCCTTACGAGTTCTACCTTTACTGCTTTTTCTCGCATGTACGGTGGCTTTCGTAGGCTGTGAAAAAGAGAAGAAACACCTAGCTCCGGCTATAAAACAACGCGATTCCATACCTGTGCTTGCAACCACAGATATGGTATCGCTTATTTCTGATTCGGGCCTTACTAAGTACCGCATTACGGCGAAAGATTGGAAGATATTCGACCGCACACGGGTACCAAAATGGACGTTCGAAAAGGGACTTCTTCTTGAACAATTCGACAAGGCCTATAAGGTAATTTCAACCATCCAAAGTGATACCGCATATTATTATAGCGAAGCCAAGGTATGGGAGCTTAGAGGAAAGGTGAAAATTCGGAATGCTAAAGGCGACAAATTCTTTACCCAACAACTTTTCTGGGATGAGGGCAACAAGAAAATATATTCAAAAAAGCCGATCCGCATTGAACAAAACGATAAAATCATCACAGGAAAAGGCTTTGAGTCGAACCAGGAAATGACGATCTATAAGATTTATAGCACTGCCGGACAAGTTATGTTCAACGAAGGACAATTGAATCGCCCCAAGAAAAAACCAGCTACCGATAATTCGAATGTAGATCCAGAAGGAGAACCATCGAAAAACGGAGGTGCTGGAAACGGACCTATACCGAGACCTCGAACAACAGGATTAGCTGGAAATCCTTCACCCGTAGATAGAACATCTACAGCGGGTAAACCATTACCCACAGGCAAATCCGGATTAGCAAGACCTGTACGAAAGCCCCCACTAGCTCATTAATTTAAAAAATATCCATGGAAATTTTAATCGGCATTATACTCTCAATGTTATTCTCCGCTCTCTTTTCGGGGGTGGAAATGGCCTTTGTGTCGGCTGATAAAATGCGATTGGAACTTGGCAATCCAGAAAGAACCCTCACTGGAAAAATTATTTCGCGGTTTTATCGAAACAAAAATAATTTTATTTCGACCCTACTTGTCGGTAATAACATTGCATTAGTGATTTACGGTGTATGTATGGCACATCTTATTGGGGATTTTTGGCTGAACAAAATTACCAACAATGAAGTACTTATTCTAGTTACTCAGACCTTTCTCTCCACGCTGATCATTCTTTTTACAGGAGAGTTTTTGCCTAAAACGTTTTTCAAACTTCAGCCGAATCGATTGCTTGCCTTGTTTGCCGTACCCATTTATTTATGCTACTTGGTGCTCTATCCTATCTCTCGTTTTACCTCATCGCTTAGCACATTGTTATTAAAAATGGGAGGCATCAAAACTTCTAAAGAGATACAAGAAAAGGCTTTCACAAAGATCGATCTGGATCACTTTATCCAGTCGAGCTTAGGTAGCGATCCAAACGAAGAGGAACTTGAACCCGAAGTTCGTATTTTTCAAAACGCACTCGACTTTACGCAAACAAAAGTACGCGACTGTGCCATCCCTCGTACTGAGATCGTAGCAGTTCCACTAACAGTAGATGTGGAAACGTTAAAAGGAAAATTTGTAGAAACAGGATTTTCAAAGATTCTAGTTTTCGATCAGAATATTGATTCCATATTGGGCTATATTCACTCCTCGGAAATGTTTCGCCATCCCAACGACTGGCAAAAACAAATTCAAGACATGCCTTTTGTACCAGAATCAATGAATGCTAGCAAAATGTTAAAATTGTTCATGGCACAAAAGAAAAGTCTAGCCGTAGTAGTCGATGAGTTTGGTGGCACAGCAGGAATCATCTCACTAGAAGACCTTGTGGAGGAGATCTTTGGTGACATTCAAGACGAACACGACACTAATCAATACATAGCCAACGAATTAGGGAACGGGGAGTACCTGCTCTCCGGACGGCTCGAAATTGAAAAGGTAAACGAACTCTTCGGGCTCAACTTACCCGAAAGTGATGAGTATATTACCATAAGTGGATTGATTTTACAACGCTATCAAAACTTCCCTAAATTACACGAGATCATCGACATCGAACCATTTCAGTTTAAAATTGTAAAAGTTACGGCCACAAAAATAGAATTGGTACGACTAAAAGTGAGCAAATAATCTATTTTTTTTTCGAAAAAGATGGCCGTTTAAAGTTTTTTGTGTATCTTCGTGCCCTAAATGTGAAAGTGAATTACAAAACCTGAAAACATTCAATATATTTAAGTAATAAATAAAAAATAGATAAACTAAAAATGGCAACATTAGGAAAAATCAGATCAAAAGGTACCCTACTGGTCACAGTAGTTGGTGTCGCACTCTTTGCTTTCATTGCCGAAGCCGGCTTTGAAAGTTTTAAAAAGGGCTCAACTCCTGAAGCGGGCTCTGTGTATGGAGAAAAACTAACGGTAAACGAGTTCAATCAACTAGTGGAGGAATATACCACAGTAGTTGAATTTTCCTCAGGTAAAACTTCATTGACCGATGAAGAACTGACCAACGTAAAAGATCAGGTTTGGAACAGTTACATCAGCAATAAAATAATGGAGAAACAAGCCAAAGAACTTGGTTTAATCGTTACTGATGCTGAGATTCAAGACATCCTGACTAAAGGAATCAACCCTTTGTTGCGCCAAACACCATTTACTAACCGTACTACCGGACTTTTCGACAAAGATGCATTAGCTAAGTTCCTTAACGAATATACCAAGATGGACCGCACACAGGTTCCTGCACAATATCTTGAAAGCTACGATAAGATGTACAAATATTGGCTGTTTATCGAAAAAACAATTCGCCAAAGTCGCCTTGCTGAAAAGTATCAAGCTCTTCTTTCGCGTGCTGTGACGACAAACAAAATTGAGGTAGAAGAATCGTTTGCCGGACGTGTTAATACCACAGACTTCCTATTAGCTGCCATTCCTTACTCTTCCGTATCCGACAAAGAGGCTCCGGTTACCGATAACGACCTAAAAGCCATATACGATAAAAGAAAAGAACTGTATAAAGTTGACATAGAGTCACGCGACGTAAAATACATTGATGTACAAGTTAAAGCTAGCGCAGGCGACCGTGCTGCCATTGAAAAAGATGTAAAACAAGCACAATCAAAACTTGTAACAGGTACCGACTATAAAAACATCGTACGCGATGCAGCATCTACTTATAGTTATAACGATATGTTCGTGACGAAGAAAGCCTTCACAAACGATCTTGCTGCTCGTATTGAAAAAGCAACAATCGGTGAAGTAGTACCTACTTACTACAGTCCGGAAGACAATACGCTCAACACATTCAAAGTAGTAGCTACTACTAGCGAAGCCGACTCAGTACGCTTCCGCGTTATTCCTGTACAAAAAAAGACTACAGACGCAACGAAACAGACGGCAGACAGCATCTCAACTGCCCTACAAGGCGGAGCTGATTTTGCAGAACTTGCTAAAAAGTATGGTGCTTCAGCAGAAGCTCAATGGGTTTCTACTGCCAGCTACGAGCAACAGCAGAATCTTGATGCTACTAGTCAAGAGCTTCTAAAAAGCATCTTCAACATGGCTCCGAACGAAATTAAGACACTTGACCAACCAACCGGCAAGCTTATCGTACAGGTCACTGAAAAGAAAGCTCCTATTACTAAATATAAAGTAGCTGCAGTAAAACGTGTAGTAGAATTCAGCAAAGACACCTACGGAAAGGCTTACAACGCCCTCAGCAAATTCCTTGCTAACAATCCAACGCTTGAAAAAATCGAAGCTAATGCTGAAAAGTCAGGCTATCGGGTACAAGAGCATAAAGATCTATTTAACTACGAGCACAATATCGGAGGAGTAACCGGAACACGCGAAGCAATGCGTTTTGTGTATGCTGCCGATAAGGGAGATGTTTCACCCATGTATGAGTGTGGCGAGAACAATCACCTTCTTATTATAGCACTTACCGATATCAACAAAGAAGGCTACCGTCCTTTTGAAAAAGTAAAAGGAGAGCTAAAATACGAAGCTTCTTGTCACAAGAAAGCAGAAGTAATAAAAGCGAAATTGAGCAAACAAAGAATTGCAAGTTTTGCCGATACTCGGGGCATTGCGAATGTAGTAACCGACACATTGAAACACGTAAGTTTTGCAAGTGCCTCTTACATTCCTCGCCTTAACACTTCAGAGCCTGCAATTAGTGCATACGCAACAATTGCTAAGATTGGCAAAGTCACAAAGCCAATTGAAGGTTATGCCGGAGTTTACTTGCTACAAGCTATTGCAAAAGCAAAACTTCCAGAGCAGTTTAATGCACAGCAAGAAGCACAACGTGCTGCTTCTACAAACATGCAGGCAGCCGGACGCAACTACATGCGCGACCTTTACCTAAAAGCAAAGGTAAAAGACAACCGCTACTTGTACTTCTAAAAAAACTTATCGCGAAGCGTTTCTTTTGAAACGCTTCGCACCCTTCACAGAAGTCCAAACCGAATCTCGATTTGGACTTCTGTCTTAATTAGACCTTTCTTTTTAAGGTTAAAAGCAAAAAAAGACTTGAAACAGTTGCAAAACAGTGATATATATTGTAACTTTGTACAAAAATTAAAAACAAGGAGGATCTACACATGAAGGTAAGCAAAGAATCATTTACGCAAATCGAATCTAGCATTCAAGAAGCTCTTGCGACCTATAAGAATAACGAGCAAGCAGTAGTGACCGATATACATTTGATGGTATCGGGAGATTCTGGTGAACTTACCATTCTCGATGACGACGATCAAGAATTGGCCAAGGTTATTGTTCCCGAATGGGCAGACAACCGACAGGAAAATTTTGAGCTAGGTTGCCAACAAGTGCTTGCCAGCAAACTTCAGCGCATGAAGGAAGAAAAAGCCTTCGAGGGTTTAAATTTAGTAAAGCCCTACTCCTTTATACTCCTCAACGACGACAAAGAGACGCTCGCAGACCTACTACTAATCGATGATCAAAACATAGTACTCAACGATGAGCTTCTCGCTGGTTGGGAAAGTGATCTCGATTCATTTCTAGAAAGATTGATGGAAGAGTAAATTCTCTTCCTTTTTTACTCGATAAAATCCACAGATAACTCTATCTTGTGGATTTTTTTGTTTTTTTCTGTTACATATTTCCTCTCTGTTCGTTATCACTTATAGAGAGCCCTCTTTATAAATTAAAAGCTCTACTAAAAAGCTGTTTTTTAAAACGACTAATAAGAACCAGAATGAGTCATGAACCCCTGCTCACTGCTTATTTGAAGCTGCACCTTAATTTAAAGTCGATGGCCTGCCATCTACTGGGCAATGAAGAAGAAGCAAACAATGCTGTGCAAGAAGCTTTCTGCAGGCTTTGGCCCATTCGAGACCGAATTCGAGATGAGCAAGAAGCCTCAGCCCTGACTACCCGAACGGCTCGTAACCTTTGCATCGATCAGCTCCGACGAAGAAAGAACTTACCCATTGATCGACTCGATGAACCTTCGCAAAGCTATGATACTGATGACGAGAACCGATCCCCCTCATGGCAAATAAAAGATGAAGATCGAGGTATTGACGAAGAGTTAGAAACTCGGCAGCGATTTGAGCTAGTACAGCAAATTATCGATAAGCACCTCACAGAAAGCCAACGACTAATTCTTCGCATGAAGGACTTTGAAGGACAAGAAATCGATGAGATTGCAACCACCCTGAACATGCAATCTACTAATGTGCGGATGACGCTGTCACGAGCACGCAAAAAAATTAGAGAACAATATAAAAAACTAACGGATGAAGACTAAGCACACCTACATTGACCATCTCCTTGCCAAATATTACGAAGGAGAAACCTCCACTGCTGAGGAAGAAGAGTTGGTTCACTTGCTCTTCTTCGGAACAGAAATAGAGCAAAATCCTGGCTATGAAGAGCATCGAGCCGTTCTAGCGTATACCACACTAGGGCGAAAGTACGTCCGGCTACAATCAGCAAAAAGTTCACCCTCAGAAAAAAAAGAACTTAGCAACAAGAAGAACTCCAAAATATTTTCTTTCAACCATTGGACCACCAAAGCCGCCTCCGTAGCTTTATTAATAGGTATAGGTTGCACCCTCTTTTTCCTATCACAAAAAAGCAACAGTCTGGATGACGAAACCTGTGTAGCCTACATCTACGGCAAAAAGTCGACTGATAAAGAAGTTGTGATGCAGCAGATGGAACAAACCCTCTCCAAATTCTCTTCAGGACCGGAAATTGGGGTAGAACAACCACTAAGTAAGATGTTTCAAGATATATCAGATGTTGAATCCACTAATCCACAATAAACAAATGAAACGATTCTCTTTATTCCTCTTTTTACTTGTTTGCAGCATTGCTGTAGCACAAGGACAAGATAGGCTAAATATCGCAAGATTTTTCAGCCATAAATATCGCAACTCCCATGCCATCATGGTAGAAATCAAGGGAGAGCAGCTCGAAACTTATCGCCTTTCGCTGTACAAGAGTCTAGAAATAAAGCAACAGCAAGGCGAAGTTAGCAGCATAGAACAGGCCGTTCAGGCAGACGCCAAATCAGCCTGCCGAAGTCAAGAAATCAGAATCGCAGGAAAGATAGTATCAGCATACTACCAGCTCTCTCCGATCAGAGAAAGAGGGCCAAACCGTTTTATCTTATTACGCAAAGAAACAAATGACACAGCCGTACTCATCTACCTTGAAGGGTACACCGAATTAAAACAGCTTATTCAAATATTCCTAAATAAAAAAAACTAATTGTATGAAAAAAACACTTTTCCTCTCTAGCATACTACTGCCACTAAGTTTGGCAGCAAGTACTTTACACCCGGCAAACGATCCGGCATGCCAAACGACAGTGGAATCGGCAAAAGACACCACCTTTATATATAAAGGGAAACGAATTGTAATCGACGACTCTAAAGAACTTCTAAGCGTAAAAGCTTATAAGCAAGAAGGAGACACTTTACGATGCTGTTACGAAGGCAATTTCAATGACGGAAAGACCACCGAACAATGGGAAGTCATGGAGAATTTCTCAATTCCATTTTTCGGATTCTTCCAAAAGAAGAAAACGAAGTCTTCACAAAGTACTTCTTCACATTTCAAATCACATTGGGCCGGAATCGTTTTCGGATTTAACAACGCAGTAAACACTAAATCCGGGGGACTAAATGGACCGAACGGAGTGGAAAACAACTATGGGCATTCGTATGAAATAGCATGGAACATTTCCGACACTCACATTTCCCTACCTCATCCCAACCTTGGCATCGTACTTGGATTTGGTCTAGATTGGCGCAACTACCGCATGGACGATGACTATCGCTTCCTAAAAGAAGGTGGCAAACTCTCAGTAACCCCCTATCCTGTTGGTTGCACGCCAAACTTTTCACGCCTCAAAACACTCGATATTACCTTCCCTATTCTTTTAGAATGGCAAAATCTCTCTAATCACGGAAAAGTATATGCATCGGTAGGTCCTGTTATAAACTTCAAAGTATATAGTAGCATTCTTACACGGTATACAGATGCCAACGGACAAGCTTACAAAGAATTTAAAAAAGGAGTTTATCAAAACCCTGTAAATGCTGATTTACAAGCCATGGTAGGTTACAAAAAGATAGCTCTGTATGCAAAATACTCGCTCTTTCCGTTGTTACAGACTAGCAAAGCTCCTGAGATGCATGGATTTTCAACCGGAATAATGTGGATATTTTAAGTCCGAACTTACTCATTTCTCCAAGAAACACCTAAATAGGGTATAAATATACCCCAAAGATGGTATGCTGTTTTGATAAAAAAGCCGTATCTTTGTCACAGAAAAAAAAGGAAAGCCCATATTACTGAGCAAAGAACAACAAACTAAATACATTGCATTATGGCTAAAATTGCAAAACAACTGACCGACCTTGTCGGCAACACTCCGCTCTTAGAGCTGAGCAATTATAATGAGAGTAAACAACTTGAAGCTACTATCGTAGCCAAGCTAGAGTATTTCAACCCTGCAGGTAGTGTAAAAGACCGTATCGCACTAGCTATGATTGAAGATGCAGAAGCAAAAGGCCTACTAAAATCCGGAGCTACTATCATTGAACCTACCAGCGGAAATACCGGAGTCGGACTCGCTTTCGTTAGCAGTGTAAAAGGTTACAAACTGGTATTAACCATGCCCGACACAATGAGCCTTGAGCGTCGTAACCTACTAAAAGCCCTCGGTGCACAAGTAGTACTCACTCCCGGTGCAGAAGGCATGAAAGGAGCTATCAAAAGAGCCGAAACATTACGCGACGAAACAAAAGGTTCCATCATTCTACAACAGTTTGAGAATCCTGCCAACCCCGCCGTTCACGTACGTACTACAGGCGAAGAAATCTGGCGCGATACCGATGGAGAAGTTGATATCTTCGTAGCAGGTGTAGGAACAGGTGGTACCGTATCCGGCGTAGGTCAGGCTCTAAAAGCCCACAACCCAAAGGTGAAAATTGTAGCAGTAGAGCCCAATGAAAGTCCAGTACTCAGTACCGGTCAAGCAGGTCCTCACAAAATTCAAGGTATCGGTGCAGGTTTTGTTCCAGCTACTTACAATAGTGCAGTGATCGACGAAATATTCCGCGTTCCTAGCGATGAAGCTATCCGCACCAGCCGTCAATTGGCTGTGAAAGAAGGTCTCCTTGTAGGTATCTCTTCTGGAGCAGCAGTATATGCAGCTACACAATTAGCACTTCGTCCTGAAAATAAAGGCAAGAAGATTGTAGCTTTATTACCCGACACTGGCGAACGCTACTTAAGCACGATACTTTACGCTTTTGAAGAATATCCGCTCTAAATCGGAAAAAGGACCAATAGCATAAGAAGAAAGGTCTTTTAGTATTGTAAAAAAGGAGTATGGCAAAATCAAGTTTGCCGTACTCCTTTTTCCTTTTTGCTCTAGCTAGGGCTTTCTGCAAAAACTAAAGCATCTTCTTTCTCAAAGATCACTATCTTTTCATTCAAAGAAAGTTATCCTGCTATTCAAAGTGTCTTTACCTGATTTCAGTTTACACTTTTGTGTTTATTGATTCTGTTTTTGTTGTCAGTTAAAATTACTCGATACTAATAAGCTTTACAGTTTAAGTAGC
>Ga0302211_10000512_pt1 | contig 13655 bp, 15 predicted proteins | sample II_Fen_E3_3_FD_200234 | JGI IMG/M metagenome (GOLD analysis project Ga0302211, IMG submission 200234) | Peat permafrost microbial communities from Stordalen Mire near Abisko, Sweden - II_Fen_E3_3 | ecosystem: Environmental > Terrestrial > Soil > Wetlands > Permafrost | place: Sweden: Abisko... | reverse complement strand
TTTTATTTTTTCTTTAATTTTTTCATCTTTTTATTTTTTAATTAAAAAAAACGACTACTAAAAATGCACCAAAATACTGAATCTGCCAATGTGACAGATTGATTCCACAACAGAACTTACCGTATGCCGTTTATAAGCCAAAAACACGAACAAAATGGAGTGTGTCAAATAACAGCCTCTAATTTCTCTAATGATGGACTGAAGACTTGATTAAACGAATATTATTGATCAAGTTATGCCCCAGTCCCTGAAGAATTTTATAAAAATGGATATTGGTGAATAAATTAATTACAAACTGAAAGTTAAATTGTTTATTAAATAAGGTAAATAAGGTTGGGCTTGGGGGTGATCGGTTTTCTACTGAGGTTTGATATCTGAAAATAAGGTTCTTAAATAATAAAACTTTATTTCTGTTAGTCAACCTAAGTAGAAAAAAAACACCAACAATCACTAAATCTTATTCCCTAATTTCTATGTAAATTTTCAACTTGATTTGGATGACTGATTAAATCTTCTTTTAACATAAGCACTAATGTGGATGTAAAAAGTGACGAAGAGAATCTCAACGTTCTATAGAAGATGCATGAAAGTTTTTTAGAAGAAGAAAGTAATTCACATCTCCATTATCTATCGGACTTGGGCAGTTCGTTTATTGAGAGCCTCTTATCCGTAGGATGACGAATCAAAATAATAAGAAAAAAACGGCAGTTAACGGGCAAATTGTAAATAGTAAATAAGTTCTGTTTGTTTCAAGAGAGAATACTTATAGTTTTTTTTCAAAACAGACGCTGTTCTCTACATTTTCATACGGTCCGTAATTGGGAATTATCCTGTATTGATTCTTTTGGTACAGCCTGATAGCTTCCGGTTGTTTTTTGCCTGTTTCCAGGATACACTTTTTATACCCCAGTTCAATGCTCCAGAGCTCCAGTGCGTGCAGTATTCCGGAGGCTATTCCTTTGCTCCGATGACTTTCACGGACAAACATTCGTTTTACTTCCATAGTATCGCTGGAATATGCTTTCAAGGCGCCACATCCAACGCATAGGTCCTCGTCATAGGCTACAAGGACATGTTTAATCTTGTCGGTCTTATTGAACTGAGAGTAAAACACATGTTCTTCTCCATCCCGTAATTTGAGGTCTTTATCCAGCTCTTTCACCAGCTCACAGAAGTCCGGATCTTCCGAATTTGTTCTTTTTATTATCATCACATAGACTGTTTTAATGTGTGTAATTAATTATTTACCACGACCCTAAATATTGTTCCAACTATTTAATAAATACCATTTGCTCTTTTGGAAATCAGCAATAAAACAGTTGTCCAACTTATTGGATTTTAGTGTATCTAAAAATTTAATATCACTATTTGAGATGTCTATATCACTTAAATTGATTGTGTAAAAGAAATTACTAATATTATTTTTACCAATTCGAGAACTTAAATTATACCAGAACAAAGAGCAACAATAAAATCCTTTTTCTTTTGATGAAGTATTCGCTTTAATGCTTTTCATAAAAGACAGTATACCACTTGATGCATGATAATCATGTGGATCGGGCCATACTTTAATCCCTAAATTCCTGTATACTTCCTCTATCATTAGGCTTCCAAAATAATTAGCCCATCCTTCTTTATAATCATTTGTCATCCAATTATACCCGGGCGTAATATTAAACATATTTAAGTGCCCCATTTCGTGACAAAGCCCGTAAACATTATTATATCCGCTTTTCTGTGGAGCCAGGAAATCATTCATTGACTTGAATTCCCAGGTTATTAAATCGGGAATGTCACTTCTTACGTATAACATGTTTTTATCGGATTTGACAATATGAAGTTCAATCTTTTTGGAAAAAACAAACCCCATTTTTAATGCATGGCTTTTAACTACCTGAAGAATTTTGAGACTCGCATTTGCATAATTTTCAGTAGATTCTTCGTATTGCACAATGAAGTCGTTGGTAGTAATAGTCTTCTTTTTTGCATGAACATTCAGGAAGGAAAATAAAATCAGAAAAAAAGTTGTCAGTGTAATTTTCATGATACTTTTTTTTATTGATTAATCTGTATTTATTTAGTCTTTAAATTCATTCACGCGCTAAAAGTACAAACTATTTTTTAACTATCAATTATTATATGAATATTTTTAAATAAGCTTAAAAGTCATAAATTTATGGAATAAAAAAACGTCCTGACAGAACTATCAGAGCGTATATCAATGGAGTAGGAGCATGCCCTGTTAAGTTTATTTCTTAATTGCTTTTATTCATTTATTTATAGTTTGTGCATTCATTAAATCAATTAAGCGATTGCATGAAAACCAACGTGACCTGTTTGTTTTACTAAAAAAAAATACAGCAATAGTCAACCCATTGCTGTAATTCCTTATAATTCAACTTTTGTATGATGGACTATGGATTCTATTTTTTTATAATAATCAGCAATAACATCATTTGTTGCTTTTGCTTTTCTTCCACTTATTCCGAATGAGAGTTCTTTATTTTCCTTTCAGGAGCTCGGTGATTCATCGGATATTCAGCTTTTACGGATGACAATTTTCTTGTTGATATTATTTTCTTTTGTGCGGATAGTAACAATATACGTACCTGCCGGAACTTTACGAACATCTATTTGTGTTGATTCATGAACTTGTTCTTGTAATATCTTTTTTCCATAAAGATCAAACAGGGTCAAAGCTACTTCTTCATTGTTGGAGTTCTTCATTTCAAGATTAAATACACCGTTTACAACAGGATTTGGAAATATATCTATTCCTGAAGTTGTAGTAATAGGTGTAACACCGGTAACCTCATTGTATAACTGACTTTGAGGAACCACTTCTTTGGACTGAAGTCCGCTTGCCCATTCCAATTTACAGTTCGAAGCGGTATTACTTTCAAAGTATTCCACCTTTAAATCATATTTTTGACCTGCTGTTAAAGCAATAGTTCCGGTATAAGTACTCTGACCACTTATCCATTTGTCAATTATCAACTGATTATCAACCCAAACTCTACGACCAGTATTGCTGGTGCTATAAAAAGTGTAGGTGCCTGAATACCTTGGTTGAATCTGCCCGGTCCATCTGGTGGAAAAGCTATTTGTATTAACACCTTCCATTGGTGAATCAGTGCCCCAGTTGAAGTTCACAGTAGCATCCGTTCTTGTGCCTGCCAGTGTCTCAAAATTCATCCCATTGTAATAACTGCCCGTTAACCCAAGGCCCGTACCTTCTATGCCCCCGGGATTAACAGAAAGTTTATTCGCTTCGCGTAACAGTTGGAAAAGGTGATCAGGTCTTACCACAGCATAGTCCGGGCTGAGTGTATTCATTACGTTCTTGAAACTTGTTGGTGTCACATTATTCCACGGGGCAGCCTGAATGATGATAAATTTTGGTGTTGTTCCATTCCAACCGGAAGCAGCTGAAGCTATGGCATCGATCATCGTTTGTTCGCTATAGCAATAGTTACAGGAAAGTGGCATACCTGGAAGAGTCAGTTTATAGATGGTAAGAGGGGCTCCTGTATTTTGTGCTGTTAAACCAAGCAAGGTCGGAGCGTTGGTGGCAAATGTTTGTCCGGTATTTGAATTAATACCTCCCGTGATCGTGTTCCAGATCGTAACAACCCGAAAGCCGGCACGGTTATTATACTCTTCTGTTTTAACGGCAAATTGTTTAAGGGCTGTAGAATTAAAGTTAGTGGGATATGCATAGCCATATCCGGAAGGTCCTGAAATAAGATTGTCGTTGTCGGTCGATGTCTTATGAAAATAATTGAGTGCTCCGGGCATGGCATCAACCATTGCGGGCGACATGGTCCAACCCATTGGGACAGCACCGCGATCAGGATTATTCCATAGCTTGCGCAGTAGGTGCTCTACATATTGTAAGTTGTCGCCATCGCTTAAAATGAAAGCAACATAGATCTTGTTTTGAAGTATCGGTTTCGGAGGCATGGGCTTAATATTGACAGTTCTGGGCATACCACTATGAACAGTTAAATTCGTGCTGAAATCACTTGCTATCGTTGCAATTCCATAAGTTGAGGCTCTTGTTACACCTGCTGCCTCTTCGGGCCACCAACCCATAAAACTTGAACCCAGGGGCATGCCGGATAGAAATTTATTCAGTAATGTGCTCTCAGCAGTTACTTTCGGGTCGAGCCAGATAACAGCAGCACCCAACGCAGTAGCATATTCGCGTAACGAAGCTTTATGAACTTCAGGATTTAATCCGATGAGTAAACGATGATCAATGTTGGGCCAGTAGGTATCGTAAAGAGTTTGATAGACCTGTAGTTTTGTTGTAAACTGATTCCGTAAATCAACTAACACCGGAAAATTATAAGGAGCTGAAGTTAATTTTAATAATAACGAGGGTGATGTGATAAGTGCTTTTTTATCTTTTGCAAGCATAGTAGCCAGATTGACCGTATGAATTTGCGTAGGATCGTACACAATTAAACCTGAAATCTCTTTACTGTACTTGTTAATAAGCGACCAGTTACTGGTTTGTTCAATCCATTTCAATCCTAACGATTGCATCCAGGTATATGGACCTTCGGCAGCAGCATCACCGTCATAGGCAAAAATACGAGGTTGTGTCATGTTTACAATACCTTTCAAGGATGAAAATAAGTACAATTCGGCATCAGCGTTATTTTGTGTTATACCGGTCCAGTCTACTTTCGTATAGGCAATGCCGCGCCAAAAGACACGTAGTTCAACAATCTGACTGTCAGCCGGCATCATAAAAGGTAATTTGAAACTCAGATAGCTTTTAGCCGCAGTAAACTGCAGACGCGTAACAGACTGAGTGGCCAGCACAATGCCTGTGGTAACATTTCTTACATCAATATCAGCTATCGTATCATTATTCCCGGTATTAACATCAATCATCAACCGAAATTCGGCAACATTAAGCCCCATTGTAACGCTTTTATCATTTTGACCATAAATCATATATTGTTTAGGTGCATCAACACCAACCTGACAAAGCCAGCCATTGGTTTCTAATTGCCCGGTATTGTGGCTAACAACTACATCTTCAGCCTGCCAACGCCATAATCTGGAATAAGGAGCTATCGACCCGTTGAGATAAATTAAATCCTGTGTGGCCGCTGAAGTAGGAAAAGAAGGAAGAATTTGCCCAGCAGGCCATGTTAATTGAGCCATTGTGGCCATATTGAAAGACTGTAGTAAAAGAAAGAGCATTACTACCCTCTTTAGAGTTGTTTTTTTATTCATAACCAAGTTGAATTACTTTGTAAAAGATATTTAAGATTGAAGATTTGATATTTAGATTGCAAATATAAGTTTAATTAATAGATTTATCAACTTTATTACAGTATCTATTCTCAAAATTCTTCGTTCCCTTTCCTTTCGTACAATCCGGTAAGATATCTCAATGTATTGTGGTTCAACGGTTATATTGTCTACATTCGGGAATATGGATGGAGATATCCCCCCTGATTCCCAGGAATGGTGCTCCCTGTTTTTTACTAGAAGGGTAACTGTGTTATTTTTGGGTAGATGCCGATTTACCGTTTTAATAACTAAAAAAACATGCCTACCCAATTCGTTATAGTACCTTTTAAATAAATAATGGTACTAAGTCCCCCACGATCAGAGATCGAACATCATGACAGATAACTATGAAGTACTGAAAAAGTCTATTTGCTAATCCTTGATTAGCAACACTTTGCAAAGAGTTATATAGTAGGTAATCCGGAGTCTTTTATCAGAATTGTCCTAATTGATGAATTTATTAATCAAAATGCGATATTCGTTTAATGTCAAAGGTTTGTTATTGATTATATCATTTCTGTTTAACGTTGTTTAGAGGTTTTGACACCGTATTTTTGGAAGTATTTGTAATTAAAAACTTAACTAATAGTAAAACATTTATAATTTGCTCTTCAGTCTCAATAATTAAATGCATTGTTTGATGCTTTCTATTTATCGCTACTTCCAACATTAATTCTTCAAAAAATCATAAATAATCTTCATGTATAACTCAGGCTCTTCATAATTAGGAGCGTGTCCCGAATACTGCATTTCAAAGAAAGTTGCATTTGGTATTAAAGAAGCGCATATTTTTCCTTCTGACGGTGGATTTAATCCATCATACTTTCCACTGATAACGAGAGTTTTTGCTTTTATTTTTGGTAACTCACTTCTAAAATCAAAATTACTCAATGCTTTATTTGCACTTAAAAATTGGGCCGGACTTAATTTTGTTTCAAAGATATCAATATGCTTTTTCATCAATTCAGGATTAAATGTCATGTATTTAAGCAGGGTTAAAATGCTTTCATGTAAATTTAAACCGTCTAATTCTTTCGCATGTTCACTCATTAGTCTTTGAACAGATGAAGTTAATCCATTTGATTTCGGTACCGTTAGTATTAACTTGTCTATTCTATCAGGAGCAGCAATAGCAATACCTTGAGCAATATAACTACCCATTGATACACCCAGGACAGATGCTTTTTCTATTTCGTAATGATCCAGAATTCCCAAAATATCACTAACATGGTCCTGCAATGAATAATTATCCGGTTTATCAGATTCTCCATGTCCTCTACAGTCTAATGCAATGGTTTTATATTCTTTTGCAAATTGACTAATTTCATTTTCCAATTGAGTATGATCTCCTCCAATTCCATGAATAATCACTAATGGATGTCCATCTCCTTTGATATTTACATTTAAGTTTATCCCATTCATCTTTATCAATCCCATAATTGTTCTCCTTTTTTTAAATAACGAAAGCTTGAATAACTGTTGATTTATTATAACAATCTAAAGAGTCTATGGTTGCTCACTTTTTCATAATGACGTATTAAATCTTCACAATAAACTAATTGAAAAAGCAAAATAAAAATCGATCAGCGATCGTTCTGTAAGTCAGAATGCCTACAAATTAGGCTTTATTCTTTAAAAACCTTATTTACAAGTATTAAACCTCAGTAGAAAAACGATCACCCACCAAGCCCAACCTTATTTTTCATATTTAATAAATAGCTGAACTTTCAATTCGCAAGTAATTTATTCAACTTTGTTAGTTTTTTTTACATAGACTCTTGCGAACGAGGTGGGGAACAAGGTTTTTCCGTTTTAATTCGTTATGTATTTTATCATCCACATAAATTTTAAAAGTTAGAATTTAAAAATTGTTTTGTCATAAGTGTGGGTTTATAGTATGACGCACAACTAATATTTATGCAAGTGCAGCTTTGTTTAATTTATGTAGATAAATATTTGATAAAACCAGAATTAATAAAAAAACCAATGGAAATATCACATATCCGATGGCATCACCACTTGAATAATGTGCCGTTGTTGCAGAAATAAATGTTATTGCAAAGCCTGCATAAGCCCATTCTTTAATTCGAATTGGAATTTTAGGAATAATTAATACCATTGCCCCAATTGTTTTTGCAAAAGCAAGTTCAATCCTAAAATAGTCTGGGAAACCAAGATGCATAAAGTCTTTTACCAGTTGAGGATTAAACAAATACTGAGCTGCGTTAAATAACATCATCACACTAAAGAAGCCAGTTACTGCCCAATAAATAATTTTAGTCTTTTTCATATTCTTTTTGTTTTTAATTATTCAATTATAATACTTTCAATTCCCATTTTAATTGCAGTTTCTTCACCAACAAATCTTATACCCTCTGCTCGAAACGCAGTAATATCAGTCATTCCCATCCAACTCAAAACAGCCTTCATAAGAGGGACTACAAAATCAAACGACTGTAATTGTCCTTCCGAATAAATTCCTGATGAGGAAATTGACAAATACACTTTTTTGTTTTTTAGTTTTCCTTCTATTTTGGTTTCATTCCCAACAATTACACCCTCAAATGTAACGCCCCGCCTCACAATATGATCAAGATACGTTTTCAAAGTAGAAGTAATTGTAAAATTATACATGGGTGCATCAATCACTATGATATCTGCTTCTTGTAATTCGGCAATCGCTTCATCAGAATATTTGATTACTTCTAATTGTTCTTTTGAAAGTTTATCTGTTGGTGTAAAAAACGCATTGATTAGATTTTCATCTAAATGTGGAAAAACATTTTTTGCTAAATCCCTTTCTTTTAAAATGCTGTTAGGATATTTTTCCATTATTTTTTCGACTACAGCGTTTCCCAATTTTCTGCTAAGAGATTTCTCTGCGAGAGGACTTGAAATGAGTCGCAATACTTTTTTCATATTCTTTTTTGTTTTACTATTATTTATGATGCAAAATTACTTCTAAGCAAGTATATAATAGTAATGGGTTTCCTTTTGGAAACTGATTTCCTGTTGGAAACTAATAGAAATATTTGTACTTTTATTGCGTAATTTTAAATTAAAATGAAACTAAATGAAAAAGAAAGAAGTTGAAAAAATTGAGGGGTGTATTACACGATTAATGGTGATAAGGGATGCTATGGATGTATTAAGCGGAAAATGGAAAATCCCGATTATTGCCTCCCTAAGCCTTAAAGGCAAAATGCGTTTTATGGATTTAATAAGAGAAGTAGATGGAATAGCTGCAAAAATGCTTTCGAAGGAATTGATGAGTCTCGAAACCAATTTATTAATTAAAAGAACCGTTATGAATACGAAGCCAATAACTGTTGAATACGAACTTACGCCTCACGGTAAAACATTAAATAAAATTATTAAAGAGATAGGAGACTGGGGTGTGTTACACCGAAAAATGATTATTGGAAAATAATTTGATAGTAATGAACCTTAGCTTTGTCTCTATAAACTTTAATTACATTTGCACCTGCTTGAAATAATACTAATGCTGTTTCATAGCCAATACCTGTATTTCCACCAGTGACAATTACAGTTTTTTCGTTTTAATTTGTTATGTATTTTGTTGTCCTTCTAAATTTTTATTGTTAGATTTTATAAATTGTCTTGTCATTTGTAGGGTTTTATAGTATTCTGACTAACGACCGAGACTATGTGCACTTGCGGTGTGCGGGAGCTTCACTTTCGCAAAGCGAAAAAATGTATGCGGGGAGCAAAGACTTATAAGTGCATGTATGCCTGCATGATAGCATAATGTGCGTTATCGCCAGTTAATTATTTTTCCAATCCATTATCATTTCATTAACCGTAATAGCTTGTCCTCGTAATAAAATACGGTTATTATCTGAAAGCTCACATTCCATTATCCCTGTTCTCTCTGAAGCCTGAAATGCTAACATCTTTGATTTATTTAATCTCTTTGACCAATATGGAGCAAGATAACAGTGAGCAGAACCTGTTACTGGATCTTCATTTATTCCAACACCTGGAGCAAAAAATCTTGAATAAAAATCATAATTGTCATCTGATTTTGCTGTTATTATAAACCCTCCTCTGTCTGACTTTTGCAACAACTGAAAGTCTGGTTTTATTCTCTTTAATCTTTCTATACTGTCTATTTCAATCAAATATCTTTTGTCATTTTTTCCTACGTAAACAGGTTTAATATCAAATGCCTTTTCGATAATCTCGTTACTTTCACAGTTGTCGACAAACATCTGAGGAAAATCTAATTCAATCATATTATTAGTAATCCTTGCCTTCAAAACCCCACTTTTAGTATCAAACTTTATTTGCTCATTACTCTTTAGAAATCCTGTCTCATATAAAATGTGGGCAGTAGCAAGAGTTGCGTGTCCGCACAAACTAACCTCAGTTTTTGGCGTGAACCATCTCAGTCTATATACATCATCTATTTTAAGTAAGAATGCTGTCTCGGAATGATTTATTTCCCTAGCAATCTTTGCCATTAAATTATCTGGCAATTCGTAATCTAAAATGCAAACTCCTGCTGGATTTCCAGCATATGGAATTTTAGTAAAAGCATCTACAATGTATGTCTTCATATTTTTTTTTAAATTGGCGTTAACGACCGAGACTATGGGCATCCTGCGGTGTGCGGGAGCTTCACTGTCGCCTATCGATAAAGTGAATGCTGGAGCAAATAATTCAAAGTGCACGTCAGCCGGTCAATGAACGAGGCGTGTGTTAACGGTTCGTCGTTTTTTTTCGTCAATTGTCTGATCTGTTTCATTTTATTTGTTTTTAAAAATCAACTCTTTATTTGTCTCATACCTTGGCAAATTAATTTTCATTTTTTCTGCCGTGATCATAACATCCCTGGCATACGAATTTATTTCTTCCTGGTTTGAAAGGCTGGTAAGTATTTGTTTTAAAGGAGGTAAATATTTCACGGCCAGTCTCATTGCAAAACTCATTAACTGGGGCGGTACACTAAACATTTTAAGGTCAGGACTATTTTGAATAACAACATTCCGGGCTTTTAGCATGGGTAATAATTCTTTTGCATTTGCTATTGCATTCTTCCAATGTTTTGTTGATTGGAATGCCTCAAGCATACTAGTATTCGCTTTCATGATTTCTATAAGTGTGGAGGCATTCATTGCAAAGTGCCCGAAAAGCCAGGATCTGAAATCCTTATTTACACTGCTTTTGAAACCTGCCGATTTAAACAAATCCATTACAGCAATATCTCTCTCTGACAGCTCTGTACCAAAAGTACCAATTGTGATACTTCCAAAAATACTGCCGTTCAAAACACCTTTGTTGTCAAAACCTCCGCCGGCTTGTGGAAATCCCCATACCAATTGTTCAGCGGGTAGATTTGATACTTGCTCTAAGGGCTCGTCCCAAAAATTATTGAAAATAAAGACAGTTGCTTTCCCAATTTTACCGGTCAGGAACTCTGCGACCTTTGTAAAATGATAATGTTGCACACTTACAAATATCAGATCGTAATCATGCTTAGCACCAAACTCTTCTATCATCTTAATGGGCCAAACTTCCTGAATCAATTTCCCTCTGATGCTTTTTCGGGCATCATAAACGTTTAAAGATACTGTGGAACCATATTCAGCTTTTCTACCGGGTCTGACATAAAACTCTACGGTATGTCCCGCTTTTTCTAAAGCCCAGCCATATTGCGTGGAAATAACTCCTCTACCAAACATTAAAATCTTCATATTGCAACCGTTTTTAAATTATTTGACAAAAGTACACTACATTTGCTATATAAAATATAGTGCTATACTTTTGTATAGTGGAAAAATATTAAAATATAATGTACAAGGACATAAAAACAATAATCGATGCCAATGGTTGCAAGCCAGAACAGGGCATGGCTTTTCTTGAAATAGTTAGTTTATTTGCCGGCAAATGGCGAATGATTATAATGGCTTCCATGCAATTTGAGGCTCTTAGGTTTACGGAAATTCAAAAATTAATCCCGAATATAAGTCCTCGAATGCTCTCCAAAGAGCTTAAAGATTTAGAAATGGCAGGAATTGTAAAGCGTACCGTCGTAGATTCTACACCTGTTTTGATACAGTACGAATTAACGGATTCTGCCAAGGCATTTGAACCTATTTTTATTCAAATGATTGAGTGGGGCATAAAGCATAGGCAAATTTCTATTAGAAAATAGTTGTTTCTTTAATGATTTGAACACTCAATTAAAGCTTGCCCGAAACTCCAAAGGACTCACACCGCTTTTACATTTAAACAATTTACTAAACGATTGCGGATGTTCAACCCCTAATTCGTAAGCAATTTCACATACCAACAAAGCGGGTAGGATTTCATATATTCATATTCAATGTGGTTGAATACGCTCGTTTCATATTATTTTTTCAACAATAGCTCGTAAGGATAACCCAAGTCAACAGCAGAAATTTTATTCAAGTGGTCAATCTGAGTTTGGCTTAATGTAAGTGTTGTGGCTTGTATGTAGTCGTTCAATTGATTCAATGTACGTGGACCTATAATTGTAAACCCATCTTTAGTCGCATTCCAAGCCATTGCTACTGCAGCCGATGTGCTATCCATTTCTCCAGCAACAAAAGTCAAATAATCATTCACAACATTGGTTAAAGTATTTTCTTCAGGGCTTGTATTTGTTTTTAAGGAAAGGCGACCTTTTTCATCTTCCCGGTATTTGCCTGTAAGCAGCCCGCCAGCCAAAGGCGAATACATCATCACACCTAAACCAAAATTTTCAGCCATAAACCAAAGGTCTCGGTCAGCTGTTCGTTGCAAAAAGTTGTATTCAATTTGAGTGGCAGCTAATGGTGTTAAGTGCAATGCATTATTCCAGGCCGCAATGGCTGCTGCTTTCCATGCCGGGAAATTTACTAAACCCGGATAAATAATTTTTCCTGATTTAACTAGATCTTCCATACCACGAATTACCTCTTCAAAGGGTTTTTTAAATCATCGTAATGTGGCATATAAAAATCAATATAATCTGTTTTTAAACGCATGAGGCTATTTTCAACAGATTCTATCATAGCCTTACGATGAGTACATCAGATTGTTTGTGTATTGTAACTTATCCATCGGGCAATGGTAATTGTCATTCTGTTTTAACTGGATATGATGCAACGAATAGTTTATTTGCTAAAGATTCAGACCAGAATGATTTTGATTCAAGAGACTTTTTATCAACTCCATTTATTACAGAATACATATTGTTTGAAAAATGATAGAGATTATCATCATATTATATTTGCAAGCATATTGCCAAAACCTCAAGAACCAACGCTGATACCAATGCTTCCACAAACACCCCAAAACACACATTACTTAATCATTTGATTCGACAAAAGTATAATATAGACAATGCAAGAAGAAGCATTTTTAAGCACCGTAAATGATGTTATATCATTACCCTCACTTTCAAGTATCTTTTTCAGGGTAGAAATGCATTCTTTCGATTTATATTTTACCGTTCTCTCGTTCACTTGCAGCATATCTGCCGTTTCCTTCATTGTATAACCATCCCTATAGTGAAGCATGAATATCTCTGCCGATTTTTCCGAAAGCTCATTTAATATCCCATTGATAACTGTTTCCAGTTCTTTTATCTCATACTCTTCCGAAACATGCGAATAGGACAATTCATTCTCAATATTCTCTAAGCTCACGTTATTTGCTGAAGCCGTAGCATTGGCACTCTCTTTACGTACCGAATCCAAAATCCGGAACAACAAATAACTGGACATAAAGCCCTTTGTATCGCCATCCTGGTTCCATTTTATCTTGGTAGGATGCTCCCAAATATCTATCCAGAACTCCTGCATAATCTCCTCTGCGTGTATCGTGTTTTGTACCCGCATATAAGCCTTTTTGAATAGAACCTTATTGTATTTATTATATAGCTCATTAAAAGCACTCACATTCTCATGAGATATTGCTTCGAGCAATTCCTGATCAGACATATTTTTCCGCTTGAGTATAGTCGCTGCAAAAGTACAACTCATATGTTACAATATGATTAAATTTAAATGCTATCCTAGTGAAACTACAAATAAACTTTCCTCACGTTTTTATATGCTATTTTTTAAATTCACATAAGAATTTATGGTACAAAGACATACCTGTTTTGTAATAGTTATGACATAATATCGTAACGTTTTTGTTGCCCCCTTTTTTCAAAAAAAATACGATTAGTATGTAGAAGCATTAAAATACCTTTCGGTTGAAAGATAAAAGCAGGTAAAAACAGTAACAATTTATTATGAAGAAAAAGAAACAGACAAAAATGACGGAGGATAAAAAGTTTCTGCGGTCACTGTATTGGGTAACAAATG
>Ga0302211_10000511_pt1 | contig 13658 bp, 9 predicted proteins | sample II_Fen_E3_3_FD_200234 | JGI IMG/M metagenome (GOLD analysis project Ga0302211, IMG submission 200234) | Peat permafrost microbial communities from Stordalen Mire near Abisko, Sweden - II_Fen_E3_3 | ecosystem: Environmental > Terrestrial > Soil > Wetlands > Permafrost | place: Sweden: Abisko... | reverse complement strand
CTCTTCAACCTTTTCCCCATGGATTACCGCACGCATCTTCTTAGGCCGCTATCCAGGCATTTTGTAGACCTATTGGTGGCGGAAATTTTTGTAAATCCAGCTGATGCAGTTCTTATTTATCAATTAATATTTGATACGGACGACCGGGTTGCCTGGCGTGCTGCCTGGGCATGTCAAAAAATAAGTGATAAACATCCCGAATGGTTTAATGACCGGCAATTCCTCGAAATTGCTTTGCTTACTCTTTCTTCTACCCATGGCGGACTTCAACGCGGTTGTTTAGCCACCCTGAATAATCTGCCCCTTCCTGATCCAATCCCTGTTGAATTTATCAACGCTTGTTTTGAATGGATGATTTCTCCCAAATCGCCCATTGCCGTGCAGGCGCTCTCGATGAAAATGTTGTACCGAATATGCGTTATTGAGCCGGCTTTTAGGACTGAATTAATCGCATATCTCGAAAATATTGACCCAAACGATTATTCGCCTGGATTTAATTCTACCCGTAGGAATGTTCTTAAAGCATTAGTTAACAAATAGTTTTGTTTTATTAAGAATAAGTAAATTATAGAAATTGCACACTTTAACGATTAAAGTGTTACTTTTGCATCGACATTCGAGAGGGGTTTTTGCCTCTCTTTACTTTAAGTTTAATTAAAAAAAAGTTTTTATGACTTTAAAGAAAAACATTCTGGCATTACGGCAAAAAAAGGCTATTGTTGAAAAAGGCGGAGGTGACAAAGCTATTGAAAAACAAGCAGCCATGGGCAAAATGACTGCCCGTGATCGTATTCTTGCATTGTTGGATCCCAATTCATTTCACGAGTATGACCTTTTCGTTGAACATGAAGAACAAAATTTCGGGATGGCCAGCAAAGTATTAGCCGGTGACGGTGTAATTACCGGTACAGGAACAATGAATGGTGCTTCAATTTGCATTTATGCACAGGATTTTACAGTAATGGGAGGTTCATTGGGACTGAAACATGCACGTAAAATCACTAAAATTATGGATCATGCCCTGAAGATGAAAGTACCTTGTATTGGTATTAACGATTCAGGAGGCGCACGTATTCAGGAAGGTATTGGAGCTTTAGCAGGATATGGCGAAATTTTCTATCGCAATACCATGGCTTCGGGCGTAATTCCACAGATCTCCGTTATTTTAGGACCTTGTGCCGGTGGTGCTGTCTATTCTCCTGCATTAACCGACTTCGTATTTGTGGTTGAAAATATTTCAAAGATGTTTATCACCGGTCCTAATGTGATTGAAACAGTATTAGGCGAAAAAATATCTCAGGAAGATTTAGGTGGTGCACGTGTTCATGCCGAAATTACCGGGAATGCTCATTTTTATGCTTTAAGTGAATTAGAATGTTTTCAACAAATTAAAAAGCTGGTTTCTTTGATCCCTCACAGCAACCTTGAAAAAGCGTTGAGCGTTGAACCGAAAGAACCAAAAGCGCTTAAGAATATCGAAAATATTATTCCTTCCGATCCAAAACAACCTTACGATGTACGTGATATTATTTTAGCACTGGTTGATGACTCTAAATTCCTTGAAGTTCACGAACTCTGGGCAGCTAATATCGTGATCGGCTTTGGTAGGTTGAAAGGCGAAACGATTGGTTTTGTTGCCAATCAACCCTTGTATCTTGCCGGAGTACTCGATTGTGATTCTTCTGATAAAGCAGCACGGTTTATCCGTTATTGTGATGCTTTCAATATCCCTATTGTAACACTGGAAGATATGCCCGGATTCTTACCGGGTGTTGATCAGGAACATGCAGGTGTAATTCGTCATGGTGCTAAAATGCTTTATGCTTATTCCGAAGCCACTGTTCCTAAAATTACCGTTATCCTGCGTAAAGCTTATGGTGGTGGTTATATCGCCATGAACTCACGTCACCTGGGTGCCGATTTTATGTTTGCCTGGCCAAGTGCCGAAATTGCGGTTATGGGACCTGAAGGTGCAGCGAATATCATTTTCCGGAAAGAAATTATGGAAGCCGAAGATGAAGAAGCCATGCGTCAACAGAAAGTACAGGAATATATCGAGAAATTTGCAAATCCATATGTTGCAGCTTCAAAAGGATATATTGATGCCGTAATCGAACCTTCTGAAACCCGTGAATTATTATTGCACGCATTAGAAGTTTCAAAGAATAAAGATGACCATCGTCCTGCAAAAAAACACGGTATCCCTCCTTTTTAATTTACCATTTGACAATTTACAATTTATTATTTGTTTGAGAATGATCTTCTTTGATAAATAGTAACTGGTAAATGAATAAATAGTAAATAATTTAGAAATAAAAAAAATATGGAAACAGAAAAACCAGAATATGTAGATTTTGCAGTCACAGCCCGGAAATACAAAACTCTTTTGACAAAGAAATATCAGGACCGCAAACCCTGGGTCAATCCTAGTCCGTATGATATTCAATCCATCATACCGGGGACTATCATTGATGTTTTTGTAAAAGAGGGTGATTTAGTAAAAGAAGGTGCACCTCTGCTTACCCTAGAGGCAATGAAGATGATAAATCATATCGATATGCCTTTTACTGCACGAATTAAGAAAATTAATGTCGAAGTTGGTGTTCGCATTCCGAAAGATACTTTACTTATTGAGTTGGAAGCAGCAGATATCGAATAGTACCCCTTTTTCGTCCGAAGGACATAAAAGTGTTTACTTAGGCTATTTTTACCAAAAGCGGTGGATCATGAAAATGATTCACCGTTTTTTTTTTATTGTCGCCCTCCCACTTGCTGTTCAATTGGATATGCTGTAAATTAATCAGTGGGAGTGCGACTTCTTAGGTAACTTCTTAGCCAACCGTTAAGGAATCTGGAACCTGCCACCATCTCATTTAAACCATCAAATCATATTCCGGGACTCGCGATTTCCATATCGCGAAACAAACATTGTTCTTTTAGGAATGAATAAAATACGCGATATGGAAAGAGGTTATCCCGAAATAATATTATCACATTTGCCAACCGTTATTGAATGCGGAATCTACCACCAACACTTTTTAAACCATAAAATCCCCTTCCTTTGTCGCCCTCTCACTTGCTGTTCTACCGGATCTGCTGTAAATTATACAGTGGGAGTGCGACTTCTTAACGAACCGTTAAGGACTCTTGAATCTACCACCATCTCATTTAAACCATCAAATCATATTCCGGGACTCGCGATTTCCATATCGCGAAACAAACATTGTTCTTTTAGGAATGAATAAAAAACGCGATATGGAAATCGCGTGTCCCGAAATAATATTATCTTTTTAGCCAACCGTTAAGGACTCTTGAATCTACCACCATCTCATTTAAACCCTCAAATCATATTCCGGGACTCGCGATTTCCATATCGCGAAACAAACAATATTGTTTTAGGAATGAATAAAATACGCGATATGGAAAGAGGTTATCCCGAAATAATATTATCACAATTGCCAACCTTTACGGAACATAGAATATAGAACCTGCCACCATCTCTTTTAAACCCGGAGTAATATTATCATATTAGCCAACCGTTAAGGACTCTTGAATCTACCACCATCTCATTTTAACCCTCAAATCATATTCCGGGACTCGCGATTTCCATATCGCGAAACAAACGATATTATTCCAGGAATGAATAAAAAACGCGATATGGAAATCGCGTGTCCCGAAATAAAATTATCACAATTGCCAACCTTTACGGAACATAGAATATAGAACCTGCCACCATCTCATTTAAACTATCAAATCATATTCCGGGACTCGCGATTTCCATATCGCGAAACAAACATTGTTTTTTTAGGAATGAATAAAAAAACGCGATATGGAAACAGGTTATTCCGAAATAAAATTATCACATTAGCCAACATTTACGGAACATAGAATATAGAAACAACCACCATCTCTTTTAAACCCGGAATAATATTATCACATAAGCCAACTGTTGTGGAACATAGAACCTGCCACCATCTCATTTAAACCATCAAATCATATTCCGGGACTTGCGATTTCCATATCGCGAAACAAACATTGTTCTTTTAGGAATGAATAAAAAACGCGATATGGAAATCGCGTGTCCCGAAATAATATTATCACAATTGCCAACCGTTATTGAATGCGGAATCTACCACCATCTCTTTTAAACCCGAAATAATATTATCACAATTGCCAGCATTTACCGAACATAGAATATAGAAACTGCCACCATCTCATTAAAACCATCAAATCATATTCCGGGACTCGCGATTTCCATATCGCGAAGCAAACAATATTGTTTTAGGAATGAATAAAAAAACGCGATATGGAAATCGCGTGTCCCGAAATAAAATTATCACATTTGCCAACCTTTACGGAACATAGAATATAGAAACAACCACCATCTCATTTAAACCATCAAATCATATTCCGGGACTCGCGATTTCCATATCGCGAAACAAACGATATTCTTTTAGGAATGACTAAAAAACGCGATATGGAAAGAGGTTATCCCGAAATAATATTATCACAATTGCCAACCTTTAAGGAACATAGAATATAGAAACTGCCACCATCTCATTTAAACCATCAAATCATATTCCGGGACTCGCGATTTCCATATCGCGAAACAAACAATATTGTTTTAGGAATGACTAAAAACGCGATATGGAAAGAGGTTATCCCGAAATAATATTATCACAATTGCCAACCTTTACGGAACATAGAATATAGAACCTGCCACCATCTCATTTAAACCATCAAATCATATTCCGGGACACGCGATTTCCATATCGCGAAACTAAAATAGTTGTTTTGGAAAGAATAAAAAACGCGATATGGAAATCGCGTGTCCCGAAATAATATTATCACATTTGCCAACCTTTACGGAACATAGAATATAGAAACAACCACCATCTCTTTTAAACCCGGAGTAATATTATCATATTAGCCAACCGTTAAGGAATTTGGAACCTGACACCATCTCATTTAAACCATCAAATCATATTCCGGGACTCGCGATTTCCATATCGCGAAACAAACGATATTATTCCAGGAATGAATAATAAACGCGATATGGAAAGAGGTTATCCCGAAATAATATTATCACAATTGCCAACCTTTACGGAACATAGAATATAGAAACTGCCACCATCTCTTTTAAACCCGGAATAATATTATCACATAAGCCAACTGTTGTGGAACATAGAATCTGCCACCATCTCATTTAAACTATCAAATCATATTTCGGGACTCGCGATTTCCATATCGCGAAACAAACGATATTATTCCAGGAATGAATAAAATACGCGATATGGAAAGAGGTTATCCCGGAATAATATTATCTCTTTAGCCAACTGTTGTGGAATACCGGACCCTAAGCACTAAAACTCAACTACTCTGTTTTCAAACTCCGAACGACATTCATAAATTCATCTTCGAAATTCGGAGTAAACACATCTTTCCCTAGATTATTTTCAATCTCTTCAATCATCCAGAATCTGCCCTCCGATATTTCCACGGGATCAGGGCGTATTTCACCATCGTAAACTGTATAGTAACTATGGACCATCTCAGCTTCCCGGTCAGAAACAAATTTATAAACTCTCAGTAAAATGGGAGTAAAATCGGTGATTCCAAGTTCTTCCCTGACTTCTCTGAGTAATGCATCCACGACTTCTTCTCCATAATCAACATGTCCTCCTACGGAAGTATCCCATTTCCCGGGTTGAATATCTTTGTCCGGAGCTCTTTTTTGAAGGTAAATTTCACCCTTTGAATTGAAAATATGCAAATGGATGACCGGGTGTAATAAAAAAGTACCTGAATGGCATTCTTCTCTGGATGCTTTGCCTGTTACTTCGCCATCCTCTGTAACTATCGGGAAATATTCAATTAAATTCATTCTCTTTTTTAACTGCAAATATACTGAAATCCGGTTAATCAATAGATATCATTCAATGAATAACAGGAAGTCCGGTAAATTTGTTTTGTTGCGATCAATCAGATTGGGTGTGAATTAAAGACTGTTATAATCCTCTGAATACTTTGAAATTTCAATATAAGTAATTGGAACAATATAATGTCGTATTTATTAATCAACAGGAAATCATTTTTCTTGCGTGTATGTACTTCTATAAAATTCAGTTTCTTTATTTCATTCATTTCAATCATACCTACACTACGCATTTACTACCCATTCAATTCTCCTTTACAGAAGATAAGAACATGTTAAGTTTGTTTTACGGAACTTTTGCGGAGATATTGCGCTCTAATATTACACCGCATTAATACCGCAATAATACCGTAATACCACCGCAATACCACCGCAATACCTCAGAATGGGAAGTGAATGGGAAGTGGAGGCATAGTGAAGATTAAATGAACATGTAACGGATGAATATTTAATGATTCATTGTCAAAATTTTGATTTACAGTAAAATGATACGGGCTTGAAGATTCCTGTTCCAAAGAGAAGTAGTGTTTGAAAAACAGGGATGAAAGTTGTAATATGGAATATGAAAATACTTTTTTGAAGCAAGTTAACTACACTGGTTATGCTGTAGGAAATAAAAAGTGACAAGTAATTTTTAAATGAATTATCTTCAACTTTCATTCCGAGAACTTTCTCCCGTGCAGAGAGCTTGCCTGAAAAGCAAGAAACATTGGGAAATGTTTTAGAGGAAGAAGAATTAAAACAAGATAACGAATAGGAATTAAATAAATTCCCATAATTTAAAATAGAACGTCATTAACCCTTTGTACTATTTCCCTCTACCGTTTACAATCTGGAGAGGAAGAGGGCAAAGAAAGAGGTCGTGTTTTGAGAATAATAAAACCAGATATTATATTGTTCCCACTACTTATGTATTCCACTCTTTCTTTTTCTTACTATTACACTTACTTACTTTCTTATTTTTCTTTTTCATTCCTCTTCTCTCACTTCTCATTCCTCTTTTCTGATTCCTCATTCCTTTTTTTAGATACTTTGAAAGGTTTATTGTATCTTTGCAACCATATTATAGTTCCTTTGATTTTATGAATAAGAATGCTTTCTGTCGGCTTTATCAGTTTGAAAAAACAACAGAATGTATCCCGTTGAAATGAATAAGATCATCAATTTTCAGTTTAACACATTTGTAGTATTTATTATTTTATGACAGATTATAAAATTGCTGTTGTTGGTTTGGGGTACGTAGGGTTGCCTTTAGCCATTGAGTTTGGAAAAAAATACAACGTACTCGGGTTTGATGTAAACAAAACCCGGATTGACGAATTGAAGCGTGGTGTCGATCATACGCTCGAAGCCGATTTAGTTGGATTAAACCAGGCAACCAACCTTAAAAAATCTAATCCTTCCCTTGGTCTGTCTTTTTCATCCGATGAACAGGACTTGAAAACCTGCAATATTTATATTGTCACAGTGCCGACTCCCATCAATCAGTTTAATATGCCCGACTTACGTCCACTCATCAAAGCCTCCGAAATGCTTGGACGGGTGATCAGTCGCGGGGATATTGCCATCTACGAATCAACAACCTATCCGGGATGTACCGAAGAGGACTGTGTGCCGGTGATTGAAAAAGTATCCGGACTTCTTTTTAATACAGGTTTTTTTGCAGGATATAGTCCTGAGCGCATTAATCCCGGAGATAAAGTAAATACCCTCACAAAAATTAAAAAGGTCACTTCCGGTTCAACGCCCGAAATTGCCGATTTAGTCGATAAATTATATGCCTCCATTATTACGGCAGGCACCCACAAGGCTCCCAGCATAAAAGTAGCCGAAGCTTCCAAAATTATCGAAAATGCCCAACGTGACCTGAATATTTCATTTGTAAATGAACTCGCGCTCATTTTCGATCGGGTAGGCATTGATACCAATGATGTGATAGAAGCTGCCGCAACGAAATGGAATTTCCTGAAATATCGTCCCGGACTTGTTGGCGGGCATTGCATCAGTGTTGATCCGTATTATCTGGCAAGCAAAGCCGAATCTATGGGTTATGTCCCTCAGGTGATTCTATCCGGACGGCATGTCAACAACAGCATAGCACCCTTTATTGCCAATAAGGTGTTGAAATTGATGATTCACAAAGATCATAAAATCAAATCCGCAAAAATCCTGATATTGGGCATAACGTTTAAAGAAAATTGTCCGGATATCCGCAATACAAAAGTGATTGACATTTATCACGAACTGTGCGAATTTGGTGCAAACGTCGATATTTATGATCCCTGGGCATCTGCTCAGGAAGTAAGGCATGAATATGGTGTGGAAATTATCAATAAACTCGATGAAAGTATCAGGTATGAGGCCATTGTACTGGCGGTGGCTCATGATGAATTCAAAGAAATTGACTTCGAAAGATATTTTAAAGAAGGTGCCGTTATTTTCGATGCCAAAGCAGTTATCGATCGCCGGTGGGTGGATGGACGGTTGTAAGAAGTTAAGTAAGTGAGGTTTTCACTCCGGGTGAAAGCTTCACTCCAAACTTTATCGCGCATCTTAAACTTTCATGGTTGGTAAACATTATCAACAGGCCCCTGTTTCTCACTGTATTTTTAATTGACTCTGTCTTTAGTGGCTGTTTAAAAAGAAAATTTTAAAAAACAAATACTATCAAATTGATACATAAGATTTAAATCACGGAATAAGGTTTGAAAATAATGAGGATTCATTTCAACTGAGGTTGACAAATAAAAAGAAGGTTGGATTCTTTAAAAACCTTATTTTCAAGTACTAAACCTTAGTAGAGAACCGACTACCCACAAAACCAAACCTTATTTAATAAACAGCTGAACTTTCAATTCTTAAGTAATTTATTCAACATTATTTGTTTATACACAGCCTCTTTAGCCGGAGTTAAAAGTTGAGACTTCATTTTGGCGCTAGCCAAATTATATCCTATAAAGAATTAAAAAAATATTTTTATAATTCTAGTTGGTAGCTCATTGTTTCGTCGATTGTTGTGCCAGCGCACCCCTTCTGATTTTTGGTATCCCCCTGCCGTGTTTGTCTTCCCGGATTTTAAAACTTTCTCCCCCTTTCTCTCCCCTTTTATTCCCCTTTTTCACCCATTTGGATCCGGTTTTACGGAAAAACAGGCCTGTAACTTTCATAAAACAACCATAACACTTTCCTATATAATTAAGTTTTGACTAAGTATACTCTAAGTATTATTATAAAATGGGAGCCAAATGGGAGCCAAACGGGAGGCAAACGGGTACAAAAGGGATCGTGTTGTTGAAACTTGTTGGTAGAAAAAATTAATCGATTAATTACCGGATTTGAAACCCTTAATATTATGTCATTTTAGCTCCCCGGCAATTATTCATTGTTCATTATTCATTATTCATTCCTTATATGCCGGATTTACTGGTTTTGATGAAAAAAAGCAACTCCATCTCCGTTCGCTGACTGATACAAATTACTTCCTTCTCCAAAAAACGTTCTACCCATCTTTCTGATAACGATAAAATTTTATTCTGCCAACGCCAACGCATTTACGTTGGAGGGGTGGGGGAGGCTGTAAATTGGAAGGAACAAAAAAGATCGTACCATGTACAAGGAATCCTATTTTCATTTTATTCAATCTGCCGAAATTTGAAGCAATTTTAGAGTGCGAAATGATAGACAACGGGATGGAGGGCTGTCCCCTTCACACAAAATATATCATTAATAATGATCGAATATTTAGTTAATATTCAAGCGTATAATAAAATATATTTCAAAAATAAGCCTTTAATAACGATTTGTTAATTTATATACGCTGATTACATAACATTAATTGCTTAAGCATAAATGTCGTTTTAATATGTATTTTTTGTACTGTTAATATAGGAGCAGCATCTAACCCATTGGCTATAAATGAATTCTTAATTTTGTAAATCTAAATGAAAACAATAATATACGTTAAAATCATGTGCATCAACATGTAATAGAAATTTAATTTCAAATTCGGATTGTGATTTGATAAATTTTGAAAGGTTTTTTGTATCTTTGCAAACAATATTAGATAACCCTAGCTTCGAAAATGAGTATGTTTACTGTTTACACTTTTGTTTCTTTTCTGTTAAAATTTTCGAAAATTGGATATACCGGAAGGTGTAAGTTAAGAATGGACTATCTGAATTAACTACCCTTTGTGAACTTTATCGATTTATGACAGATTTTAAATTTGCTCGGTTGGGTTTGAGCTACACGAGTTTCTCGTACCCAACAGCGCCAGGAAAAAAAAATAACATGACCGGTTTTGACCAAACTAAAACCGGTGTAGAAGAATTGCAACGAGGTGAAAGCCATCCGTTGTTAAATTATTTGGATGAATTGTTCACTACAATTCGCTTAATGATTCCGAATCTCATCCCGGGGTTCACATTAACTTCCATTACTTCTGTTCTACAAGATTGTAATACACTCCAGATTCAAAATCCAAACTGTTTTAATTGTTTAGCGTTCCGTGTTTCACGTTCCGTTTTCTATGTTCCGTGTCCCGTGTTATTCGTTCAGCATTCTGTTTTGAATTGTGACTGATTTCTTCTGTGGTGAGTAGTTTCGTGTGAGGTGAGTAATTTTTTAAATTCATGTAATTAGTATTAATTCGTGAAATTCGTAATTAGATTTTTAAATTCGTGTAATTAGTGATTGAGATGGATGAACTTCGTTGGTATGCTGTTTATACAGCGCCGAGGGCTGAGAAGAAAGTGAGCGAAAGGTTTAAACTCGAAGGGATCGAACATTATCTGCCCATACAAACAGTGAAGCGTCGCTGGAGTGACAGGATAAAGGAAGTGGAAGTCCCGGTGGTAAGCGGATATATTTTTGTTCGAATCCGGTATGCAGAATCTGTAAAAGTAACGAATGTATATGGTGCTTTATCGTTTGTACGTGAAGGCGGAAAACCGGTAGCTATACCCGAGGCTCAGTTGACAAGACTCCGGTTTATGGTTGAACATTCCGAAGAACCGGTGGAATATACCCGGGAATCCTACGAACACGGTGAAAATATAACCATAATGAAAGGTCCCCTTACAGGGATAACAGGCGAACTGGTGGAGATGAAAGGTAAAAATAAAGTCTTGATCCGCATCGAACGGTTTGGATGCGCCATTACAACAATTCCTATGTCGTTTGTTCAAAAAACGCAGATAGTGATGAATGTTTAGGAATTAGTGATTAACGATTAGTGATTAGTGATTAACGATTAGTGATTAGTGATTAACGATTAGTGATTAGTGATTAACGATAAAGAGTATCCTGTTTTAGTATGGAAAGAATTCTTTTGGGCCTTTGTAATTTAAATTTAAGAGTAGTTAGATTCCGGGTTCACCATGATCTATCTAAAACAGATAATAGTTCATTTAATCATTTAAATCATTTATTGAAAAAAATTACACTATAAAATACAGTTAACTGTAATTCAGAGTGATTGATTAATTAAAATTAAAAGATAGTAGCAATAAGTGTGAATACAGCAAATGCTCCGTTGAAGAAGCAGTTCACATTCAGTATCCCGTGTTTATTTTGATTGAGGTGTTGAAAAGTCCCAATAAACCGGAATTCGCGGGATGGTTATGACTTGTATTGTAGTATGAAACAGTTTCATGTTTGCAATGATAAGTAATTTGTATTGAATACGTTTGTATTAACAGACTTCCGGCCTTCGGGCAGGATTGCAAATAAAACTGTCAGCATCCTGGATCCTGACAGTCCTGAAAAGAAGATATTTACTAAAAATGATAAAAGTTGATCATTGATACTGATTTTGATTAACCCGTTCATTTTTATAAAGATAAAAATAAATCAAAGAAAATTCATTGCTCCCCATGGGAGTGACGAACATTGTCACGAATATGATGATGTGATGATGAGATGATGTGATAATGTGATGATGAGAAGATTTGAAGATGAAGAGATTTGAAAATGAAGAAACCCAAATGGGTGAAATGAAAAGAAAAAAATAAGAACACAATATTAATCAATGATCATTAAACGTTAATTACTGATCGCAAATCATTAATCGTTAATCACTGATCGTTAATCATTAACCACTATTTCCTGTTTTATGTATACAAAAAAATCGACCTTTTCATTTTTAGTTATCTTGTGTATACTCGTATTGAGTTCATGCGCACCTGTGAAAAATGTGGCTTATTTTCAGAAGCTGGATAATTCCTCCGATTCCTTAAAGCAAAACAAATCGTCGGATGTTCACCGGGCAAGGATTAAACCGCTGGATATACTAACGATCACGGTGGTATCTACCCAGCCTGAAAATACACGGATATTCAATCTGGTGACACCACAAATTTCCGAATTATCAGGAAACAGCATTCAGTCGGTTCCTACCCTGCAGACTTACCTGGTGGATAATGATGGATACATCGATTTTCCGGTTCTTGGAAAGTTGGAGGTGGAAGGAAAGACCCGTAAAGAACTGGCGACTATCCTTCAGGAAAAACTGGCTTCTTCGTTCAACAATGAAGTTCCGATTATTACCATTCGAATCATCAATTATGCCGTGAATATAGTCGGCGAAGTAATGCGCCCCGGTAAGTTTGTTACCCAGAACGACCGTATGACTATCTTTGAAGGGATTGCCCAGGCGGGTGACCTGACCATTTACGGAAAACGTGAAAACGTAAAAGTATTGCGTGAAAATGCAGATGGAACAAAAAAATACTTCACGGTGAACCTGAATGACAAAAACATCATTAATTCCCCGGCCTATTACCTGGAACAAAACGATGTGGTGTACGTGGAGCCAAATGGAGCTAAATCGAGAACATCACGAATTGGTGCTTCCGAAACATTGGCCATATCGGCATTGTCGATTGTGATTTCTGTGGCGAGTATCGTGATTAATGTGCTGAAATAAGAAACCCCCCTGCCCCTAAAGGGGGGTAAAGAGTGGGATTACAAAATACCGCCCCAAGTCCGTTAGCTAACGGAGATGTTAAGAGTGGGATTACAAAATACTGCCCCAAGTCCGTTAGCTAACGGAGATGTAAAGAGTGGGATTACTGAGTAACAAATTAAATGACTATAAGCTTTTGTACCTAACTTTCATTTATTTTAAATTTTAGCTTTGAATTAACAGTTACAATCTAAAATGAAACGATAATTTACACCGAAGGTGTAACCTGTGAATAACCCCCAGTGGAGCCTGCGGAACTGGGGGGAACAGAATATAAAATTACCCAACTCCAGAGGAGTTGACCAGAAGGTAAAGTACTTTAAATATTGATTTTGTTGGTGAACTCTTACAGAGTTCTGTTCATGATTTTATTCATTTACCCCCAGTTCCGCAAGCTCCACTAGGGGTTATTCACAGAATACTCCTACGGAGTAATTTATCTCCCCACCACCCGGGACAACAAAAAAAATAACTGTGATATCAGACGAATCTCATATCCAGCAATATATTAGTTTTTAAAATTAAAAATATCATTTTCAACAGAATCTTAATTCGTGTAATTCGTATTAATCGGGTTATTCGTATTTATTATAAACCTTAATTATTATTTTCAATGAATCCCTACTACGAAGCTGAAGAAGAAGAAGAAAAAGAACAACCGATTGATTTTCTGGGCCTGTTTTTCAAGTATCTATCCTATTGGAAACTCTTTCTGATATCCCTGGTCATTTGTGTGGCACTTGGAATATTATACCTTAA
>Ga0302211_10000509_pt1 | contig 13719 bp, 13 predicted proteins | sample II_Fen_E3_3_FD_200234 | JGI IMG/M metagenome (GOLD analysis project Ga0302211, IMG submission 200234) | Peat permafrost microbial communities from Stordalen Mire near Abisko, Sweden - II_Fen_E3_3 | ecosystem: Environmental > Terrestrial > Soil > Wetlands > Permafrost | place: Sweden: Abisko... | reverse complement strand
GCGGTGTAAGGCCTTTGAGTTAGAGCCGTTTGGCTCGCCTACTTTGAGTGATCAGGCTTTAATGCCTTTTCCGTCTTTGAAGCTTGGTCCCGGACAATCTTCGCGTTCGCATACTGCAGAAGAATATATTTGTGTCTCAGAAATAGAAGAGGCTGTTCACCTATATTTTAAATTGTTCGACCAGTTGAATCTAAATCGATAATCCTAAGAAATGCGAAATCCTTTTCTTCATTCTAAACTTGTTCAGCGGCCTTCGTTGTCGACTTATTTAAAGTTCGGCCCAAATTTCATTGCCCCGTTTTATCATGCTGTGAGTGATGAACCTTTGCCGCATATTCGACATTTGTACAAAGTAAAAACAGTTTCTGAATTTGAAGAAGATTTGGATTTCATGCTACGTTATTATGAGCCGATTTCTGTAGATGAACTTATAACAGACGAAAAAGGTGCTGTTTTCTATGAAGATGGAAGACCACTTATTCATCCAAGCAGACCGAAGATGCTTTTAAGTTTTGATGACGGATTACGTTCGTTTTATGAGGTTGTTGCACCTATATTGCAAAAAAAAGGAGTCCCTTGTATTTGCTTTATAAATTCTGGTTTTGTTGATAATAAAGCACTCTTCTATCGTTATCAAGAAAGTTTGAATATAGAGTACAAAGGTGGAGTGGACGTTTGTTCTTTTTTAAAAGAAGAGCAACCTTATCTTACAACCCCACAAATAGAATCGTTGATTAAGGAGGGTTTCTGTTTTGGCGGACATTCAATAAATCATCCCCTTTATACCACACTTTCTCTTGAAGCGCAATTGGAACAAACACTTGATAGCTGTCGAGCTGTATCTCAAATAGCAGGTTCCGTGCTTTCCTCTTCATACCCTTGTTATTTTTCTTTTCCCTTTACAGATACAGGAGTTTCTCTTCAGTTTTTTCAGCAAATCTCATCAACGGTTTCTTTGTCTTTTGGGACTGCTGGATTAAAACTCGACTTGACTCCTCGGCATATTCAACGAATCCCGATGGAACTCGGTCGGCCAATGGATGAGAAGAATCCTTCTGTTGCTGAAATATTGAAAGGAGAATATGCATATTATATCGCAAAGAAATTCCTATTTAAGAATACCATAAATCGAAAATGAAAATGAAGAGAAACACAATAACTCCAACTCAATTACTTTATAAGGAACTTTGTGAGGAGGAAAAAACAATTCCTTTACGGCAGCAATATTGGTGGTTTGAAGCAATTTGTCCCGGACAATGGGAAGTGCTTCTTGTGGAAGAGAATGGCAAAATTATGGCCGCATTGCCTTATCATGTTCGTACAAAGCTAGGGCTGAAATTTATTCTTCAGCCACAGCTAACACAAGCTACCGGTCCGTGGCTGCGTGCTCCTGAGAAGACTGAATCGAATGGGGCTAAAACGGATGCCGACCGATTGACTTATGAAAAGCATTATTTGGGGAAGTTGATTGTTCAATTAGAGCAGCTTGGACTGAGCTATTATGAGCAGGGCTTTCATTTTAGTTTCACCAATTGGTTACCATTTTACTGGGCAGGCTATAAGCAGAGTACTCGATATACTTATTTAATAGAGAATATTGGTAATAATGAGAAAGTGCTTTCTCGCTTTTCTTCGGCTAAACAGCGTCAACTTCGAAAGGCCGAGAAAGCAGAATTTTCCTTTGAGTTCGATTTGAAGCCTGATGAGTTCTATGCTTTGCATAAACAGTTTTTAGCTAGCCGTAAAGAGGCTGCAATGATTGATTATTCTTATCTGCTTTTCTTGCGATTATGGAAAGTGGCAACGGCACGGAAGCAAGCGCAGATATTTGCATTGCGCGACAAGCTAGGAAACTTACACTGTGCGCATTTTATAGTTTGGGATTCTACTTCGGCTTACGATTTGCTGTATTTTATAGATCCTACTTATGCCTCTTCTGGAGCTAGTACATTGGTGATAGCAGAGATCTTAAAATGGTTAGTTGGCAAAACGCGATCTTTTGACTTTGAAGGATCGATGATTGAGAGTGTTGAAAATAGTTATCGTCAATTCGGTACTGTTCAAAAAGCCTATTTTCAAATCCACAAAACTTTTAATCCTCTTGCGGGGTGGCTGATCGATTGGAAGAAGCACTAAGCTTATCTTCTCTAAATTTTATGTTACGTGGATGGAACTCTATAATTTCGCTTCGGAGGCGTTCACGGTCAATGTGGGTGTAGATTTCAGTGGTTGAGATGCTTTCGTGCCCCAGCATCATCTGAATCACTCGTAAATTAGCTCCCCCTTCTAATAAGTGAGTTGCAAACGAATGGCGTAAGGTGTGTGGGGATATTTCTTTTTGAATTCCAGCTTCTTTTGCTAATTCCTTGATAAGGTGGAAAATGCTAATACGTGAAAGGTGAGTGCCTCGGCGTGAAAGAAATAGATAATCTTCTTCACCCGGTTTTATAATCATCTTGTTTCTATCTGCCATGTATAAAGAAATTTCATGTATCGCAGTATGTGAGATAGGCACGAGGCGTTGCTTCTTTCCTTTTCCGGTAATACGAATGAATTGATCTTTAGGATAGTAATTTGATATTAAGAGGGTGCAGAGTTCTGTTACCCGTAATCCGCAGGAGTAGAGTGTTTCTAAGATAGCACGATTCCGTTGACCTTCATTTTTAGATCGATCAATAGCTCCTTCTAATAAGTCGATTTCTTGAACACTTAATACTTCAGGAAGATGCCGCCCGATAGAAGGGCTGGGTAGAAGCTCCGTGGGGTCTGAGTCTATTCGATTGGTAAATTCAAGAAAGTGGTAAAATGATTTTATTCCACTGATAATTCTAGCCTGTGAACGTGGACTGATTCCGATATCACGCAATCCCGATACAAAAACTTCTAATTGTCTGAGGTCTGCTTCTAGCGGATTAGCCTTCTCGATAAGGAGGAAACTTAGCAATTTATCAAGATCTTGTAAATAGGCTTCTACCGTATGAGGAGAGAGCGATTTCTCAAGTTTTAGGTAGGCTAAATATTCTTTGATGGTTCCACTAATTTTGACACTATTTGTAGAGTATTCCATATTTTTTTTGTATCTTTGCGGCAAATATACGGATTTCAAATGAAAATACTCATCCTAAATGGCCCCAATCTTAATTTATTGGGAAAAAGAGAGCCTGGCATCTATGGCAATAGTTCTTTTGAGGATTATTTAGTGGGATTAAGAACCTGCTATCCGAATGTGGAAATTGAATACTATCAAAATAATTGCGAGGGTGCGCTTATCGACAAACTCCATGAAGTGGGCTTTACATTTGATGGAGTTGTACTAAATGCGGGGGCTTATACACACACTAGCCTAGCGTTGCATGATGCGATCAAAGCCATTCAAACGTCGGTAGTAGAAGTGCACATATCCAATGTGCATCAGCGTGAAGAGTTTCGTCATCATTCTATGATTTCAGCGGCTTGCTGTGGTGTTATTTGTGGTTTTGGCCTCAATTCGTATCGTTTAGCGATAGAGGCATTGCTTGAAAAGAAAGATAATAAAGGATTAGATAAAGAATAAAAAACAGAAGTTATGAAGAGAACAAAAATTGTTGCTTCCGTTTCAGATCGTCGTTGTGAGGTTGATTTTCTGAAGGAATTGTATGCTGCGGGAATGAACGTGGTGCGAATGAACACAGCACATGCTACTCCAGAGGGATTGTGCAAGATTATAGAAAATGTACGTGCTGTATCCAGTCAGATCGGTATTCTTATAGATACCAAAGGTCCTGAGGTGCGTACTACTGTCTGTGAAAGCGACCTGATCTATATTACCGGAGAACGTGTTAAAATGATTGGAAATCCGGATGGAATTACTACGCACGATTTAATTTGTGCTTCGTATCCTCTTTTTGTGAAAGATGTACCAATGAGTTCTCATGTGCTATTTGATGATGGGGAACTTGATTTTGAGGTGATTGAAAAAACCGACGAATATCTTCTTCTAGAAGTTAAAAATGATGGTAAGCTAGGTGCTCGTAAAAGTGTGAACGTACCTGGTGTACGTATTAACCTTCCCGCATTGACGGAGAAAGACAAACATAATATTGTGTTGGCTTGTGAGCAGAATATCGATTTTATTGCTCATTCTTTTGTACGTAATAAACGTGATGTAGAAGCTGTTCAAGAAATTCTTGATATGCATCAAAGCGAGATTAAAATTATTGCGAAAATTGAGAATCAAGAAGGTGTAGACAATATAGATGAAATCCTCGAAGTTGCTTATGGCGTAATGATTGCGCGCGGTGACTTGGGTATTGAAATACCTTTAGAGCGCATTCCTAGCATTCAGAAAATGCTGATTAACAAATGTATTCAGAGTAAAAGACCAGTAATTGTAGCTACGCAGATGCTGCATTCTATGATCAATAATCCTCGTCCAACTCGTGCCGAGGTAACCGACGTAGCCAATGCTATTTACTATCATACCGATGCCGTTATGTTAAGCGGTGAAACGGCTTATGGTAAATATCCGGTGGAGGCTGTACGTACCATGGCGGCTGTGGCGGCAGATGCAGAGAAAAATAGTTCGCTCGGAAATGAAATCCGTTTGCCTCTTTCAAGAGAAGAGGATATTACGGAATTCTTGGCCAAACAAGCGGTAAAGGCAACCCAGAAAATGAGTATCCGCGCTATTGTTACAGACTCTTATACAGGACGTACGGCACGCTTCGTGGCTGCTTTTCGTGCTGAGATCCCGGTGTTGGCAATTTGCTATCGTGAGAAGACCATGCGTATGCTTTCTCTCTCCTATGGCGTGAAGCCTATTTATTTGGAAGAGAAGGGTAGTGCACGTGCTTATTTCTTCTCAGCTTTGTATTTGCTGCTCAATGAAAATCTGATTACAGAAACAGACCGTGTAGCTTACCTTAGTGGTTGCTTCGGTGAAGGTGGCGGCACAAGCTTCCTCGAACTCAATCAGGTCTCCAACATATTAAGTGCTGCAAAAGATTATATGTTGCCTTCTTTTTCTGCTCGTTAAAGCAGAGAAGTAGCTACGCAGAATAAACTTAAAGAAGATGATGGCGAACGACCTCCTTGACCAATATATCCTCGACCATATTGACGAGGAGGGCGATTATCTTTATCAACTGTATCGAGCAACCAACCTTCGCCTGCTCCGTCCACGTATGGCTTCGGGGCATTTACAAGGGCGTATCCTTAAAATGTTGGTGCGCTTACAACGTCCGCTTTCGGTATTGGAAATAGGTACATACAGTGGTTACTCAGCACTTTGTTTAGCTGAAGGACTACCTGAAGGTGGTGTGTTGCATACATTTGAAGTTAATGATGAACAAGAGTGTTTTACTCGCCCTTTGTTGGAACGTTCATCTTTTGCCGATAAGATACATTTTTATATCGGCGATGTTTTAAAATTGCTTCCACAAATGCCCGAACTCTGTTTTGATATGGCTTTCATTGATGCCGATAAACGTTGCTATCTTGATTATTATGAACTCGTGTTGTCGCGCATGCAAAGTGGTGGACTCATCCTTGCCGACAATACACTTTGGGATGGGCATGTAGTTGATCCCTCTTATCAAGATGCACAAACCAAAAGTATTCGTGCCTTCAATGATTTTGTGGCCCGTGATGTGCGAGTAGAAACTGTGATTTTGCCCTTGAGAGATGGGCTAACAATGTTGTATAAGAAGTAAAGAAATATATGGAAACAACCAGACAAAACAAAATTACTCGCCTCTTGCAAAAGGAGCTAAGTGAGATCTTCCAGTTGCAAACAAAAGCAATGCAAGGTACACTTGTGAGTGTAAGCGTAGTGCGCATAAGCCCGGATTTGAGTGTGGCTCGTGTGTATTTAAGCATCTTCCCTAGCGAACGAGGAGAGGAGTTATGCAAAAATATCAATCAAAATCAGAAAGGAATTCGCTTCGAGCTGGGTACACGTGTGCGCCATCAGTTACGTATTATTCCTGAACTGAAATTCTTTATCGATGACTCGCTCGACTATATCGATAAAATAGATAGTTTATTAAAGTAACTCTTTTTTATTTATTCTTGTTGTGAAACTCTCCTTATTTATTGCTCGGCGTTATCTCTTTTCAAAGAAGAGTCATAATGCGATCAATGTAATTTCTGCCATCTCTGTTTGCGGAGTCGCCTTGGCTACGTTAGCTTTGATCTGCACGTTGAGTGTATTTAATGGCTTTCAACAGATGGTGGCTGATCTTTTCACGAATTTCGATTCAGATCTCGAAATAACAGCAACTAAGGGAAAGGTTTTTAATGCAGAGGCTCCTTCTATTCAACATTTGCATGAAGCAGAAGGGGTAGCTCTTATGAGTTATTCACTTGAAGAGCAAGTGATGTTGATCTATGGATCGAATCAGCTGATGGTCACCTTAAAAGGAGTGGACGATCGTTTTCGTGAGATTACGCATATTGACGAAATTCTATACGGGAATGGATTTTTCCGTTTGCATGATCGCGACACAGAATATGCTATACCGGGTATTGAAGTTGCGGCTCGTTTAGGAATTGGCATTACCCAGAGTGACTCTTTGCAGGTATATGCTCCAAAGCGTGGGGAAGAAGTAAATTTAGCAGATCCTAGTAATGCTTTTGTGATGCGTAGTGTGCAAGCTCCGGGTATGGTGTTTGCCGTGAATCAGCGGAAGTATGATAGTGAATACGTACTTTCCTCTTTAAATTTTGCCCGCCAATTGTTAGGCTATCGCTCTGAGGTTAGTAAAATAGGAGTGAAGGTTGCTGAAGGGGCTAACCCCGATGTGGTGCAGCGTACACTCCAGTCGCGCTTGGGTAAGGACTTTCAGGTAAAGAATCGCTACGAACAGCAGGAAGACGTATTCCGTATAATGAAACTCGAGAAATTAATTTCATACATCTTTTTGACGTTCATTCTATTAATCGCTTGTTTTAATGTAGTAGGCTCTCTTTCTATGTTGATCATCGATAAAAAGAAAGATGTAATCACTTTGCGGCATTTAGGTGCTAGCGATCGTTTGATAGGCCAAATATTTTTATTAGAAGGTCGCTTGATTTCATTGTTTGGCGCATTGATAGGTATTGTACTAGGTGTTGGCCTTTGCCTTCTTCAACAGCATTTCGGATTTATTACGCTTGGTGCAGGAGCTGCAGAAGGTGCTTTTGTGATAGATGCCTATCCGGTACAAGTAGAGGCATTGGATGTTTTGCTTGTATTGGGTACCGTTCTCCTTGTAGGTTGGATTGCCGTATGGTATCCTGTGAAGCTTCTCACTCGTAAGTTGATTCAGTCGGCCGACGAGAAAGATTAATTAATTTACCTCATGGCTTATAAACATTAGGCACAGCTTTTATCGCAAAAGTTGTGCCTAATAAAAAAAACAATTTTCCAAAAAAATTTTCGAAACCAGAAAGCCCTTTTATTCCTCACGGAGAAAAGGGCTTTCTAAATCAAATGTTATGAAAGGGAGGGTGGAATATGGGGGTCGAACCCACGACCTTCGGAACCACAATCCGACGCTCTAACCAACTGAGCTAATACCACCATAAAGCGCTTTTATCTTTTAAAGCGCTGCAAAGATAGGGAGAATTCTGGAATTTGCCAAATGTTTTCGCTGTTTTTTTTGCTTTTTTCTTCTGTTTCCTCCATTACATCTTGTTCCCTAGCAAAACGAAGGGCAAAAGGCGTCTTTTAGGGAGCTTAAAAACCTTTATTTTGCTCCTTGAAAAGCTGCTTTGCTGTTGCTGTAAACTGTTTCCGAAGTGTTTCACATTCATTGTTGAGTGGCGTTTTTTCTTCCGCGTAGAAAAGCTGATAGTTCGTCTTTCCACTTATTTTAGGGCGTGCGCACCAAACCAAGTGGTAAGAGTAATCCGTAAGTTCGGTAGGAGCAGAAGGGGCTTTCTTAGTAAGCTTTATCTCTACCATTAATCCGCCGTCCGTATTGGGAGCCGACATGTTCGAAATGAAGTTACCCAGCGAATATGCGAGCAGATGTTTTCCGCCCAATGAATCTCTACGAAGTTCAAGCGGTTGAATTACGTGCGGATGCCCACCGATAATATGAGTTACACCTTCGCTGAAAAGTAAATCGGCAAGTTCTTTTTCCTCATCGTTTGGAAGTAGCTGGTATTCATCTCCCCAATGCATAAAAGCAATAATAGCATCCGGCTTTAAAGCACGTGCTGCTGCTAAATCAGCTTTAATGATAGTAGGGTTATAATAGTTAACCACTGAGGGAGCTTTTGCAGCGAGCCCATTAGTGCCATAAGTGTAATTTAAGAAGACCAGTCGGAAGCCGTTTTTTTCAAGTAGAAAAGGAAATTTCTCTTTGCGCTCCGCCGGATCACGATAAGTGCCAAGGTGCGGTACTTTTAGTGAATCGAGTACTTGTAGCGTGCGGTTAAACCCAGCCTGCCCTTTGTCTAAGCAGTGGTTGTTAGCAGTTAGAAGAACATCAAATCCGGCATTTCGAATAGCATTCAGATATTCATCAGGTGCCGAGAAACAGGGGTAGCCTTGATAAGGCTTTCCTCCAAGAGTCACCTCAAAATTTCCAATTGCCACATCGGCCGCCGAGATGCGCGTTTTTACTTGTGCAAAACAGTCAGAATAGTCGTAGCCCGTTCCTCCTGCTGCCGCACTAGCTGCATCAATTTGACCTTGATGTTGCATCAGGTCACCGACAAAAAGTAAGGTAATTTGTGGTGGCTTTACAAGTGCACTGTCTGCAGAAAGCGAAGTGCTGTTTTGTCCTTGCGTAGAAGGCGTACAAGCCATCAACGCAAGGAGCGTGAAGAGCGAAAGGACCGACCTTTTCATTTAAGTACGATTATTTATAAATCGCTTTTTTGCCGGCTAGAAGAGTGTTCTTCATCAGTGAGCAAATTGTCATGGGGCCTACTCCGCCGGGTACTGGCGTTATGTAAGCACATTTGGGAGCCACTTCATCGAATTTTACGTCACCGGTGAGTTTAAACCCACTTTTTGTTTCTGTAGAAGGTACGCGTGTGGTACCTACATCGAATACTACAGCCCCTTCTTTTACCATATCAGCTGTTACAAAGTTGGGTTGCCCCATTGCAGCAATGATAATATCAGCTTCTAAGCAAATAGCTTTTAAATTTTGAGTATGGCTATGGCAGATTGTTACGGTAGCATCGCCCGGATTTGTTTTTTGTAACATCAATGAAGCCATCGGTTTGCCCACAATATTGCTTCGTCCGAGTACTACGCAACGTTTTCCGGCTGTTTCGATGTGGTAGCGCGATAAGAGATCCATCATGCCATTAGGCGTAGCCGAAATGTAGCAAGGCAAGCCAATATTCATTCTGCCTACATTAATGGGGTGGAAGCCATCGACGTCTTTACGATAGTCGATAGTTTCAATTACCTTCTGCTCGCTGATGTGGCGAGGCAAGGGAAGCTGTACGATGAAGCCATCTACATCGCTGTCTTGGTTTAGGCGTTCTACTTCTGCGAGTAGCACCGCTTCAGTAACATCGCTTTCAAAACGTATAAGGCTCGATTTGAAGCCACAAGCTTCGCAAGCAAGCACCTTATTGCGTACATAAGTTTCGCTTCCTCCGTCGTGACCAACTAAAATAGCCGCGAGATGAGGCTGTTTCCCTCCATTTGCTATGATTTCTGCTACCTCTGCTGCGATCTCTTTCTTAATCTGAGCCGCAACTTCTTTTCCATTAATGAGCTGCATATATTTCTTTCGTTGAATTTATCGTTTCATTTGTGCCATCATCTGAGCCGCTTTCGGCCCTGTCATCATCTTCATCATTTTGCGGGTTTGCTCAAATTGTTTGAGAAAACGGTTTACCTCTTGAGTACTAGTGCCACTACCTTTAGCAATGCGTTCGCGGCGGCTATTGTTTAGCAAATCCGGATTCTTGCGTTCTTTGGGCGTCATCGAATAGATAATAGCCTCCACGCCTTTGAAAGCATTGTCATCTATTTCAGCATCTTTCAGAGCTTTTCCTACACCGGGAATCATGCTGGCAAGATCTTTCAGGTTGCCCATCTTTTTGATTTGCTGAATTTGTGAAAGGAAGTCGTTAAAGTCGAACTGGTTCTTTGCAATCTTCTTTGAAAGACGTCGTGCTTCCACTTCGTCGTATTGCTCTTGTGCTTTTTCTACCAACGACACAATATCACCCATTCCGAGGATACGATCTGCCATACGGCTAGGGTGGAAGAAGTCGATCGCTTCCATCTTTTCCCCTGTTCCTACAAATTTGATAGGCTTTTCTACCACCGAGCGAATCGATAGCGCGGCACCACCACGGGTGTCACCATCGAGTTTTGTAAGTACTACACCGGTAAAGTCGAGGCGTTCATTAAATTCTTTGGCAGTATTTACGGCATCCTGACCAGTCATGGAGTCGACCACAAACAGAATTTCATGTGGAGTAATTGCGTCCTTAATCGCCGCAATTTCATTCATCATTTGCTCATCTACTGCAAGGCGGCCCGCCGTATCAACAATAACCAAGTCGCAACCTTTGGTGCGTGCTTCAATGATCGCGTGTTTAGCAATTGAAACAGGATCTTTGCTATCCGGCTCCATAAATACAGGTACTCCGATTTGTTCACCCAGAACGCGAAGCTGCTCAATGGCTGCAGGGCGGTATACGTCGCAGGCCACCAAAAGAGGTTTAAGGCTCTTTTTCTCTTTAAGCATCTTAGCAAGCTTGGCAGAGAAAGTTGTTTTACCCGAACCTTGTAAGCCGGCCATCAAAATTACTGCCGGATTTCCTTTTGTGTGCACTTCTGCAGTTTCGCCACCCATCAAGAGAGCTAGCTCGTCGTGCACTATTTTCACCATCAACTGGCTAGGTTTTACTGCTGTAAGCACATTTTGACCTAGCGCTTTTTCCTTCACGGTGGTGGTGAAAGTTTTTGCTACCTTATAGTTTACATCGGCATCTAGAAGTGCTTTGCGCACATCTTTCAGCGTTTCTGCTACATTTATCTCGGTGATTTTTCCTTCACCTTTTAGGATTTTAAACGACCGTTCAAGTCTTTCGCTTAAATTATCGAACATATTTTTTTTGTTACTGTAAGTTTATCTATTTCACTTCTTACGGCAACTCAATATCCCCCGAATAGGATACCGGTGTGCGCCGTTTGGATTTCTCATATACCGTTAACTCTGCTTTTCCATTAGGGGCTATAACTATATAGTAAATAAATTCATCTTGATTACGAATCACGTTGAAGATTATCTTCGCAGTGCCATCGTAAATGATGGAAGACAGATAGTCTTTTGTAGGTCCCTCAAAATTCAGTGCTTGCTCGCTTGCATTAAGAACAGGCACATTAATTTTTCCAAAATAAGGCAAATACGAGATGCATAGTGTATCCTTTATTTGAAGCGAGGCGTCTATAGCCCCCGTATTTTGGCGTAATGCTTTAATGTCCGTTATGTTAATTTTGAAGCGTCGTGCTTCTACTAGTCGCATAATCGTAGCCTTTATAAGTTCTTTCTTTTCTGCCTTGCTTTGTGCAATACAAGTACTAGTGCTCATCGTAAAAACGATTAGGAGCAAGTATGATATCCATTTTTTCATGTCTCCTGATATAAATTAAGGTTTATTTTGGTACAAAGATAGCGATTATTCTGATTTCTTTTACTACTTTTGTCGCAAAAAAGAAGGATGGCACATTATATTTATATACTTTTAATAGTTCTAGCTGTATTTATTGGATTTAAAATTGTAAAAACAATTCTTGTAAAAGGCATCCTTTTATTGGCAGCAATAGCGTTTGTAATTTATTTGTTTGCTTCCGATTTTATCTAAAGGAGTAGCCCGACGTTATCCTTTTTCCGATTCGATTTTATCGATTTCCTTTTTTGCTAGTTGATAGTTCTTTGCTTTTAGCTGTATTTACACTCCTATACCTATAAATAATCAAATCGCGAAAATATCTTTCAGTCTTTCAAGTTTCTTATATAACTTATTGATAGATAGTGCAAAACATCCTGAAGGGTCTCTCTCAACCCTTCAGGATTCTTTCAGCCCGTTTTTTTCCTAGATAAGCGTCTTCTACCTTCTATGAAAAAGCGTTTCTGGGATTTGTTCGGCAATAATTTTCGTTATGTCATCCCATACTGCCAGCTGTTGAATTCATTTTTGCCAGCTGGCAAATTTGATTACGCCAATTGGCAAAAATGAATTCAACAGCTGGCATTCGCTATTTTTATACTCAGAAAAATAGTTCTCGAGCAATAAGATTCTTTAAGAAATTAATTTTATATGTTTTAATAAAATAGCTGTATGAACGGTTCTGAAGGGTTTCAGAAAGACCCTTCAGGCTTTTAAGGACTGTAAATCAAGTTGTTGCAACTAATTGCTGAAGGGTTGTAGCGTTTTTTCTCCAAGATGCAATATTACGCTATTGGTAAGCTTTTTTAGTCAAAATACAAAACAATATACGCATATTTTATTTAACATCAATGAATTATAGTTATTCAGCTAATCTTAAATATTCGGCAAAATCTTTGTATATCTCAATAAAATTAGTGAATTTTACATATAAGTTGTACATGCAGAGATTTTTTTGATAATTTAATTCCGCCAACGGGCAGTTGCATATTATTAATATTGTAATTGGGATATTATTAAGATTTTCCGGTGAAATTCATAAAAGTTTGGCTCTATTACGAATTGTGTGGGTAATTCGAAAAAGTATTACCTTTGTATTATGAGTAGTGTTGAGATCTTTACTATAACCTTAGGGTTTGAATGCCCTTGGCGCGATACTGTGTGGAATCCGGAATTGAGCCCTTTAGCACGTTTGTGGAAATCATTAAAATCACATTGATACATCGGAAACAATAATATTTAACAAATTAGTAAAAAAACACATGAAAAAGATTACATTTGCTTGTTTTGCAAAAGAATGTATTGTAAAAATGGAAACAAGCGGCCGTTATTCTACGGCACACCTGTACAAGAACGCATTGCGTTCTTTCTCGGACTACTGTAAATCTACAGGCTACTGTAAATCTATGGACATTCCTTTTAGCGAGATCAATCCGGAAAGATTGAAATCGTATTATTGCTATTTGCTCGTTCGTAAGAAGAAGTTGAATACCATATCCACCTATATGCGTATGCTTCGAAGTATATATAATAAAGGAGTCGACCGGGGTTTGGCAACTTATGACGGGCGGCTGTTTCATGGCGTTTATACAGGAGTAGACATTAGTAGTCATAAGAAAGCAATACCGGCTCAGGAACTTCATCATTTATTTTATGGTAAAACCAACTCTCCCCAATTGTTTAGAACTCAGCAGATGGCTAAGATTTTGTTTCAATTCAGCGGGATGTCTTTTGTAGACCTTGCCTACCTCGAGCGTTCTAATATTTCCGATGAAACTTTGGAGTACCACCGCACCAAAACAGGCACTAAAATTTGCATCGACGTGATGCCTGAAACCAAAAGTCTGGTAAACCAACTGAAACGGAAATGCGGAGACGGTTGCAATTATGTATTCGATATATTGAGTGGCGTTAATGGTAAGCATGACTACGCCGGATATGTAGAGTACCAGTCGGCTCTGAGGCATTTTAATATGCATCTTAAAGAATTGGCTAAATCATTGGGCCTTAAAAGTCAAATATCCTCGTATACCTTTCGCCATTCGTGGGCTACGACAGCCAAATATTTGGGTACGCCGATCGAGATGATTAGTGAATCTTTAGGAC
>Ga0302211_10000501_pt1 | contig 13895 bp, 7 predicted proteins | sample II_Fen_E3_3_FD_200234 | JGI IMG/M metagenome (GOLD analysis project Ga0302211, IMG submission 200234) | Peat permafrost microbial communities from Stordalen Mire near Abisko, Sweden - II_Fen_E3_3 | ecosystem: Environmental > Terrestrial > Soil > Wetlands > Permafrost | place: Sweden: Abisko... | reverse complement strand
CATGGCGACAGCAAAAAGTTTATGGACAACAATGAAATTCCTGCGTCTATCAAAATCATTGATTTATCTACCGACTATCGCGCAAAAAGTTCTAACCACGATTTCGTGTACGGTCTGCCTGAACTAAATCGTTCGGAAATTATTGCGGCTAAGCGCATAGCCAATCCCGGCTGCTTTGCCACAGCCATTCAGCTGGCTTTGTTGCCTTTGGCTGCTGCCGGTTTGCTTACCGACGAAGTTCATGTGAACGCCATTACCGGGTCTACAGGAGCAGGAGTTAAGCCATCGGAGACATCTCACTTTAGCTGGAGAAGCAATAATATCTCCATTTACAAACCTTTCGGACATCAGCACTTGAGTGAAATAGGTCAATCGCTTCGTCAATTGCAGGCAGGTTTTGATCAAACTATAAACTTTATACCCGTCAGAGGAAATTTTGCACGTGGAATTTATGCCACAGTATATACAAAATGCTTGTTAAGTTTGGAAGAAGCCCAAAAACTATACAATGATTTCTATAAAGACGCAGCATTTACTTTTGTAAGCGATAAAAATCCGGATATGAAACAAGTAGTAAATACCAATAAAGGACTAGTATATTTGGAAAAACATGACGACAAGCTGTTGATTGTTTCAATGATCGACAATTTGCTGAAAGGTGCCTCCGGACAAGCCGTTCAAAACATGAATTTAGTGTTTGGATTAGACGAAAAAACAGGATTAGGATTAAAATCTATCGGATTTTAATTAAAATCAGTCGTGAAATTGCTAAGACAAACGGATTTGATCAATGAAAAATAGTAAAAAACACCATAAATATTGAAAGTATGTTATAAAACACGTTTTTAGTAGAAATATTTCGGAAAATACTTGCGAGTGTCCCAAATACACTTTATCTTTGCATCGTGATTTTTTCATAGTATTAGATTTAAGGTTAACAAAGATTGGTAGTAAGGCGTTACTACCTTTCGCGTTTTTAGGAGTTACGCCTCCGAATAACAGAATAGCGAATCCTGAGCTTAAAGCTCAGGATTCTTTTTTTATGCTCATAACTGATTTTTTGTTACCTTTGACAATAAAACGAAGTCCATCATGAAAAATAAAAGCATACAAACGGAAATAGACGCATGTTATCTTTATCGTAAGCTATCCGAAAACGAGCCAGACAAGGCAGTTGCAGATGTATTTCGACGAATGAGTGAAATTGAGCAAGGCCATGCCGAAGCCTTTGCCCGAAAAATAAATCTACCTGTTGAAAACCTAATCAAACCCTCCTGGCGCGCAAAAACACTAAATCTAATCGGCAAAATTATTAGTTACGATTACGTTCTTGGTGCCATGATGGATACAGAGAAAAGTCTGTCTAACGCCATTATTAAAACCAAAGAAAAAAATAAACAGGCCATTACAGGAGCCGAAACCAACCATGTAAAAATTCTCTGGTCAATCGTTGAAAATGATAGAAATATAAGTGGATCTCAACACGCACGTTTCGAAAAAAAACACCGATCTGTAGGTGGAAATGCCATACGTGCAGCTGTATTGGGTGGAAACGATGGATTATTGTCCATTTTTAGTTTAGTAATGGGAGTTGCCGGTGCAACCGGCGGAAATCAGGGTGTATTGTTAGCGGGTATAGCGGGTTTATTGGCAGGGGCTATGTCGATGGCGCTTGGCGAATGGATTTCAGTAAAAAGTTCGCAAGAACTTTATGAAAACCAAATGGCTATAGAAATGGAAGAACTTGAAACAAACCCGGAAGGTGAAGAAAAAGAACTGGCACTTATTTACATGGCGAAAGGAATTCCCGAAGATCAGGCAAACTCTATGGCGCACGAAATAATGAAAGACAAAACTCACGCTCACGAGGTACTGGTAAAAGAAGAGCTCGGAATAAACCCTGAAGAACTGGAAGGCTCAGCTTTTGAAGCGGCTTTTTACTCATTTTTAATGTTTACTATCGGTGGGATAATACCTGTTGTTCCGTTTATTTTTACAACGGGAACAACAGCCATCGCAGCCAGCGTCATTTTGAGCACAGTGGGATTATTTCTGATTGGAGCAGCCATAACGCTTTTTACCGGGAAAAACTTTTGGTATTCGGGCGCACGACAAATTGTTTTCGGATTAATAGCTGCTGCTATTACCTTTGGCATAGGAAAAATAATAGGCGTAGCTATTACCTAAGTTTGGGTCTTCTTTAGCAGAAGATAAATAACATGAGAGGCTATTTAAGCAAGTTCAACAAAGCTCTTTTCGCCTTTTCATGGCCAAGTCCGGAAGCCTTTTTTAAATCCTGAAAGCCGTCTTCTTTTTGACCAGCTTTAATCTTTAGCATCCCTCTTTCATAAAACGCATCGGCATACCTGGGGTCAATTTCAAGTGCTTTGTCGAAATCTTCCAAAGCTCCGTCAGTATCTTGCAGCGAAATCTTAGTAAGTGCTCTGTTATACAAAGCTTTGGTGTGTTTTGCATTTTCTCTTAAAGCTTTATTAAAATCACTCAATGCCCCTTTATGGTCGTTGAGTGCCTCTTTTGCTTTACCTCTGTTAAAGTACGCATCGGCACTTGTATTAATTTGAATGGCTTTCGTATAATCATCAATGGCTCCTTTAAAATCTTCAAGATAACTTTTTGCAAATCCACGGCTCGTATAACCATCTCCCAGATTTGGTTTTAGTTTGATTACTATTGAAAAATCCGAAACCGCACCGACAAAGTCATTGATATACTGTTTCGTAAAACCGCGACTCATATAAGCCATTATATCTTTAGGGTTTAGCTCTATCGCTTTTGAGTAATTCTCTATGGCAGCAGTATAGTCCTGAAGGTTGTATTTGCAATCTCCGATATTAAAATAGGCATCGCCGTATGTTGGGTTTATCTCCAATGCTTTATGCTGATCTTCAATGCCTCCAATGTAGTCCTGAATATAGTATTTTGCTATTCCTCTACTAACATATGCTTTAATATTTCGGGGATTAATCTGAATTGATCTGGTAAAATTCTCAATGGCTGTTTTATAGTCCCTGTTGCTGTAACTCGTCACACCCTTGTCGAAAAAATAGTTGGCCGACTGAGCAAAACAAGAAGCAGACATTATTAACGCAAAACATAGATATTTTAATCTCTTTGAATCCATAATTATATTGAAAAAACCGGGGTCAAAAGTACAAATTGTTTTGCTTTAAGGGACAGGATCAGAAATTATTTTTACAACATACAAAATCAGAATATTTATTTTCAATTATTATTTGCTCATCCTGAGCCATTTCCAAAAAATAACACGAAAAACCTTGTGTATTCAAATTAATATTGTACTTTTGCACCCACAAAATATCGCGGAGTGGAGCAGTGGTAGCTCGTTGGGCTCATAACCCAAAGGTCGTTCGTTCGAGTCGGGCCTCCGCAACTAAGATCAGGCTGTTTCTACATGAGACAGCCTGTTTTTTTTCTATTTATTTCTCTACACAGAACTACATGATTGTCATTTTTTTATGTTAGTAATAAAAAAAATGCTATATTTGCAGCTCTTTAAAAAAACCGAAATAATTAATTGTCTTATTTTTAAATAAATTTTTCCATGCAAAACAAAGGACTTGTCAGGATTTTTGCACTAGCACTGACTTTAGTGTGCCTATTTTATCTTTCATTTAGCGTTGTTACAAATTCGTACAGCAAAAAGGCAATAGCTTATGCTAAAGGAGATAAAATGAAAGAGTTCAATTATTTAGACTCTATTTCTAGCGAAAAAGTGTGGTTAGGATACACACTTAAGGAATGTCGCGAAAAGGAAATTAATCTCGGTCTTGACTTGAAAGGAGGTATGAACGTAACACTTGAAGTATCGGTTGCCGATATTATTCGTTCACTAGCTGACTTCAACACCAACGCAAATTTTAATCAAGCATTAATAAATGCCACTGAGCTCCAAAAAACTAACAGTCAAAAAACGTATATAGATTTGTTTGTAGAATCTTATACCAAACTTGACCCTCAGGCCAAATTGTCAACCATCTTCAGCACATTCGAGTTGAAAGATAAAATTTCTTTGACAACTTCCAATGCCGATGTGGTAAAAGTCCTGACAACTGAAGTTGATGGAGCTATCGCCAACTCTTTCAATGTATTACGTCAACGTATCGACCGTTTCGGTGTGGTTCAACCTAATATCCAAAAATTGGGTAACGGGCGTATTTTAATTGAACTTCCGGGAGTAAAAGAGCCAGAACGTGTACGTAAATTGCTGCAGGGATCTGCGAACCTTGAGTTTTGGGAAACTTATGAATTAAACGAAATTATAAACAACCTCTCCGAAGCAAATAAAGTACTTGCTACCTTACAGAAAAACGGAGGTGTTGCTGTTGCAAAAGATTCAACCGTAGCAACTACGCATAGTACTGCCCCAACAGCTAAAGCTACAGCAAGCAAAACGCCTGCTTTAAGCAAAGTAGATAGTCTGAAAGCCGTATTACAAAACAAAAATGCTTCGACAACCGACTCTGCTAAAGTACTCGAAAAGAGCCAAAAAGAGAATCCTTTATTTGCCATTCTGCAAGTTAACGCTCAGGGTGGTCAAGTGGCTCGCGGTCCGATAGTAGGATACGCACACAGTAAAGATACTGCTCAAATCAATACGTATTTGAAAATCAAACAGGTTAAAGAAGCTTTACCACGCGATTTGGGACTGAGATGGTCTGTAAAATCAATTGATAAAAAAGGCGAAATTTTCCAGCTAATTGCAATTAAAATAACAAACCGCGATGGACGTGCTCCATTAGGTGGTGATGTAATTACCGATGCCCGTGCTGATTTCAGTCAAAATTCATCTGAAGCTCAGGTGAGCATGTCGATGAATCAGGAAGGTGCTAAAGTATGGGCACGCATGACGAAAGACAATATCGGAAAATCTATTGCTATTGCTCTGGACGGATATATATATTCATTCCCAACAGTAAATACCGAAATTGATGGTGGTAGCTCTCAAATCACCGGTCACTTTACAGTAGATGAAGCAAAGGATTTAGCAAACACTTTGAAATCGGGTAAAATGCCTGCTCCGGCACACATTGTACAAGAAAACATTGTAGGTCCAACATTGGGACAAGAAGCTATTAATAATGGTTTCATTTCATTTGTTATTGCCTTTATTCTTGTATTGTTATACATGGTTATGTATTACGGAATAGTTCCTGGTTTGATTGCGGATATAGCATTACTTATCAACGTATTCTTCCTGTTTGGAGTTTTATCTTCTTTTGGTGCAGTACTTACCCTTCCGGGTATAGCAGGTATTGTGCTTACACTGGGTATGGCGGTAGATGCTAACGTACTTATGTATGAGCGTATCCGAGAGGAAATGAACAAAGGAAAGACCATGAGAAAAGCGATTGACGATGGTATTGGTCATGCACTTTCTGCGATTATTGACTCTAATGTTACTTCAGTTATAACAGCTATTATTTTGATATATTTTGGTACAGGACCTATAAAAGGTTTTGCTGTGACTGAAATTATTGGTGTTATGACATCGTTCTTTACTGCAGTATTCCTTACACGTTACATGTTGTATTTGTATGCTGATCACAAAAGCACTAAAGAAATTTCATTCATTACCGGTGTTACTAAAAATTGGTTTAAGGATACAAAAATTGATTTCATGGGATTGCGTAAATGGTTCTATGGTTTATCAGGTGCCTTAATATTAATCAGTTGCATTTCATTTGCTGTCCGTGGATTTAGTTTGGGTATTGATTTTTCAGGAGGACGTAACTATGTAGTGGCTTTTGATAAACCTGTAAGTACTGACAATGTACGTAGATTGCTGGAAAATGCATTTGAAGGTGATATGCCACAAGTAATTACTATTGGTTCAGACAATCAGGTTCGTATTGCTACAAAATATAAAATCAACGACAACTCTGCAACGATTGATAATGAGATTGAAGGTAAACTTTATGACAACCTGAAACCTTTACTTAAAAGCTCAATTACGAAAGCGGAATTTATTAAAGAAAGTATAAAGAGTTCTCAAAAAGTAGGACCTACTGTAGCCGATGATATTACCCGCGCAGCAATTTGGGCAGTACTTTTTGCAATTTTTGGTATTGGTGTCTATATCTTTATTCGATTCAGAGAATGGGGTTATGCGCTGGGAGCTATTGTATCTTTGGCTCACGATGCGATTATCACTTTAGGACTGTTCTCCTTGTTATATGGATTCTTACCATTCTCAATGGAAATAGATCAGGCGTTTATTGCTGCGATATTGACAGTAATCGGATATTCGGTTCACGATACTGTAATTAACTACGACCGTATTCGTGAAAACGTGCTATTGTTCCCAAAACGAGACAGAATATCACTTATCAACTTATCGGTAAACGAAATGTTAGGACGTACATTCAGTACCACGGCAACTGTAATACTGACTTTACTTGCCATGTTTATTTTTGGTGGTGAAACAATTCGCGGATTTATTTTTGCTATGTTATTTGGTATTTTCATTGGAACATATTCTTCAGTATTTATCGCTTCACCTATTACAGTTGAAATGGAAAAACTGATTAGCATATCTAAACTCAAAAAAGCGAACAAAAAGCTTGCTGAATCAAAGAAATAATTCATAGAAATACGTTTTATAAAAGCCGAGAGAGCCTTGCTGATTAATTTCTGCAAGGCTCTTTTGTTGAATGACTTGTCGAAACCAAATACATGAGAAACAGATATACATGAAAATATTTTGCCATGTCAAAGAACTTTCCGTAATTTGTAACGAGAACCTTTAATACGCTAACAGTAATAGAAATTATGCGCATGAATACCAGCTCGAGAAAATACTTTCTTCTTACTCTGATTTTCATCTCTGTTCTATCATTCGGACAAGAATTCACACCAGTTGTTACACAATTTACCAAGAAAGATTACAATGCATCTAACCAAAACTGGGCTGTTGCACAGGGGAAAGACGGTATTATGTATTTTGGAAATAATCATGGAGTACTGGAGTTCGACGGCTCTTTGTGGCAAACCCATCAGATACCGGGCAATCAAATAGTACGTTCTATTCTGATAAGCAAGGAAAATAATATTTATGTAGGCTCGTTCGAGCAGTTCGGCTATTTTGATAAAAACAAAACCGGGCAGCTTATATATCACTCTCTTTCGGCTAAACTGAAGAAATACAAGATGCAAAATGACGAGATATGGAGCATCCTTGATTTAGATGGAATGATTATTTTTCAATCGTTTACCTCTTATTTTACCTATAAAAACGGTGAAGTAAAAGGCTATCGGTGTCCATTTACTTTTCTTTTCTTTAATGTCAGCAATCATCAAATTTACACCCATACCGATCAATATGGATTTAGTTCGTTCGATATAAAGAGCAATAAATTTACGCCTGTGTGCAAAGGCATGCTTAAAGATCCTGTTATTTCTGTTCTTCCTCTGGATAAGTCAAGCTCGTTACTGGTTACCAATTCTAATGGTTTATACACCTTCGATGGAAAAACGATAAGTCAGTTCAAGACTACTGCTGACGACGAACTAAAAAGAGCAGAACTAAACCGGGCTCTTATTTCGCCAAACGGAACTATCATACTCGGAACCATTTTAGGAGGTGTTATTGCCATAAGTAAATCCGGACAAAAGCTGTGGACACTAAACACCTCGAATGTTTTGCAGAATAATACAGTACTCGGTATGTGCTGCGATAAAGACAATAACCTATGGTTGGCACTGGATAAGGGAATAGCATTAATTCAACTTAATTCATCAATCCGTTATATACATTCTTTTAATTCGTCGGTAGGAGCCATTTATTCACTCAGTTATGACGAACCAAATTTATACATTGCCACTAATCAGGGACTGTACAAAGCCGAATTGAGTAATGACCGAAAAGGTATACTGAATTTACAGCTGGAGTCGAAGATAAAGGGGCAAGTATGGAGTGTCGATCAGTTTGACAAACAGCAGATATGTGGAAATAATGAAGAAACATTTGATGTTTCACCCAAAGGTATCAGCAGCTTATCCCCAGTAAAAGGAGGTATTTGTATTAGACAAGGTGTTATTCATGGAAAGGAGGTATTGGTTCAGGGAACTTATACGAAACTTTGCATTTACGAAAAACGAAATGGAGTATGGGCTTTTAGTCATGCAATAGATAATTTTCTAAATCCGATCCGCTACATCGAAATAGACTATACAGGAACTATTTGGGCCAGCCACCTGCATCAGGCTTTATATGCAATTCAACTAAGTACTGACTTAAAGAAAATTGAGCATATCAGCACTTTCAATTCGCTGGATCAGAAACATAAGTCGCCCATCAATGTATTCTCAGTCAATAATCGGGTGGTTTTTACCGACAATAATGCGTTCTATACTTATGACGATATTCGTAAAAAGATTATTCCATATGATGAATTGAATAAAAGCCTTGGGTATTTCTCACATGCCCATAGGGTTTGTCATTTCAAGGTCGATTTATATTGGTTTATTCGGAATGGCGAAGCTGCTTTGGTGCAGGTAAAACCAGGTGCCATTAAAATACTGGATGTGGTGCAGTACGGGCTATTTCTTAATCAGGCTGTGGACGATAATCAAAACATCATCCCCATTTCAGACAGCGAATGCCTGTTTACACTTGATAATGGATTGGCGTTGTACCACAAAGATAACTTTAATAAGAAAACACCTACTACTGCTTTGCAAGTAAAGAGTATACAAACTTCGGACGATGAGCTCAAAGAAAAAGTCTGTCTGCCGCTTGCATCTGATCCGGTGCCTGAAACTCCCTTTAAACGAAACAACATCCTATTTACCGTTTTTTATCCACAATACAGCAATCTGAATAATCTCAATTTCCGCTATAAGCTCGAAGGCTTGGATAAGGTCTGGAGTGAAGCCACAGGTTCTTCGCAGAAAGCATACAGGTATCTGCCCCACGGCGAATATACGTTCAAAGCGGAAGTATTTACGAAAGATGGAATCAAACTGTCAGCTACAAGTTATACCTTTGAGGTGAATCCGCCATTCTATCTAAGTATAGCTGCCAAAATACTCTATCTTCTGCTTATTATTCTGTCCGGTTATGGTATTTATGCTTACTTCCACCGATCATTTCAGTTGAAAAAAGAGAAGATAAAACAGGAACAGGAAGAGATTCGACGTAAAGAAATAGAAAAGCGGGAACAAAAAATCATTGCACTGCAAAACGAAAAGCTTGAATCGGAACTAACGGTGAAAAGTAAAGAGTTAGCCGAATCGACCATGACCATCATAAAGAAGAATGAAATTCTGGTTACGATTAAAGAAGAAGTTATCAATCAGAAGAAAGCACTTGGCACGCAATATCCGAACAAATACTACGACAAACTTATTCGCTTGCTCGATGAGAATTTATCGTCGGAAGATGACTGGGCTATTTTTCAAACCAATTTCGACCGGATTCATGAGAATTTTTTCCGAAACCTGCATTCCAGATTTCCGGAACTGACCTCAAACGATCTGCGCTTTTGTGCATATCTGCGTTTGAATCTGTCGAGCAAAGACATTGCCCATTTGATGAACATCTCGCTGAAAGGAGTAGAAGTAGGACGATATCGCATTAGAAAAAAAATAGGAATTCCCTCCTCTAAAAGTTTGACTGAATTTATGATTGAATTCAAAGAATAAAACTGCAAGTAATTGAAATTTAATGAACTTCTAAAGTAAAAGTTGGCACTATTAACAGCTCATGAATATCCGCAGAAATGTACTAGATTTGCCGCTTAAAATATATAAAGATTTTTTGTCCTTTATTACCATATCAGGAAACGATTTATTCCTGCTGGAAGAAGAACGGATATAGCTCAACTTGAATTCACTTTCAATAAAATAAAAAATAAAAACACACGACAGTTTATGAGAAAAATCACATTTACTTTGTGCCTTTTAAAGGCTTTAGTTGCACAGGCTCAAACCAATTTACAATTGCACTACGATTTGGGTAACGAGCGCAAGTACTTAACTTCAACAGTAGAAATGTTTAAAACAGATAACTGGGGTAATACCTTCTTATTTGTAGACATGAATTTTGGAGGACCTAATCATCATCCTTCGCTGGCGTATATGGAAATAGCCCGTTGTCTGAAATTCTGGAACGGACCACTGAGCGCTCATATTGAGTACAACGGCGGGTTGCTTTCTGTAGGATCTACTTACCTACCGATCAACAATGCTTATCTTGCCGGAGTTGATTATGGCTGGCATGACAAAGCATTTACGAAATTTTTAAACTTCAAGGTGCTTTACAAAAACATTCAGGGAAAGAACTCCAACTCGTTTCAGTTAACCGGTGTGTGGAATTTGAATTATTTCAAGAACAAGCTAACCGTATCGGGGTTTGCCGATTTCTGGCGCGAAGATAACGTGAACTTTACAAATGCCAGTGGCGACGCTATTACTCCTACCAATACAAAGTATGTGTTTATCACCGAACCTCAGTTCTGGTACAATGTAACTCCTCACCTATCGTTAGGAAGCGAAATAGAGGTGGCTACCAACTTTGGTACAGTGGACGGACTAAAAATATGTCCGACGCTGGCAGCTAAATGGAATTTTTAAATCAATCTAATACATAAAACATATGTTGGAAAAACTATTTAAACTAAATGATAACGGCACAAACATTCGCACGGAAATCATAGCAGGGATAACTACTTTTATGACCATGGCTTATATCCTTTTTCTGAACCCTAATATTTTAAGTGTTACCGGAATGGATAAGAATGCGGTGTTTTTTGCAACGGCTATTTCGGCTGGTTTCGTAACTATTGCCATGGGTCTGGTAGCTAATTTTCCTATGGCGTTGGCTCCGGGTATGGGACTTAATGCGCTTTTTGCTACCGTAGCACTGGCTGGTGTGGGTATGCCCTGGCAATCGGCTCTGGGCGCGGTATTTATTTCCGGTTTAATATTCATTTTACTTACAGTAACCAAGGTTAGACAAATTTTGGTCACAGCAGTACCTGATTCGCTTAAAAGAGCCATAACCGTAGGTATCGGATTATTTATTACCATTATCGGATTCAAATTATCGGAAATAATGGTGGTAACAGCTCAGGTTATTCCGCCGACACTGGCTTCGCTTGGAAAAAGTGTCGCTCCCACTACACTGAAATACTTTGAATGGAATATCGGTATGGGAAGCTTCAATAATCCTTCGATGATCCTTTGCCTCATAGGACTGGGACTGGCGGCCATACTTATGGCTTTACGTGTAAAAGGAGCCCTGCTGATCAGCATCGTAGCTTCTACACTAATCGGCATCCCTATGGGAGTTACGGTTATTCCTGAAAACTTCAGGGTTTTTAGTTTACCCGATTTTCATCATCTTGCAGTAGGAGCGCTCGATATAAAAGGAGCATTGAATATGGGAATATGGACGGTGATTTTCACCTTTACGTTTGTTGAATTATTCGATACCTTCGGCACCTTAGTGGGTACTGCCACCAAAGCCGGACTGATAGATAAAGATGGAAAGTCACCAAAAATAGGTAAAGCCATGCTGGTAGATGCCATTGGTGTTTCGTTCGGAGCCTTGATGGGAACAAGCACAGTAACTACTTATGTGGAAAGTGCTGCGGGTATTGGCGAAGGCGGGCGTACCGGATTAACGGCAGTGACTACCGGAGTACTCTTTCTGCTAGCTTTGGTTTTGTCGCCACTAGCCGGAATTATTCCGAATGCAGCTACAGCTCCTGCTCTTATTATTGTTGGAGTGCTTATGGCTTCGTCGATTGTTGAAATTGACTTCAACGACTTTACCGAAAGCTTTCCTGCATTTCTTACTTTCATAATGATGCCTTTTACTTACAGCATTGCCAATGGTATTGCCGGAGGTATCGTGGCTTATACCGTACTTAAAGTGGCTACAGGAAAAGCTAAGAAAGTGCATTGGATGATGTATATTCTTTTTGTACTGGTGGTGGTACGATACATTTTCCTGAGCGAATAAAGATTGAAATAACTTTTAGAATAATAACAATAGGCTATCCGGAATCTCGGATAGCCTATTGTGTTTTTATGTATTCATTTCTAGTCCGCTTAACTACCCGTTAACGATAGTAATGAAATACACCAGTAAAGCTATCCCGCTAGCGCAACCCCGAAACTGTGCACACGCTAATCTCTTTCATCCCGAGTAAGCAAAAGCCACTCTGTAGTTTTCAATATTTCTACACAACAGAGTGCAACAATACCTTATTGCGAACTGATTATTATCTCTAGTTTGACTTCCTTGCAAACCGCCGCGTTCCTAATCCAGTATGTAAAATACATCCCTGTCCGATTACTATTTCTCCGAAAAGCATGAAAAGAATATAGCCTTTAATATCATCATCAAAGGCTATGTTCCTGATTTTGAATAATCGTCTAATTTTAAAAATTAAAGTCTATCCAGCGTTTTATTTTCATGAATGCTTCCCACATTCCGGTAAGCCCAGGCAAAAATAAGCGGGAAAACCAACAATGAGAAGAACATGGCAAAGAGAATTCCACCTATTACTACCCGTGCCAGCGGTTGTGCACTTTCCGATCCTATTCCATGTGAAATGGCAGCCGGAAACAGCCCAATGGCAGCCATCAACGCTGTCATCATTACAGGGCGAATCATGGATTTGACACCCAGACGAATAGAAATTTTCAGAAGATCTTTCTCACCTTTAAGCCGTTCAATATTATCTTTGAAAGAACTTATCAACAGCACACCGCTTAATATACAAATGCCAAATAAAGCGATAAATCCGATACCGGCCGAGATACTGAAATTGGTGCCTGTAAACAACAGTACTGCAATCCCTCCCACTATGGCAAAAGGCACATTGAGAAATACCAGTCCGGCATCTTTCATATTACCAAACATAACAAATAGCAACAGGAATATTAATATCAGGCTCAATGGAACTACTTGTGCAAGGCGTTTTACGGCACGTTGCTGATTCTCAAAATCGCCCTGCCAAATCATATCATAGCCTTTTTTCAGTTTCAATGACTTTCCAACTTTTTCGCGGGCTTCTTGCACAGCACTTCCCATATCCCGGTCGCGAACCGAGAACTTCACAGCCGAATACCTTCGGTTATCGTCCCTGAATATCAAACAAGGTCCGGTTTTCATACTAATATCGGCAATTTCCTTAATCGGAACTTTAGAGCCACTTGAAGTCGGAACCATTAGGTTACCAATATCATCCACCGTATTACGATATTTTTCGGGAAGCGAATACGAATATCAAACTTCTGAATTCCTTCGTACAACATGGTGGCTACTTTTCCACCAATTGCCATTTCTATTACAGCATTGGCATCGGCCGTAGAAACTCCGTAAAGTGCCATTTTTTGCTGATTTAATTCAATATCTAATTCGGGTTGACCGATGTTCTTAATCACACCTAAATCGGAGATTCCACGTATTTTCTTCAGAACGTTATACACCTCAGTCGATTTAGTTTCCATATAATTCAAAGAATCACCAAATATCTTCACACAAATAGATCCTTTTACACCCGATACAGCTTCTTCGATATTATCAGTAATGGGTTGCGAGAAATTATAATCCACACCCGGAATTACCGACAACTTCTTATTCATTTGATCAATCAGTTCTTCCTTAGTCATTTTTGGTTTCCATTCCGATTCGGGATATAGCTGAATATCAAATTCATTGTTATAAAATCCTGCTACATCGGTACCATCATCGGGTCTACCGGTTTGTGAAACTACATTCTGAACCTGTGGAAACTTTATTATTGTCGACCGAATCTGTTTGGAAACTTCAATAGACTTGTCCAACGATACGGAATAAGGCAATTGCGCCCTCAACCAGATAGCACCTTCATTAATCTCGG
>Ga0302211_10000499_pt1 | contig 13922 bp, 11 predicted proteins | sample II_Fen_E3_3_FD_200234 | JGI IMG/M metagenome (GOLD analysis project Ga0302211, IMG submission 200234) | Peat permafrost microbial communities from Stordalen Mire near Abisko, Sweden - II_Fen_E3_3 | ecosystem: Environmental > Terrestrial > Soil > Wetlands > Permafrost | place: Sweden: Abisko... | reverse complement strand
CGTTGCTGGCACTTGCTTAAGTCAGCTTGTATAGATTATCACATCCGCAAGCGGTTGTCAATATCTTTTTTCAAAACCAGTTGATGTCATTGCCTTAAAGACAAGTGAATCCGTGATTTCGTTTTTCTGTTTTCGCCGTTGTTATTGGCGACTTGTAATATACTACACTCTTTCGATCTTTCTGTCAATACTTTATTTCTATTATTTTAGATGAATTTGTAAATAATCAAACCGATAACACCAGGTATACCGAAAATACCAGCAATTAAAGCATTTATGAGATTGATTTGCAGCCCCACACCAAACAAATTAATAACCCACAGCATAATCCCGCCAATGATACTATTTGTAATGAGCTTCCACAGCAAGCGCATCGGCAACGAAACAACTTTACCTATTACATAAAGAACCACTAATCCTATAAAAAAGACAATTACCATACTAAATTCCATGAAAATACCTCCAATCTTACATTTCAACTGGAGCAAGCCATTGCCGCTCCAGTTCTTTATTTATATTTCGCGACGATTTTCGAGGGCTTTCGACAGCGTGACTTCATCGGCATATTCCAAATCGCCACCAACCGGTAAACCATGGGCGATACGCGTTACTTTGATACCGATTGGTTTTAGAAGTTTGGCAACATACATTGCCGTAGCTTCACCTTCGACATTTGGATTCGTCGCCATAATAATTTCCTTGACATCCGAACTGTATAACCTGTTTAAAAGTTCTTTAATCCGAATATCATCTGGTCCGATTCCTTCAAGCGGTGACAATGTACCATGCAAAACATGGTACAATCCTTTAAAATCCCGCATGCGTTCCATCGCCCCAACATCACGTGGCTGTTCAACTACGCAAATAATGGAACGATCTCTATTTTCCGAAGTACAGATCTTGCAAGGATTGGTATCACTTAAATCAAAGCAGGTATTACAAAAACCGATTTTTTCTTTGGCTTCGATAATTGCATTTGCCAATGCTTTCGCTTTTTCAACATCCATATCTAATATATGGTAAGCCAGTCTCGTTGCCGTTTTCGCTCCAATACCAGGTAAAGAACGAAAATGTTCAATAAGCTTAGCTAGCGGTGCGATATATTGCATTTAAAACATTCCTGGTGGTAAATTCAAACCACCGGTGAGTTTACCCATTTCCGTGGCCATCAAATCATCTACTTTTTTCACAGCTTCATTAATTGCTGCTGAAATCAAGTCTTGCAACATTTCTACATCTTCAGGATCAACCGCTGCCGGATCAATGATAAGTGACTGGATTTGTTTTTCACCATTCATAACAACTTTAATTGCCCCGCCGCCAGCAGATACATCAATTGTTCTAGTTTTTAATTCTTCTTGCATTTTCCCCATTTCAGCTTGCAGTTTTTGAACTTTCTTCATCATACCGCCCATATTGCCCATGTTTCCCATTCCGTTAAACATAAAAGATCCTCCTTCATACTATTACAAATTCATTTCATTTTGGATTAAACAATCTCTATATCATAGACTATCAAAATTGTGGATTCCCGTCAAACCCTAAATCATCATTTCAATTGATTATTTCAAATCTTCTTTTTTGACAAAATTATCGCCAAATACAGCAACTGCTGTGTCGAGCGTTTGTTTTTCCTGCTCTGTCATGGTTGTATAATCAACCTCCACTTTAGCTGGCTGTCTTTGAATTGGCTTCGGCTTGACTTTTGGTGCGGCTTTCGGTGGAGCGGCAGTTTCTAACGTACAAACGATCCGAACTGGACGCTGGCAAATATCTTGCAAAATCTCTTCTAGCATTTCACGATAATCATTTCGTTCGGTTCGTGCTTTTTGAAAAGAGCCTTTAAACGCAATAAACAGTTGTGTATCTGTCAAGCCACGTAATACGCCCTGCCCAACGCAAGCTAAAACAGGAGCCTTGCCATGTTCTTTAAGAGTATTGAGCAATTGCTGCCAAACAGATTGTGCATTTGCATCAATAGTTCCACCAGCAGGAACACCTTGTACCTCGTTTGCCTTAGACTGCTGAGGTGCATAGTTCGTTCCAATCCCGGTCCGTTCTACGACAGGCACCGGTCTCGAAACTCTAACTGGTTGTTTTTTCACAAGCTGCAAAACTGTTTTTAGTTGCAGTTCCAGTTCGGCGACACGCTGCAACAGTCCAGAATCCGCTGGCATCGTATTCCCATCGGTCGACACAATCGCCCCAGAAAAGCACAATGACAAAAGGGCTGCCTCGGTGGTAATTCTTGGTTGAGGCGACCATTTTGCCTCACTCATCGCTTCATGCATTTTTTGAATAATAATCGCCAGTTCATTATGCGTAAATTCAGCCGCATGCCTTTTTAAAATGTCTTCACGATCACTGTATAAATCAATTCCGGCAAGACTACCGGCTGCTTGATAGATCATTACGCTTCGCACATGTAAAGCAATTTCTGTCAAAATCTGTTTGACATCTTTCCCATTGCGAATCAGTTCATCAAGAATAACAAGAATTTCTCTTGAATCTTTATCCGCCAAAGCATCGGTAATTTTCCAAATCCATTCATGTCCAACCAACCCCAACAGTTGCTGAACTTGATTAACAGTGATTTTTTCAGAATCATTCGCACAACACTGATCAAGTATACTGAGCGCGTCACGCATCCCACCATCCGCGTGAATCGCAATCAGTTTCAAAGCTTGCGGTTCAGCTGGTATCTTCATATCTAGCAGAACCAATTCAAGGCGATCCTGTATTTCAGCTACCGTAATGCGTTTGAAATCATACCTCTGGCAACGTGAATGTATCGTTGCCGGTACTTTATGCGCTTCCGTTGTTGCTAAAATAAACACAACATGCGCCGGTGGTTCTTCCAATGTTTTCAATAAGGCATTAAACGCTTCCGTCGTCAGCATATGTACTTCATCAATAATATAAACTTTATAACGTCCATCCACCGGAGCAAATTTCACATTTTCGCGAAGATCTCGGATTTCATCAATTCCTCGATTGGATGCCGCATCAATTTCAAATACATCCATAGATGTACCTTTATTTATTTTTTCACAATTTGCACATACATTACAAGGATCGGCTGTTGGACCATTTTCGCAATTCAGCGCCTTGGCAAGAATTTTCGCCATGCTTGTTTTTCCTGTGCCACGTGGCCCTGAAAACAAGTAAGCGTGAGCAATCTTATCCAACTTAATAGCATTTGCCAATGTTTTACTAATATGTTCCTGCCCGATTAAATTCTCAAAATTATTTGGTCGCCATTTTCTATATAATGCTACGTAGGCCATTACCATCTCTCCCTGCCTTACAAATACCTTTCATGCTGTTTAATGCTTATTATAACAAAAAAGCAACCTATTAGGTTGCTTTTATTTTCTATACAATTCCTTTTCAACGTCGGGCCGCAGCCCCCAGGCAACCTCACGGCACATGAAAATGATCACTTACCGCTGCTTCCTTCCGGACCTGACGGGATTCGCAAGTTTCCATTGCGCAAGACCAAGGCGCCGCGGTCCGACCTTAAAAAGGAATTTCTGATTTTAAATTTTAATGGCGGAGAGTTAGGGATTCGAACCCTAGGTACAGTTTCCCGTACACACGCTTTCCAGGCGTGCTCCTTCAACCGCTCGGACAACTCTCCACTGTGCTTGAATATTGACAAATATTTTGTTGCGTCGCATGTCATCTGCAACGATATATAGATTATCATTTATAAGCATTCTTGTCAACTTATTTTTTTAATACTTGACTAGCAAGATTAAACGGGATCATCACAAAGCCCGATCCCATGTAATCTTTCATCAAAAAATGATTTCATCCGCCGCAATAATCAATTCAAAACCGCCAAAACGAGTATTTACATGTATAATAGCCTGCTTATTACCAAATGGCACTTCATTGCGAGCAAATTTTTGTGGTTCCAAATCAACATCTAAATGCCGATTGGATAAATTAACAACAAATAACCCATTTGTTACATTTAAAAATTCAGACACACTGTCAATAGCCAATTCATTTATTTCCGTAATATCTTCTTGACTATAACGTCTGGCCATTTCTAAGAAAACTGACTCATCCGCCAAAATGCCTGTAGTTAAAATAACATCGCCCATCAACCGCTGCGATACCATAATCGTTTCTTTATCCGTATGAGCAGACTTGGCATGTGGATCAATAACGGCTGCTGTATCCATAAACCGAAGTACCGACCGCAAGAAAAGATCCGTATATTCCGTATACAATTCACGAGCCTCTTCAATTTCGGAAAAATCAATTTTGCTAAGTTGAATAAGATTCAAGGCATCCGTCAAAGCCATATTGCTGTTTTTTTTATAATCTTGAATAACTTTTTCCAGCTGAACTAAAGACATAATATTTTTATCAATGATTGCTTGTCCAAAATTCAAATTACCACTGTCTTGTGCATGCAAAAGTGTCTTGACTTGCGATTCCGTCAAATAGCCTTCATCAATAGCCACTTCACCAAAAAGCCGGTCACAAGTTACCTGTAAATGATGTACCTTTTCCACTTGTTCTGCTGTCATTAGATTTTGGCTCATCGCTAATATGCCAAGTTTGACATGATGTTTACTTTCAGCATCAAGCAATTCACGAACCTGCTGCGCTGATAAAAAATGATGATTCAGTAGATATTGGGCAAAATATTGGCTAAGCATCCGCTTCAACCTTCTTTCTGATATCATCCAGCGTCTTTTTTATCTGCTGGGTCGTATATGGTTTTTGAATAAAATCAATGGCGCCAAACTTCAGTGTTTCGACTAATTTACTTGATGTTCCTGTTGAAGACAGCATGACAACCTGTGCTTTTTCATTTATTTTCCGAATTGCTTTTAAAGCATCAAGACCGCCTACTTCAGGCATAACAATATCCAAAAAAGTACCATCAGGCTGATTTTCCAAATACATTATTACGGCTTCTTTGCCATTTTTAGCTTCAAATACTTCGCAATCCAAACTTTCAAGTTCCTGTTTCAATTTTCTGCGTAACAATAGTGAATCATCCGTGATTAAAATCTTCAATTTTCTAGTCAATATCATCCGTCCCCCTTAGCGAATCTGAATGTCTTGCATCCTAAATCACCCTTGTGAACTTACCAACTCCAAATATCCATTTTATTATAACATAAATCGTTTTGAATAAACATTCACAAGAATAAGATTTTAGGCCTGTTTATCAGTCTAGAAAGCAACACTTCTTAATTTCTTCTATATATGCGTTAAACTATTGCTAACAGCGACCGTCAACTAATGGGATATAGCACCAGAAACGTTACACGATAAGCAAACATTGCCCTATAGTCCCATTCTGACAGACTGGTAAACGAAATGACATTCTTGAATCCAACTTACTATATAGCACATTTATTATATTCGTTAGCAAAAATAGTTTCCCTTTGTCCATTGTTAATTCTTTCGCAAAAGCGACTCATTTTATAACAGTTGAGCACACGCTCTATTTTTCAATAACAGTACCACCATAATTCAATTTGTCGATAGATCTCACCCGTTCCCCCCTATACCCACGCCCTGTCGATTGCTATATAAAATACTTAATCAATCCGTCCCCAAAATATTTTTATTTTGTTAATTCAAGTTAAAAATCTGTTAATTCAGTGGAGATTTTTTTATATTTTTGTTATACTTAAGAATAATACGCTTTTATAAGAGAGGACGTTTTTTTTAATGCAAATCAAGCAAAAATTCTTTATTTTAGCTGGTATTGTGGCCTGTATATTAGGAATGGTTTCTATCACAGGGTACTATACAGCACAAAAATATCTAACCGCCAGTATAGAAAAAGAAATGACTGGTATTGTGAAATCGAATTCGGCTGACCTCGACCATTGGCTCAAGTCGAAAGGCAATGAAATTGAAATGATGTCCCATACGATGCAGACAATGGATATTGCCGGTTCTATCCCTTTGACGCAAGATCATCTCAGCGGTGCTAAGGATGACAAAGATATCCAGGAAGTCTATTTTGGCAGCAGCGATGCGAAATTCATTTCCTACTCCAAAGGGCTTGGTGATATTAATCCATTGACCCGTGGCTGGTACAAAGATGCGAAGGCTCAAAACAAACTCATCTTTACCGCTCCGTATGTCGATGCATTAACCGGTAAAATGGTCGTATCCGTTGCCTATCCGCTCAAAGATAAAGCGGGAAACTTCAAAGGCGTTTTAGGCGCTGATATTGCTCTCGACATTCTAGAAAAACAAACGGAATCTTTAAAGTACAATGGCAACGGAACAGGGTTCATCTTGAACTCGGACGGCTTGATTATCGCCGATGGCAATCAAGAAAATATATCGAAAAACATAACGGATATTCCTGAACTTAAAGAACATGTCAGCGACATACTACAAAAAGGTACTGGTTTTTTTACATATGAATTAGGTGGTGACAAAATGATTTTCACCTATAATACAGTACCTTCTACCGGCTGGATTGTCGGCTGCGTCATCCCCGAAAAAGTAATCTACAGCGATCTAGCTGCCCTCAAATATGGTTATAGTATCTTAACGCTGCTGGGACTTGTTCTCATGATTGTTATTTGTTTGAAATTTTCTGGAAAAATCACCCGTCCTATAACAAAATTGACGAACCAAGCCAATCAGATGGCAGAAGGAAATCTTCGCCTGGAAAAGATGCCTGTTGAATCCGCTGACGAAATTGGCCAGCTTACCAACGCATTTAATATGATGAATTCGCATCTACATGATCTCATCTTTAAAATGTCTACCGTTTCAGAACAAGTTGCCGCATCCTCCGAAGAACTCACGGCTGGCGCTTCACAATCGGCTGAAGCTTCCAACCATGTAGCAGAAACTATCACCCATGTAGCCAGCGGAATGTCTCATCAAATGGATACGATTGAAACAACAACCAATCATGTAAATACCATTATTCAAGAAATCACAAAAACCGCTGACCATACCAGTAAAGTGGCTGAGATAACGGTCACAACGGCCACGGCTGCCGAAAATGGAAAAAAACTAATGAATGAAGCCATCGCTCAAATGAATCATATCGAAAATTCCGTAGGGCAGTCGGCTGACGTCGTAACCAGACTTAGCGAAAACTCGAAAGAAATCGGGCAGATTATTGATGTAATTTCGGGAATTGCCGATCAAACCAACCTTTTAGCATTGAATGCAGCGATTGAAGCGGCTCGAGCCGGAGAACAAGGCCGCGGATTTTCTGTAGTAGCGGAAGAAGTGCGCAAACTCGCTGAGCAGTCACAACGTTCTACGGAAGAAATTAAACACCTCGTAGCTACAATCCAGCAAGATACGCAAAATGCGATACAAGTTATGCATAACGGTACGGAAGAAGTAAAAACCGGCTCCGTTGCCATCACAAATGTCGGCAGCGAATTCAATCGCATCATAACTATGGTCGAAGCAATAAGCGCCAAAATGCAGGAAATATCAGCCTCCGTTCAGCAAGTCTCAGCCGGCGGACAAAACATCATCCAGTCCGTTGCCGATGTCAATACGGTAAGCCATGAAACGGCCGAAAAGACGCAGACAATCTCAGCTGCAACCCAAGAACAATCTGCTTCCACGCAGCAAATTGCTTCCTCTTCGCATGCCTTAGCCCAATTAGCCGAAGAAATGCATAATATGATCAACAAATTCAAAATCTGACCTATATAGAACGCATTAAAGGAATTCCAGGCAGTCTATCAGTCTGCCTGGAATGGGTGTAGGACATCGTTTGCTTCCTACGTAACGCGAACCCCATTCCTGACGATTGCTATATAAAATATTTAATGGAACTTATATAAAACGCAAAGATTGAGTACATATCAATTTTTGCGTTTTTTCATATATTTTTCAGATAAAAAGTATATATTAAATCTTGCTTATAAATAAATAAGCCATATTATAAAAACAAATTTATAAATTCCGTTAGGTGAGGTTCCTGTATGAACACAGGCCACTGCCCCGAAACATCGAGAGATGCCAACGGGTAGAACAGGTATTATCGACATAAGGTATTACTTAAGGTGGCTGAGAATTATTTGACTCTACGTTGTGCAGTGCTAAAACTTGAACGATTGGGAAGGCTTAGTCAGCTGTTTTTTCTATGGGAAAATTTTAGACCTTCCGTCTTTCGGAAGGTCTTTTTGTTTTGAAAGGGGTGCTTAAGAATGGACGATAGTGACAGTCGATCGTGTAGCTCAAATTTATTAGAAAATCCATCAAAAAAAATAACGATATTCTTAATGCATGGAGGTAAATCAGCATGGCTTTATTTACAGCAAACGTATCAAAACGAAAATTTAGTATTATTGATTTTTTCATTTTAACTTTTATTTTTATTTTATTTTATACAATTCTAAAACTCGGGGCAGGCATGAGCATTCCTTTTTCTCCAGAACAACAGCCCCCCATCTTACTTGATCCAGGCATGCTGCCATATTATGCCGGTCGTTCTTTGCTCAGAATGTTTATTGCCTTTGGAGCCTCTTTAATGTTTACATTTGTCTATGGCTATATTGCAGCAAAAAATAAATTTGCCCAAAAGATATTAATTCCTTTGCTTGATATTTTACAATCCGTTCCTGTTTTAGGTTTTTTATCCGTAACAATTGTTGCTTTTATGGCATTTTTCCCAGGAAGCCTATTAGGCGTAGAATGTGCTTCTATTTTTGCCATTTTTACCGGACAGGCCTGGAATATGACTTTTAGTTTTTATCACTCCTTGATTACAACACCAAAAGACTTAGAAGAAGCCGCTTCTATCTTACATTTAAACTGGTGGCAAAAATTAATAAAGCTAGAACTTCCCGTAGCAATGATAGGTTTGGTTTGGAATGGCATGATGTCCTTTGGCGGTGGTTGGTTTTTCCTCGCTGCCAGTGAAGCAATTAGTGTTTTAGGTGAAAATATTCATTTGCCCGGTGTCGGCTCCTTTTTAGCCGCAGCAGTAGAAGCTGGTGACATGGAAGCAATTTACTATTCAATCCTCACCATGTTAATCATGATTATATTAGTCGACCAATTATTCTGGCGTCCCCTTGTCGTATGGAGCCAAAAATTCAAAATTGAATTATCCGAATCCGCGGACATGCCTTCTTCCTACGTCTATAATCTATTGCATCGCTCCGCTTTAATTCGCTTAATCAATGAATGGGTCTTAAATCCATTTGGCAGAGTCTTTAATTATATTTTTAATCAAATAGCGGAACTTTCAACCTTTGCTAGCCAAGGTATTCAAAGCCGAACTCAAATCAAAAATCTTCCTACTATTTTACCGCTTTGTTTTACCATCTGGGTTCTTTATCTATTGGCAGAGCCTGCCCAGGAAGCTTTTGCTATGCTCGCGGCTATGGAGTCTCGTGAACTTTTATCGATTCTACAATTAGGTTTCTATACATTTATCAGAGTCATCATTGCCCTATTATTAGGTTTGATCTGGACCATTCCGGTGGGAGTAAAGATCGGTCTAACGCCTAAACTATCAAAAACATTTCAGCCTATCATTCAAATTGCCGCTTCTTTCCCGGCAAATATGTTATTTCCTTTTATTACTATTTTATTTGTCAAATTTCACGTGGATTTTCAGTGGGGCTGCATCGCACTCATGATGCTCGGCACACAATGGTATATCTTGTTTAATGTCATTGCTGGTGCTTCCAGTATTCCCAACGATTTAATTGAAGTATCCTCTATCTTCAATATGAATGGTTGGAAAAAATGGAAAACATTGATTCTCCCCAGCATCTTTCCCCATCTCGTCACTGGTTTGATTACCGCTTCTGGCGGAGCGTGGAATGCAAGCATCGTATCCGAGTTGGTCAGCTGGCACGAAAACGATCTTGTAGCCACAGGATTAGGCGCCTATATCAGTCAAGCCACAACCCAAGGTGATTGGCCGAAAATTGTTTTGGGCATTACGGTCATGTGTATTTTCGTTGTAATGATCAATCGCTTTGTCTGGCATCGTTTATACCATTTAGCTGAAGTTAAATATCACATTGACTAGGAGGTATCCTTTATGAAAAATTTAATGGAAATCAAAAACGTAAATAAAACATTTGCGATCGAAGGACGCAGTGCTGCTTCTATTTTAGAAAATATCAATATCAGCATCCAAGAAGGTGAATTTTTGGCCATTTTAGGTCCATCTGGTTCTGGTAAATCAACATTGCTGCGCATTATTGCTGGTCTGCTCCCCGCCTCTAGCGGCACAGTATCTTATCTAGGTTCACCAATTGACGGTGTCAATCCCGGTGTTGCCATGGTCTTCCAATCTTTCGCCCTTTTCCCCTGGCTTTCCGTTTTGGAAAATGTTATGTTGGGGCTAGAAGGTAAAAATCTTACAAAAGATGAAAAACAAACAAAAGCCTTACAGGTTATTGATATTGTCGGTCTAGATGGTTTTGAAAATGCCTATCCCAAAGAATTATCGGGTGGCATGCGGCAAAGAGTCGGGATTGGGCGAGCGCTGGTCAGTGAACCGGATGTACTCTTAATGGATGAAGCCTTTTCAGCATTAGATGTATTAACTGCCGAAAATCTCCGCCGTGATTTATTAGAATTATGGCTCGATAAAAAAATTCCGACAAAAGCGATTATTTTAGTCACGCACGGGATTGAAGAAGCCGTCTATATGGCCGATCGAGCAATTATTTTATCAAAAAGTCCGGCTGAAATCGTTAAAGATATCAAGATTACAATTCCTCGCTGGCGAGATAAAAAATCACCCGAATTTCTGGCCATTGTAGATGAAATTTATTCCTTCATGACCAAAAAGAAGGTTGTTGTATTACCACCATCCCTGCCGCAGATTAAAAAACTGACACAATTGCCCCAAGTGTCGGCTGGTGCTCTAACAGGTTTCTTAGAATTATTGGAAGATCTCAACGAAAAAATTGATCTTTATAAATTAGCTAACCGCTTTATGATGGATATCGAAGATTTTTTTCCTTTAGTGGAATTATCGACGTTATTACAATTTGCGCAAGTTGTGGAAGGTGATATTGAACTTACCGCTGAAGGTATCCAATTTGCCCGAGCAACCGTCCTTGAACGCAAAAAGTTATTCAGCAAACAACTATTGGCTCACGTGCCCTTTGTTCAACAAATGATCACAATTTTACAGTCCAAATCTAATAAAAAAATGAATATTGAGTTTTTTGAAGATTTATTGGCTCATACATTTGGCGATAAAAAAGCCCAATCCCAAATGACCTTATTGATCAGTTGGGAACGTTACGCTGAGCTGGTCGAATATGATCAAGATAAAGAGCAAGTTTATTTAGAAAGCACCATATAGAAAAAAGCACCTCTCATCGTTTGTAGTTGATGAGAGGTGCTTTTTTCTATATTACATTCTAAATTTCGCCGTAATCGCATTCAGATCTGCGGCCATTTGCGCCAAAGCATCCGAATTGGCACTTACTTCATGCAGACTGGCACTTTGCTCTTCAGCTGCTGTTGCAACGGTTTGTGCACTGCTGCTCGTTTTGGCTGCAACAATACCAATATTTTGGACATTGTTGACCACTGACTGCATACCATTTGCTGTCTCATCGACAGCTTGACTAATCTGCCCAATGCCATTTCTCACGTCCGCTAACTTACTAATAATAGTCTGAAACCCTTGCTGCGTTGCATCCGTTGCAGCTCTTCCCGACACTACTTCTTGATTGGCCTTAGCTACGACATCAACGGTGAACTGGATATCCGTGGTCATTTTTTCGATAATTTCACCAATGATATTTGTAGCGTCCGCACTCTGTTCGGCGAGTTTACGAACTTCTTCCGCTACTACTGCAAAGCCTCGGCCAACTTCGCCCGCTCGAGCTGCTTCAATTGCAGCGTTTAATGCCAAAAGATTGGTCTGTCCGGCAATCGAACGAATCGTGGTTATAATTTGCTGAATATCCCCTGAGCCTTTTACTAGAGATTCTGAAACATTTGTAATATCACTCATAGATGTCTGGATTGTATCATTTTGTGCAACTAACCTATGTATTAACTGCATTCCATTGTCGGCATCGCCTACAGCATCTTGTGTAACCTGATTGACATGTGAAGCACTGGCACTCATTTCTTCCGTGCTAGCACCAACCTGCTCAATCACAGCCGATATTTCTGTGATGTTTTGGGTATTCTTATCCGCGCCAGCTGAAACTTCCGTGATGGTTTTTGCCACACTTTCCGATACCTGCATCTGTTCTTCGACGGATGAAGAAAGTTCTTCACTTGAATTAGCAAGTACATCTGCACTATTTCTCAGTAAACCTACAATATTACGCAATGCTTTTTTTAACTTGATAAGTTCTTCCGCCATATCACCGATTTCATCATTATGAGTCGCCTGCACATCGGGATTCGATAGATCCAATTCACTTATCGATAAAATATGCATCTGCAGATTTTGAATTCGGCGTGATAGATTCCGGCTATATAAAAATAAAATGGCTACGATAATAAAGATTCCCAAGAGACTAGTTATAATTACACTTTTAAAAACGGTTTCCTCTTTGCCATTGAGATTACTAATTTTCTTTTGCAAGGCCTCATCTTGAAGTGCCATCGTCTTATCAAATAAGGCATTGACTGTTTCAGTTCTTTTACGCAATGCGTTGATCCGTATATCATCCTGCAACTGATTTGTTTTTTTCAGCTCAATGATCTCTTTTAGCTCATTCATATAGCTATGCATTTCTTCCTGCAAGTTTTCACCGGCTTGCTTGTTTCCAGTTGTTCCATCCACGGCTGCTGTAATCTTTGTTACAGCTTCTGAACTTTTTCCGAGTAAAGTCAATGTATCCATAGCATATTTTTCATCATTATAAGCAAAATAGCCGCGAAAATCACTTAGCCCTTCATGGAAATCATCTTGGGCACGTTGCAATGCCAAAGTTCGTTCAACAGTTCCATTTAAAATCCCCTGGTATGCCAGATTCGTTTCCCGCAATTGATAAAGCAAAATTCCAATGAGAATAACCATTAATGTTAATGCTATTCCCATCAGTGTACCTAATTGAATGCCAATTGGCAGACGTTGTTTCATATGCATTCCTCCTAGTATCTTATTCATTTATCGCGCCAAAAGGTTTTTCAGCCTATTGGAAACAATCTTTTAAGTCAGACAAGTTTCGCATAAAAATTGGTAAACTCACTCATCATCTGATATTTCCTCGAAACAGCTTTTAACCAATCGACAATTCTAATAAATGTTCCTACTAGGCAGGGAGTTGTTTTTTGTATTGTATTATTGAATCGATCTACTACATTTATCTTACTGAATTGACCTTCGTTGCACCTTTTCTAGAAAAATTCTAAAATATAGCGTTAGCAAGTTTCTGTAAATACATCATTTCGATTTTATGCTCACCCGTATGATTCATAAAAACCATATTATGCTCATCCTATAATTTTATTCTTTTTAGTATTAAAGTCAATACGTATTCGCATAGTAATTGATAAAATTTTTTATGCTACACTAGCTATACAACTATATAAAAAGGAGCATAAATCATGAATATTGGCGAAAAAATCAAAAATATAAGGAAATTACAAAATATAAGCATGAATTATTTAGCAAAAAAAGCCGAGGTATCACAAGCAAATTTAAGCCGCATTGAAAATGGTCAACAACAACCAACGTTTGATACAATCAACCGTATCATTACAGCCTTAGGCTATAATCTCAACGATTTTTTTGCAACCAGCTCCAACGAAGAGCCCCCTGATACAACGCAACTACTACACAGTATTCGAAAATTGAATGTTGAGCAAAAACAGGCTTTACAATCCTTTTTAGAAGAAATGCTTAAATAAAAGCAATAGCAAAAAGCCTCACATATACAAAGATAAATGTGAGGCTTTTTGCTATGCTTTTATTATATTTTCCGACGAACCAATTAACTGCAAAAATA
>Ga0302211_10000482_pt1 | contig 14163 bp, 11 predicted proteins | sample II_Fen_E3_3_FD_200234 | JGI IMG/M metagenome (GOLD analysis project Ga0302211, IMG submission 200234) | Peat permafrost microbial communities from Stordalen Mire near Abisko, Sweden - II_Fen_E3_3 | ecosystem: Environmental > Terrestrial > Soil > Wetlands > Permafrost | place: Sweden: Abisko... | reverse complement strand
AGCTGGCTCTATGTTTGGTCTTTTCTTTAATGAAAATCCAGTTTATGACTATGAAACAGCAGCAGCTTCGGATGCGGAAGCTTTTAAGGTTTATTTCAAATCGATGCTGGAACAGGGCATATATTTGGCGCCGTCACCATTTGAAACAGCATTTATGTCTGGGGCTCATAGTGATGCTGATATTGAAAAAACAATACAGGCTGGAGCCATTGCTTTTGCAAAAGTGGCAGCAATGACGAAATAAAAGGTGAGACGCAATATTTACCTAAGAAAAAGCTTGTCAATTAAAAGATTGTAAGTTATAATAATGTACATTCAAGTACGCCTTAAAAAAACATATGTATACCGAATGAAGTTTGCGGAAGAGAGGCCAAGGCCCGCCGAAGGAGTAACACTCTCAGGCATTCACAATGGTGTGAATAGAACCGCAAGTGGACGGGACTCTGGAGAGTGCTCTTAATTGAGACGCCGAAGGTGAAAGCGGATTGTAATCTGTAAATCTCTCAGGCAAATGGACAGAGACAGGCATGCTTTAACAAGCGAATTTTCGATTGTTAAAGTCTGTTTTGCCTATGCAATTTTTGATATCCAGAGTCAAATCATTTATGATTTGACTCTTTTTTAGTGAGGATTTAGCAGATTTTTCAATTCGTCATATATTTTTTACTGGAGATTGAAAATGATATGGTTGGAAAGAGGTTTTTTTATGCGTAATACGTTTAAAGCAATGATTGTTATGATGCTGGTAGGTTTGATGGGAACAATAGCTGGCTGTGGCGGCGAATCAAACACGATTAAGATTGGTCTGTTAAATGAAATGACAGGCGGCAATGCAACACTCGGCACATCTTCGGCAAATGGTGCGAAAATGGCCTTTAAGGAATATAATGACAAGGGCGGTCTTTTAGGTAAAAAAATCGAAGCGGTTGTGGCCGATAATAAATCGGAACCGGCTGAAGCTTCCAATGCTATGACGAAACTGGTTACGCAAGATAAAGTCGTGGCTGTTACCGGAACTTTTTCTAGTTCCAATGCAATTGCGGCTGCAAGTGTAGCTGCGGCATCGAAAGTTCCTTATCTTGTATCGGGAGCGACAAATCCAAAAGTTACAGTCGATGAAAAAACCGGCAAAGTAAATGACTATGTATTTAGAGTTTGCTTTATTGATCCTTTCCAAGGAACTGTGGCAGCTAATTTTGCTTTGAATAATCTTCATTTGAAAAAAGCAGTTGTCTTAGTTGATAATAGCAGTGATTATAGTAAGGGGCTGTCTGAATTTTTTAAGGATGCCATGAAGCAGGGCGGCGGCGAAATTCTGGGCGAAGAAGCGTATTTACAAAAAGATCAAGATTTTAAAGCAATTTTAACAAAAATAAAAACATTAAATCCAGAAATTGTTTATATTCCAGGGTATTATGAAGAAGTGGGCAAGATTGTCAAACAAGCCCGTGAACTTGGTATTACAGCCGTTATGATTGGTGCGGATGGCTGGGATTCTCCTAAACTAGCTGAAATAGCAGGTGCTGATGCACTGAATCATACTTTTTTCACGAATCATTATGCTGTTGATTCCAAAGAACCTGTAGCGCAGGCTTTTGCTGAAGCTTATGAAAAAGAATATGGACAAAAACCGGATGCGTTAGCGGTTCTTGGCTACGATGCAGCGAAAGTATTGATTGATGCGATTGAACGAGCCAATAGTACAGATCCAGCCAAAATAACGGAAGCACTGGCGACAACGAAAGATTTCAATGGTATAACAGGGGCGATTACTTTAAATGAAACACATGATGCAATTAAAAGTGCCGTTGTCATTGAAATGATTGATGGGAAACAAACATTTAAAGCCAATGTAAAACCTTGATAATTGTTTAGTGCAGATGATAAAAAAACCTCCAAGCATAGCGTTAAATCTATGCTTGGAGGTTTTTTAACGGAATATTATTTTAAATGGTTACCTTGTGTTCAATCGGTGTAATCAAAACGTCAATCTTATCACCATTTTTGACGGGGGTGATGAACTCGGCGGATTTACCGTTGACGAGAATTTTAAAGGTTACTTGACTTAAAGCACTTGGTGGATGAAAATCCGCCGCGAGCAGTACATCACTGACAATTGTTGTTTTGCGTTCGGATAGAGTGTATTCTATTTCGCTGCCATCATAGACAATTGTATTGGCTGTAGCAGATTTGCCGTTGACTGTCATTTGGCAATTGGCCGCTGGCATTTTACATTCTGATTTATTAAAGTAGATAATCATATGCGTATCGAGTTCCGATAGTTTTATAACGTCGCCGAGTTTTGGGGATGTGGGCTCAATAAAATCAATTTCATCATTGGGGAAAATTTCCGTGGAAAGCGTGGCTGGATTTCCGTTAATGGTGATGCTTGGTGATACGCTGAACATGGACTGTGTGCCATTTAGTAGATATTTAAATTTGCGTGCGGTAGGTGTGTAGCCGGCTTTAAGTAAGACTTCCCCGAGATTTTTTGTTTCATGCCAAGTGATTTCATCATGATCGACCAGAAGCTGCTGCATATCAGCGGATTGGCCATTGATGAGAGCGGTCGGCGGGATGCTTGTTTTATTTCCATTGATAAAAATCATGACTGGCGGCATTGGTTTTATAATGGTTTGCAGCTTAACTTCAGGTGCTATACCATCACAGCCATTTTCAATCGTTATTTTATCGCCATGTTTGATCGGGTCTTTGAGGGTGGCGATGGTCTCATTTAGAGTTATTTTAGCGTTTGTCCCCATCGTTCCAGCGATATATTTTTTTTCGCCATTTAATGTAATCATAAGGCCTAGGCCTGGTTTTCCTCCCAGCTTTTTGAGGTTGATACCTGCGGTCAAAAGTGCATCGGATACGGTTAAATGACCAAAGTTGAATAGGCGGAATTCCTGTTCATTTACCGATATACTTAAAAAGTGTAAGGCATTGAGAGAAGCTATTTTCAGTATGCCGAGCGGCGTTACCGCATCAGGGGATTTTAGTTCTTCAGGGATACTTTCAATGCCATCAATCGTCTCTGGTTTACGGACAGCTACTCGTGGTGAAGGAATATCAAGTGCTTGTGCGACCATTTCAGGCAGTTCTGGCGTTAATGAGCCCCCACCAACTAAAAGTACGGCTTGTGGTGCACCACCATTTAATTCTAAAATCTGTTTGGCGATCGCTTGAGCTAGGTCTAGTATATTAGTCATGACACTGTCAATAATTTCTTTGGGGGTCAGTTTATATTCAACGCCCAGAATATCTTGGAAAGTTACTTTTCCTGCCTTGTCCGCCGAAATATCACGCTTTACTGTTTCAGCAACGTTGAAGTCCAGTAGATATTTTTGGGAGATGGCTTCTGTTATTTCGTCGCCAGCTAGTGGAACCATTCCATATCCGGTTACTGAACCGTCTTTTGTTATTGCTACATCGGAAGTACCAGCACCAATATCGACTAAGACAAGGTTTAAATGGCGCATGGTCGGTGGAATCAATACATTGATGGCGGCAATTGGTTCTAAGGTCAGTGCACTCATTTCTAGCTTTGCTGTATCTAGTGCCGATTGCATCGAATCAATGACTTGACGAGGTAAAAATGTGGCAATAACAGTAGCCGTTGCCAGTTTGCCACGTTGACCGACTAGCGTCTTAAGCTGGGTACCATCTAGTGTATATTTGACGGTACTATACCCTACGCAATAATAGAGTGTAGGGTCAGCAACTGTATTGGAGGTAGCAAGCTTGTGCTGAGCTGTTTGGATTGCAATAAAATCAAGGCTTCGTTCCGTTTCTGCTGTAATGACTTCGTTGATTTCAAGTTCCGCTTCGGAGGTCATTGTATATAAAGCACGTCCAGCTGCAGCAACGGCAACTTGCTTCAATGGTCCGGTTTTTGCTTCCAAAGCATTTTTAACGTCTTCCAAAATGGCCGCAACTTGTGGTACATCATGAATTTGTCCATCAAGCATAGCCCGAGTGCGATGCTCTTTGCGTTCGGTAGCAATAATTTTTAATTGGCTGCCATTTTGTTCGGCAACAATACCAATCACACTTCTAGTACCGATATCCAAAGAAAATAATAATTTATTTTTTGTAGCCATAGGAAATCTCCTTAACAATAAAGAATTCAATAAAACAATACTACTATAATATTTCGCTGGTTTTAGGAAAGAATCCTTTTTCCGGCTGAAAAAACATGCTTAATTATAAAGAAATTTTAGCGAATTGGTTTTTTATTAAAAAATTGAGTATAATATAGTAAATAACAGGAAAAATAGGATAGGTAGTGGTAAACATGACCAGTAATAAAGAAGTTATCACCAGCAGTGATTTTAGAAGAATGATTGCCGGTGCTTATAGTGAGTTTTTACTTGAATATGAAAATTTGAATCAATTGAATGCAGCTTCTTTATCCGATAGTGGTGAAATCGGTACAAACTTGCTGCGTACAATGGGAGCAGCGGCAGTAGCACTTGCCGATGCCAAAGAAGAAGGTATTGGACCTTTGGCAAAACGTACGGCTGATAGTGCTATTTTAGGAGCCAGGGGTAACTCGGGCGTTGTTTTATCACAAATTTTTCGCGGCTTGAGTAAAGGTCTTTCTGGTAAGTATGATGCGGGATCTTCTGATATAGGCAAAGCATTCCAGTATGGTATCTTATATGCACATCGCAGTATTCCCGATTCAAAAGAACGTCCAATTATTACGGTGGCGAAAGGTGTGGCCAAAGGGGCTTATCATGCAGTCAGAGCCAATTTGCCAATATCAGAAATTTTAGGAGCAGCCTTGATTGCAGGAGAAAAAGAACTCCAACGAACGAAAGAGCAGTATGGTTTTGTTGATGCGGGCGGACAGGGTATGATGGTTTTACTTACTGGCTGTATGAAAGGGCTCGATGGTAATTTTGTTTCGCCAAGTCTTAGCTTTTCAACGAATTTTAAAACATCAAATCAAGTTCCAAAACCGGAAGTTGATTTGGTACGACCTTATTGTGTGAGCTTTTTGGTCAAGCATTCAAAAGTGGATGTATATGATGTGGAACGAATCCTGCAAAAAATAGGAAATGCTGTTGTTGTGGAAAAAAATGGCAATAATACGCGTGTTCATCTGCATACAGATCATCCCGGTTTGATTATTGAACAGGCTGTTGGCTGGGGGACTTTACACGATGTGAAAATTGATAATATGGCACAATACCATGAATCATGTGTTATGACAGAAAAGGCACAAGCACTTGCGATTATTGCCGTTGCCTCCGATGCAGTTATGTCTGAAAAAATGAAAAAAGCTGGTGCCGGCCTGGTGATTACTGGTGGCAGAGGAATGAATCCTTCTGTTGGTGATTTTGTGAATGCGGTGCATAGTGATTTTGCTAAGCAGTACATTATTTTGCCGAACAGTAAAAATATTGTCCTCGTAGTAGAGCAGGTACAACAAATTTTAGGTGATCGAGTTGCCAATCTGAAGACGCAGGATATGCAGTCGGGTTTGCAGGCGCTGAAACTCTATAATAAAGAGCAGTCTCTAGTCGAGAACATAAGAAATATGCAGCCGATTGTAAAATAGTTTGAGCTTTAAGGGGATGAAGTGATGTTGAAAGAGTTATCGGTGGAGGAGTTTCTAGAAAAGTTGTCAAGTGAAAAAGCACCTGGAAGTGGGAGTGCTGCAGCACTCGTTGGTGCTTGTGGTGTAAGCCTGTTGCTGCTAGCACTGCATTTATGTTCAGCAAATAGTAAATACGATAGTGAGCAGCCAATTCAGCTTTGGCAGGATGAATTGGCATCACTGAAAGAAACTTTAGAGAAATTAATCGATGAGGATGCTGCTGTGTTAGAACGTGTTTTGCCGCTTTTTCTAAGTCCTATGGAGCTTGAAACGAAGGAGTGGAATCAATTGCTCGCGGAAGCAATGTCAGTTTCGTTTGCGATAGCAGACGCCTGTTTTGCGGCAATGGGGATTGCTAAAGATATGATCCAGATGGCCGAACCTAATCTGGTTTGTGATATACGATTTGCCGCGCTAAACTGTCATACTGCTTTACAGGGAAGTATGATGCTCAATCAAACGAATATTGATTTAATGCGTGACCAGGCTGACCTGAAAGATCATATCAATGAGCGAATGTCAGTTTTACTTGTTAAGACAAAATGCCTTGTAGATTTGATTTTAGATGAGTAAAAATAAACAACCTATGACGAGTTGCAGTGAGTTAGCAGTTCTTGTCATAGGTTGTTTTATTTCTTCTTATATTTTCTGACGCCCCGCCCCAGGCCCATCGTTGGCAACGGCTACAGAAGCTTCTGTAAAGGTTTTCATATCATTTAGCATATGTAGACTAGCATCAACCAGCTTCATGCCGAGGGCGGCAATACAACCACCACCTGTTGTCATGTTGAGGTTAAGATAAGACGGGATATCCCAATCCAAAGCGGAATCGGGTGGTGTTTCCGTACGTAAGAGATAATCTTTCACATTTGGTGCAAGATCAATCGCAATTTTAGCGGCAATTTCAGAAATGAAATTATCAAGTACGATGAGTGCCCCACCGTGGGCGGCACCCAAAATGAGGCCAATCATGTATGATAATTCTATATCGTTATCCGTAGGTGTTTGTAAGGCAACAGCACAAGGTGTTAATAGACGATCCTTGAATTTTGTCAATTCTTTATAGTCTGTGGTCAGAAGTTTCTGCAGTGCTTGTTTTACTTTCGTTCCACATACATCATGCCGTTCCTTTTCGGTGGTTGCAATACCAATAATTTTTGTACCTTGCCGGAGTTCTTTCTCAGCTAAAAGCATACCGCCATTGATCGCTGTCAATAAATCTTGTGATGGTTTAGGTATTTCAATCAGCATGACCTGGGCATTAGCATGCTCGGCAAATGCTGCCGTGAGTTTTTGCTGCGTAATAGACATAGTGGCTTTCGAACCAAAACATAGGATCTTTTTTTGTAAGACATTCGGTTTCGCTGAAGCTGTAATACCGGCAATTTTCACGGCGATTTCTTCTAAGCGTCCTAGACTATAAATTGGTTTGCAAAGATTGTCAATTCGCAGTTGACACTGTTCCATCGAAGGCTGATGCAGGGGCACGATGGTATCATTGTATTCTTGTAGTTCTTGTGTGGTTAAGGGGAATGCATTTTTGTCTGCCCTATAGCACAAAAGATCGGGTATATGATCTTTTGTGAGGGTAGTATAGGCGAGGAGCATACCATCTAGAAGATTCACAATGATCGAGGAACCAGTCGCTTCACCAAGGCGAAAATGCATATCCATATAAGGCTGGAGGTTAAGCTTTTCTAAAATAGCTTGATGAGCTGGTTCTGCTGCTAAATGTGATCCCATTAGGTATTCTTTTACCGTGGGGCAGATTGCAGCGGCAATAAGGGCAGCTGCGCCGGTATTGAAGCCGTCAAGGACAACAAAAGCACGATTTGCTGCTGCACCCAAAATGATACCAGCAATGCAGCCGAGTTCAAATCCGCCGAGTTTCATCAGTACATCAATTCCGTCCGCGGGATTTGGTTGATTGACCGCCAGCGTTTGACGAACAACATCAATTTTGACTTTAAGGCGCTCATCAGAGATATTTGTGCCACGCCCGGTTGCTTCTTCCGGACTAAGATTACATAAACAAGCTACGATGGCGGCACTTGATGTGGTGTTGGCAATTCCCATTTCACCTGGTAAAAAGCAATGATAGCCTTGCGATGTGTATTCTTGTACAAGTTCAATTCCGGTACGTAGCGCCTGAATGGCTTCAAGCCGTGACATGGCGGCTTCTTTGGCACAGTTTTTTGTTCCAAGGGCAATTTTTCGATCAAGCAGGCCCGGTATTGTACCCATCGGAGCTGCGATTCCCATATCGACAACAACCATATGGGATTTTGAAAAATTGGCGAGGGCATTGGCTACCGCACCTTTTGAAATCAGATAGTTTTTTGTCATGTGTACGGTGGTTTCGGGCGGGTAGGCACTGACTTTCATTTCGGCAACACCATGATCGGCGCAGCTGATAATCGTACATTTTTTGGGCTCACGGGGGATTTTTTCACCACTGATGCCGGCATAATTTAATAAAATGTTTTTCAAATACCCTAAACCTTCTACATTGGTCATGGTATCGGTTAGTTTTTTTTGTACGTCGTGTATCGCTTTTTTATCGAGTGGCTTAATGTTTTTTATGGTTTGTGTCAGTAAATTCATACAATCCTCCCTGTTAGGCTTCTTTTGGTACTTGTTTAAGGCTGAGTCCGATACGGTGGCGATCAGCATCAATACTGATGACCATTACATCGATAATATCACCAACAGATACTACATCGAGTGGATGGTTAACTCGTTTATAGCTAAGTTCGGAGCGATGAATAAGTCCAGCTGTCTTGATACCAATATCAACAAAAGCACCAAAATCGGTTACATTGTGAACTGTACCGCGCATAATTGTTCCAACAGCGATATCGGTTAATTTTACAATGGATTTACGAGTAAGCGGAGCCGGGAAATCTTCACGTGGATCACGACCAGGTTTTGCTAAGGCGTCAAGAATATCACGGATGGTTGGTACACCAGCATCAAGGCTGACAGCTAGTTGCTCTATATCGATGAGTTTCAGCTTCGCCTGCAAAATTTCGAGTTGGTGTTTATCTTTTAAGTCTTGCAGCGTAAACCCGAGTTTTGTTAAAATGCTTTCGGCTAGTTTGTAAGACTCAGGATGAACGGGAGTATTGTCGAGTGGTGATTTTGCCGTACCGATACGGAGAAAACCAGCACATTGCGTGAAAGCGGCTTGACCAAGACGGGCTACTTTTAAGAGTTCTTTTCGTGCTGTAAATTCACCATTTTCATTTCGGTATGTAACGATGTTTTTGGCTACAGTAGCATTGATCCCTGAAACATGTTTTAATAGTTCAATCGAAGCGGTATTTAGCTCAACGCCGACATGGTTCACGGCGGATTCGATTACATGATCCAGGGTTGTTGTTAGTCCTTTTTGATTGACATCATGCTGATATTGACCAACACCAATGGATTGGGGATCAATTTTAACAAGTTCTGCCAAGGGATCTTGGACACGTCTAGCAATCGATACTGCCCCGCGAATTGTAACATCATAGTCAGGCAGTTCTTCTTTTGCTAGTTTTGAAGCTGAATACACCGAGGCGCCAGCTTCATTGGTGATAATATAATGGACATTAAGCTGATTTGCAGCAATTAAGTTTGCGGTAAATTCTTCCGTTTCGTAAGAGGCAGTACCATTGCCGATTGAAATGAGGGTAACATTGTATTTTTTTATTAGAGCCAGCGTCGTTTCTGCCGCTTTAGCTTTGGCGTCATCGCTCATGGTAAGATAGAGAACACCATGGTCAAGTACATGCCCCGTTGCATCGATGACAGCCATTTTACAGCCGGTACGATAGCCAGGGTCAAGTCCCATAACGACATTGCCCGATAATGGAGCTTGCAGTAAAAGTTGTTTGAGGTTCATACCAAATACATGAATGGCCTGGGTTTCTGCATTTTCAGTTAGTAAAGAACGGATTTCGCGATCAAGTGCCGGAAACAGGAGGCGTTTGTAACCATCGGCAACGGCAGTTGTTATGATTTCGCTAAAAATGGATGGTTTTGTAATCACTTTATTTAAAATCAAACTGAGATTTTTTTCATGATCGGTATCAAGCCGGACTTTGAGAAAGTTTTTCTTTTCACCGCGATTGATTGCCAGTATGCGATGCGATGGTAATGTTTTGAGGGGTTCACTGTATTCTTTGTACATTAAAAAGGCTTGACTGGCTTCATTTTCTTCAGGCAGTTCGGTCTGGATACGGGCATTTTGCCAGAGGTATTTACGCAGCATCGAACGAATGTCAGCTCGTTCACAAACTGTTTCTGCGATGATATCCATCGCTGCCGCAAAAACAAGTTCAGTAGAGTCAATTCCGTTTTCTGCATTTATATATTGTTCTGCATAATCGAGGGCGTTTCCACTGCTGAGTTCTTGTGCCATTATGAGATCGGCGAATGGTTCAAGACCTTTTTCACGGGCAATCTGGGCACGGGTTCGTTTTTTCTGTTTGTAAGGAAGATATAAATCTTCGAGATCTTGGAGTTTTATCGTACGCTCAATAGCGGTTTTTAATTCGGGAGTGAGTTTCCCTTGTTCTTCAATGTTTTTTAGTATATCATCTTGCCTTTTGATTAGATTGCGCAAATAGGCCAGACGTTCTTCAATCGTACGGATTTGCTCTTCATCGAGTTCACCGGTTACTTCTTTTCGGTAACGAGATATAAAGGGAACCGTATTTCCTTCATCTAATAATTTTATCGTTGCATCAATTTGATATTTTTTAACTTTCAGTTCATTGGCAAGATAAACACCAATTTCTTCTAAAATCATGAAGTCACCAACTTTTCTTTATTTTTCAGAAACATAGTTTTTAATGTAAATTTAAAATCGTTTCGCCTTCAAATATTATAGCATAAATTTGAACGTTTGCTAAAATGGATAAAAGCGGTTGTAAAAAAAATGAAAAAGACCAATTGAATCTTGACAAAAATGGATCTAGGTCTATATACTAAATACTGTTGATATTTAATACTTTTTAAAAATTAGAATTATAGAAAAAAATTCTTAGGACAATATGAGTTCTCAATTACTGCAATCGATATATTGACAAAAATCATTTTAATTAGTAGAATAATATATATCTATATATATTTATAACTTGTTAGGAATATATAAGAATAAAGAACGAATCTAGTTTATTTTCAAGAAATAAGTAGACGAAGAAATGTTCATGTAAGGTGGCGGATTGTAATGGATGCAAAAGAAGTAACAGCATTATTAAGGGAAAAAGGCTTTAAGGTAACGCCACAGCGTTTGGCAATTTACAATGTGTTAAGTAACACAACGGAACATCCGAGTGCTGAAATGATATTCAGCAAGTTGCAGGAATTTTATCCGACGATGAGTTTGGCAACGGTCTATAAAACAATTGAGATCTTAAAGGAAATAGAATTAGTTCAAATTTTAAATGTTGGTGAAGAAAGTTTTCGTTATGATGCAAATACGGATACGCACCCACATGTACGCTGCCTAGTCTGTAACAGGGTTGATGACATTTATGGTGTAGATGAGTCAGCTTATGTGAAGCAAATTAGTGAGAAAACAGCATATCGCCTGTCAGGTCAGCAGTTTTATTTTTATGGAGTTTGCCCTGAATGTCAGTCGAAAGCCGGGAAAATGCACTAAATCTATTTCTATGTTTTATGAACGATGGATAATTCGCAAATGTTCTGTGAGAATACAGAGGGTTTGCGATTTTTTTTATTTCAGCGGTGTTTGCTGCTGAGAATTGTTGTTTTTAGGGATAAAGAATAGTATGATATAAATAGAATTTTGCTATGATTTCAGATGCTTTACAGGATTCTTTGCTAACTTTATGAAAAGAGCAGAATTCATGTGTGTTGTGTGGAATGTATTGGATATAAATGAGGTAGAAAAATTTATGCAGGTTTCCGTATTGGCAAGTGGTAGTAAAGGCAATTCAACCTTCATTGAAATGAATGGCACTAAAATATTGGTAGATGCAGGAATTAGTGCTCTTCGAATTAAAAAAAGCCTTTTTGCTATCGGGGTTGAGGTTGAAGAATTAGATGGGATTTTAATTACACATGAACATCGTGATCATATTGGTGGGCTTACGACATTGTCACGCAAATACAATTTGCCAATTTATACACGGCTGGATACTTTTTCATCCATGTATTGCCGGGACACAATTCCTGATCAGTGCTGCAATGCAATTGGTGAGAACTTCTGCGTTGGCAATCTTAAAATTGGTGCATTTAATATTTCGCATGATGCGGCTGATCCGGTTGGCTTCACGATTTTGGATCGAGATATAAAATGTACGGTGGCTACCGATCTGGGGTTTGTTACAAGTAGTGTACAGGCAGCATTAGACTATTCGGATGTTTTGGTATTGGAGGCAAATCATGATACTGACTTGTTGAAGAAAGGTGCTTATCCTTGGTATTTGAAACAACGTATTTTGAGCAACCGTGGTCATTTATCAAATGAGGATGCGGCATGGGCTTTAGTTCGCATGAAAAAACAAAACACGAAAGTTTTTTTAGCTCATCTGAGTGCTGAAAATAATGATCCGCATGTTGCACATGCTACCGTTTGCGGGATTGTGGAGCAGCAAGGTTATGATTTAGGTACTGATTTGGATATACGTTTGACGAAACAAAATGAAATTGTAAGTCTATAGGAGGTTTTTTTATGAAAGCATTATATAAAAAGTTGAATCTACATCTTGTGGTGATGGTGGGCATTTTGTTGGTTGCTTCAGCATTGTTTGCAGGCTGTACAGCTTTTGGCAATAAACAAGAATCTGCAGTAAAAACGCAGGAAAGTGCAGCAAACTTAACGCCTCCGGCCGCGACGGATAAACTTTCAGATGCAAGAAATACAGCGCTTGTCAGAGCGGCTAAAAGTGTGGGGCCGGCTGTTGTTGGTATAACGAATAAAGCCGTGGCGCGTGATTGGTTTAATAATCAGGTGATGATCAATCAAGGGACTGGTTCGGGCGTTATATTTGATAGCAATGGTTATATTGTAACGAATAATCATGTGGTCGATGGGGCAAAAGAAATTACCGTAGCACTTTCTGATGGTCGGACTCTGGCGGGGAAAATTGTCGGTACTGATCCCGTTACGGATATTGCTGTTGTCAAAGTGGATGCAACGGGTCTACCAACGGTAACCTTTGGTAATTCAGATGAAATTATGGTCGGTGAACCAGCACTTGCCATTGGTAACCCATTGGGATTGGAATTCCAGGGAAGCGTAACAGCTGGCGTAATCAGTGCCTTAAATCGTAGTATGGAAATTGGTGAACGCAGATTTAAATTGATTCAGACGGACGCGGCAATCAACCCAGGTAATTCCGGTGGGGCGCTCGTAAATGCTGATGGTATGGTAATTGGTATCAATAGTGCAAAAGTTTCAGCAGCTGGGGTGGAAGGCATGGGCTTTTCCATTCCGATTAATGCAGTACGGCCGATTATTGAAGATATCATTAAAACGGGACATGTGGTTCGTCCTTATCTAGGCGTAGGGGTTTTTGATAAAGCAACAGCGGCTAGCCAAGGCTACTCTTTGAATATTGATAAAGGTATCTATGTTGCCCAAGTGACAGCAGGCGGTCCTGGTGAAAAGGCGGGTCTCAAAAAAGGTGATATTATCCTCAAGATAGCCGATACAGACACCAATACGGTTGTTGATCTTCGAACAGCTATTGTTAACTATAACGTTGGTGACACAGTGAAAGTAGAATTCACTCGTAATGGCGAAAAACATAGTGTTGATGTAGCACTTGAAGAAATGCCGGATAGTCAATGAAGATAAACATTGTCGCAGCAGGCAAAATTAAAGAAAAATATCTTTCAGCCGGAATCGCTGAATTTACCAAACGCATGACAACGTTTGCAAATCTTAAAATCATTGAAATCCATGAAGAGAAAATGCCGGATAATCCATCCGAAGCAGAAAAGAAAAAGACGCTCACCATTGAAGGTGAGCGTCTTTTGAAGCAAGTTCCAGAGGGGAGCTACCTCATTGTTTTAGATGTGTATGGCAAAGAATCTTCCTCCGAAGAACTTGCTAAAAATATTGCCCAGCTAGGTCTCAAAGGGCAAAGTAATATTACCTTTTTAATCGGTGGAGCTTTCGGTCTGTCTGAAGAAGTCCGCCAAGCCGCCGCCGAAAAACTCAGTTTTTCCCGTATGACATTTACCCATCAAATGGTAAGACTGCTGCTCGTGGAGCAAATCTACCGGGCCTTTAAAATTAATCGAGGCGAGAAGTATCACTGGTAATAGCGAAAGCACCCTTAACCCAAAAATACAATGGTTAAGGGTGCTTTCTTTAGACAACGGGGCAGGGGGTTGATGCGCTTCGTTTCTAGCAAGATTTAAAGTGATTAGGAATATAGCGCTTTAGTTATTGTATGCTATCTGTTTTTTGAGATATTTTAATAAATTCTTCCATGGCTTTGGTGAAATATTTATTTTGTTTATTGTAGAAAAATACGTTGCGTAATGTGTGAGTACTATTTACTTTGTAATATAGCATATTGGAATTATAGTTTGCT
>Ga0302211_10000480_pt1 | contig 14208 bp, 16 predicted proteins | sample II_Fen_E3_3_FD_200234 | JGI IMG/M metagenome (GOLD analysis project Ga0302211, IMG submission 200234) | Peat permafrost microbial communities from Stordalen Mire near Abisko, Sweden - II_Fen_E3_3 | ecosystem: Environmental > Terrestrial > Soil > Wetlands > Permafrost | place: Sweden: Abisko... | reverse complement strand
TGCGGTGAATGATCACGAAATTCAGAACGTTTTGCAGCTTTGCCAGCTGGAGCAATTGATAAATAAGTTGGATACTGTAGAGGATTGGTCGAGAATTTTATCTTTGGGAGAACAGCAGCGTATTGCTTTTGCGCGCGTATTGCTGATTCGTCCAGATTGGACATTTTTAGATGAAGCTTCATCGGCATTGGATGAAGCAACTGAAAAAATCATGTATCAACTGCTGGCTGAAAATTTGCCACAGATGGTGATGATAAGTATTGGTCATCGTGATACGCTCAAACAGCATCATCAAACAAAGCTGCATCTTACGGGTGATGGTGCTTTCATATTAGGAAATATATAAATAAAAATAAAAACGGGGCTGTCGCACGTTACAAAAACGTGCGGCAACTTTTTTTTGCAAAAAAAGAACTTACAGGATTTTAATCGTCTGAGAGTACGTGTAAAATTTAAGTATGCAAAAAAGCAAATCAAGAAAAATCAGGCGGTACTATGGAAGATTCTGGAAATCATTATATATGCTCACATGAACTGTATTCGTAACTCCCGCAAAATAGAGCAGGCCTACAGACGAGACCTCAATTTCATGTTTCTCCTTGAGGATAAGCACCTCCGAATCATGCGACTATTTCCAACTTTCGTATTCATCTGGCATAAAAATGACATACGCAGAACCGGGGCAAAAATTTAAAATAGTGTCGGACTATTCGTATGCAATAAAATATCTAAAGAAATTTCATCTGATTTTGATTGACTTTTGTTAGCAGGTTTTTATGTTTGTTTTATAAAAATTAATTATTGACTATATTGGTGCAATTACATTATAATGCAATTAAATTAATATCATAATATAATCAATATATTAATAATTTATTAGCTATTTTTGAATTTAAAATCCATTTTTATTCAAAATATACTCATTGAGTAACTTTGTGTATTTTGAATTTAAATTTATAGAATAGGAGATGAAATGTTATGACAGTGTATTTATTAGGAATGGTATTCCTTGATTGCTGGGGGAATTTTGGATATAGTTAATAAATCGGATAATATTCTTGTCAAAATCAGTGAATCGAAAGCTGGGACTGAAAGCGTATTGAAAGAGATTTCTACACATACTTTTCAAGAATAGACGGAAGATCATAATTGAGTTAAAATACGTAATGCGATTTCATCATTAATATTTGTAATTACGTTTGCCAGTTTTATATTTCCTTTCTTTTCGATGGGAATAATAGTTTGTTTTCACAAGATCATGCTTTAATAAATATACAATCCACTCTGCAGTTTTTACATCTGTTACTACTGTCGTTACGGTGCGTTTTTTGTTAAAATGTAGGTAGGAAAGTTAATTATTTGGCAGTAAAGAGGTATCAAAGTATGACTGTAGTTTACTATAATAAAAATGTGTTCCAGCCGGAGTTTTCCGAAAAGGAGCTGCAACTGCTCTATGTTTGTTATGCGGACCAGGAGCAGACGAGTATGCCAGCAGCATTTCATTCACATGAACATCATCTTGAGTTACAGTATATTAGCAAAGGAGGCGGCAATATTCGCATTGGAAATCGGGTGTATGACGTGCGGGCTGGTGATATGGTTGTTTATAACAGCGGTATGTTACATGATGAATGTGCAGACCCAAAAGAAGGTCTCTGGTTCTATAACTGCGGCCTCATGGGTTTACAGCTGGCTGGTTTACCAGAAAACCATCTGCTAGAGGAAGCAGCTTCGCCGATATTGCATACTGGAATGATGAGCGGACGTATATTGGCGTTGTTCGATGCTTTATATGATCAGATTCTGGAAGGGCGGATGCAGGGCGGAGCCGTTTGTCATTATTTAATGTATGCACTCTTGGTCATGCTGTTGCATCAGGTGCCGCACGAACCAGAAGAACAGAAGAACAATAAAGATAGTTTGTTCTTCGAGCTTAAAGGTTATATCGATCAGCATTATTTGGAGGAGGTTACGGTGGAGGAACTCAGCGTTCGGGCACATATGAGTACATCGAGTTTTGCTCATCAGTTTAAGAAGCGTTCGGGGTTTTCGCCCATTCAATACATTATTCGGCGGCGTATTGGTCGGGCACAAAGTTTGCTCATCAGTACCGACCTTTCGATTACCGAGGTTAGTGAAAGCGCAGGCTATGATAGTATTAGCTATTTCAATAACCAGTTCAAAAAAATTGTGGGAATGTCACCGCAAAGCTATCGAAAATATAGAGTGGGCGCTAATCAATATAAACAACTCAATCAAATTTACGAATTGTGGCAGAAAAAATGAGTGGGTTGGATATGTTTTTTGCAGAAAAGTGCAAAACTTGGGGTTTGCACTCTTTTTTTTGCTTAAAAACGAACAGAAAAAACAAAGTATTTTTCTGAATATTACATTATAATTAACTTAATGTGTATTGCACAAACCATAAGTCTTCTAGAGTAACTGAAGTTATAGTAAATGCGTGAGTATTGCAAAACGCTTGTTGAACTGATTGAGATGGTGAGGAGAAATTGAGTTATATCACCACAAGGTGGGGCGAATTGTTCAAAATTGAAGTTGAACATTATCATGACCAAAGATGATTGTTACCCAAAGCGAACGCGGCAGATAAAATCTATAGAAACAGTGATAATCTGGTTATACTGCAAGGAAAAAGAATGATGTTTATCCTTGTACTTATCTAAAGTAACAATGATAGCGCTGTTGGTTTCTACATTGAATATGGTTTTTAGAGGCTTAAACTGGGAGATATTAAAAAAACAGTTTTTGTGTAGTAAGCATTAATTTATAAATTGTGCACAGAAAAGAACAAAAAGGAGATTGAAAAACAATGAGATTGAGTATGAATGAAGCTACAGTTTTGGAAAAATCCAATTTGGAAAAAGATTTGGCGCTTTGTGAGAAATATGGCTATGACATGATCGAACTGCGCACGATGGATTGCTTACCCGATTATTTGAAAACGCATACGATTGATGATCTGGGAGAGTATTTCAAAACGCACCATGTAAAGCCATTGGCTTTTAATACGCTTTGCTTTTTTAACAACCGTACACCAGAAGATTATCAGAAAGTTCTGGCAGAACTTCACCAGATGTGTGCGTGGGGGAAGAAGATTGGCTGCAAAACTGTTATTACAGTACCGACTGTTGATCTTAAAAAAGTTACGCGTACGGAAATCCATGAATCCGCTGTGAAATGCCTGAAGGAAATGGGGAAGATTGCTGCGAGCTATGAAATGCGTATATCGGTAGAATTCATCGGTCATCCTGCAGCATCTATTAATACGTTTGGTGAAGCATATTCGGTCATCGAGGAAGTTGCTATGGATAATGTCGGCATTACTCTTGATTGTTTCCATTTTCATGGAATGAATTCCAACGTTGAAGATCTGGCAAAGGCCGATGGCAAAAAAATCTTTATCGTTCATCTCAATGATACAGAGGATTTTCCAATTGGCTCTCTGTTGGATGAAGACCGTGTATGGCCAGGAACGGGCTGTATAAATCTTGATGAAATTTTCCAGAATCTTAAGAAGATTGGCTGGAATGCGGATATTGTATCGCTCGAGCTTTTCCGCCCAGAATATTACAAGATGAATCCAGATGAAGTCTATCGCATTGGTAAAGAAAAATCAGAGACTGTTATTAAAAGAAATTTTTAAGGAATGGTGAATTTATCAGCGATCCCTAAAATACACAGAAATAAAAAATACGATAAGTCTAGAGGAGGAAATTATTATGTTAAATGTAGGTGTTATTGGTTGCGGCGGAATGGGCAGAGATCATATTAAACGTCTGACGGAAAGAACTCAGGGGGCAAAGGTTGTCGCTGTGGCTGATATGGTGGATGAGCTGGCTAAGAAAGGTGCTGCAGTTGCTGGTGTAGACTGCAAAATTTATAAAGATGCGATCGATCTAATCAATGATCCTGAGGTCAATGCGGTATTTATCATTACCCCTGGCTTTGCACATAAAGCAGCATTGCTGCTAGCAATTAAAGCAGGTAAGCGGATTTTCTGCGAGAAACCATTGTGTACGACAGCTGAGGATTGTTTGGAGGTTATTGATGCTGAGGTTAAATCCGGTAAACATCTCATCCAACTAGGATTCATGCGCCGCTATGATAAGGGCTATCTACAAGTAAAGGAAGCCATTAAATCCGGTCATTATGGTGAACCACTAATGGTACATTGCACGCATCGCAATCCGGAAGTTGGCACGAACTATGACACGCCGATGGCAGTACATGACACCGCTATTCATGAAATTGATGTTATTCATTGGCTCGTAGGTGATGACTTTGTGTCGGCACAGGTTCTAATGCCGCGTGTAACAAAATATTCCCATTCAAAACTTCAGGACCCGCAAATTATGCTGTTGCGCACGAAAAATGGCATCTGTGTTGATAATGAAGTATTTGTTAATTGCAAATTCGGTTACGATATCAATTGCGAAGTGGTTTGTGAAGATGGTGCCATCAAGATGCCGAACCCGGCTTACCCGAGCATCCGTAAGAATGCAGCAGCTGCGACAACTATCGATACGGACTGTTTCGTGAGATTCCACGATGCCTATGATGCTGAAGTCCAGAGCTGGGTCAATGATGCGGAAAAAAATATCATTGGTGGACCGACAACATGGGATGGCTATCTTGCAGCGATTACAGCAGATGCTTTAGTAAGAGCACAGACGAGCGGTGCTATCGAAAAAATCAAACCAGCTATAGAAAAACCAGGCTTTTATAAATAAAGTAGCACATATGAATCTGTGTATGGAATACATTTTTCTATTCCAATTGCTGAGTATACATTGATGTGCCATTTTTATACACACTAAAAGCGACTTTTTGAGAAGCATTTCATTTGCAGTGCCTTAAAATGCTTGTGTGATGATTACTACTAATTTTAAAATTTGAGTGCATTGAATATTGCTCAAATTCAGCAGTTTAATTTATATTGCAGGTCCGAGAGAAGACGTACATTTTATGGATTATATACGATAAAAGGGGCTGTCACACGTTACAAAAGCGTGCGACAGTTTTTTTTGCAAAAAAAAGAACTCCCAGGCTTTTAATAGTCTGAGAGTACGTGTAAAATTTAAGTATGCAAAAACCAAATATTACACAAAAAGATTATACAACTTTTGGGCGTTCTTATCAATTGCATCTTCCATTAAATATTGAATTTAAAATTCCAAAGGATGACGCAGTCCGGCTACTGCGCTACTTTGTTGAAGGGATGGATTTATCAGAGCTTTACCGTACATATTCTCATATCGAAAAAAATCAGGCGACGCCACGGCAGAGGCTGGAAATCCTTAAAAGCACAGTGCATTCATGGGAATCACAGCAAGATGCCTTTAGAAGCACAAACCAAGCATTTGAAATCTCAAAGACTTTCTAGCAGAAACGGGCAGAAGATTTGGAACGCATTACGTCAAAGAAAGGGATTCAACTTGAGCAATGCGGACAGATATAGCGCCGTTTGTGCAGGAATAAATCATAAGCTTTATGTAATAAACTCAAACTTCGCACACGAAAAATATACTGTGAACCTTGAAAACTCAATATAAATCGGCCAGTAGATTCCAATATCATGAACATTTTGGCAGACTTTCAGCCCATAAGGATGGTAGTTCCTGTAGAAATGAATCCAGCATTCGTTGGACGGCTTGCTCACTTAGCGAGCAATTTTTCTGAACCAATTCGGCAAATTGTAGTAGTACAAGATGGAGTGCCTCCAGAAACTGTAAATCTGGTAATTCATTAATAGCCAGATAGAAGAGTTCGCCAATACTGCGCAAATATTGGTTCTCCCGCTGTTCTACAGCCAGCAGCATATATCGGGTAAACACCACAGCTACATGTGCGGTCATGGCGTCATAGGAAATCGAACGGCAGCCCTTACTGAGATGCAGATAAGATTTGCAGATCTTGAAGAAAACCTCAATGCCTCAGCGTCTCCCATATAGGCTGATGACTTCTTCTTCGCCAAGGGACTGTCGGTCGTAGCCAGTACCAGATAGTCTTTACGCCGATTGCGGTTATGCACATAGACGAAGCGGACAGGAAGTGTCTTGCCGTCCTTCACAGCTTCCGCTTCTACGGAAAGCAGATATTTAGCACGGCCACGGCATTTCGTATTTTGCTGGTAAATTGCTTTAACATCCTGCATCTTGCCCTGGTAACGGTAATGCATCTTGCTGGTTTTCTTGGCCATAGCGATGACGTCAAAACCAATATCCTTTATGGCTGTTAATGAAGCTGGAGCGCAGAACCATGTGTCAAACAAGACATGCTGTGCAGAAATGCCAGCAGCCTTTGTTTCTTTGAGCAGCTTTAGGACAACATCCGTTGCTTTCAGCTGTGCCAGCTTGCGTTGCCTACCTCCGTTGGTACGTGGATCTACTTTAGTCGAAGCTTCATTGATCCGATTTTTCTGATTCGCCGTAGACAAAAGGCAATGACTGACCGGCAGGAAGGTATTGCCATCTGACCATCCGGGAGTGAGCATACGGAAGCCGAAGGTGTAAAGACCATGAGCATGGGCGAATACCTTCGCCAACAGCTCGACTTTTTTCGAACGAGACCGGCTAAAGATAGAGTCAGCGATGATAAGTACATTGCGTCTCTTCTCGTCAGTCAATGGCTCAATAGAGTGCCGGATGATACTGAAACTCAGCAGTGTAGTGAACTTGCGCCAATTCGTATGGCAGGAATTCATGAAACGGTAGAACGTATCCTTGCCGAATGCAGCGTGTCCGGATATAGATTCATCTGCATATAGAGAGACTTGTGCTGGAATACGATGCTGACGGCCAGCAGGAAAATCTGCATAGCTGGAATTCCCTTGATTTTGCCGAAAGGCATTCGTCTGATGTGTTGTCTTGTGTTATACTTTTCATAGCATGAGCCTCCATTTGTATGGTTTTATTTCGCAATTTTATTATACAAAATGGTTGTGGTTCATGCTATTTTTATTGTCATAAATATTGAATTTTTAAGGCTCATAGGCGATTATTTATCTGCGAAGTTTGAGATTTTAACTATTATTCTATTATTTTAGTACTAATTTAATGTTTTTTATAGTTTTTTTTAATTTTTCAACGCAAAATAGACTGTCTAAGAAAATTTCTATGTTTCTCAGACAATCTTATTTATTCCAGTGTTCAAGCTATAATCTGATTGAAGACTTATCCTTCGGCTCGCAACGCATGAATGACCGTTTTTGCCAAAAATTCTTTATTTGACTTCAACCTTCCCATCACGTTTATCACAAAGAGTCCTCTTTTGCTGCAGTAAATAAAGCTTTCATACTGAGTGCCAAAACTGACGCTGTACCAAAAAAGCAGCATAGCGATCGATAATGCTGCTACAATATGAATGGCATCTTTCGTCTGAGGTATACTGCCGACGGAAGATGCCATAAATGCCACATACAACCATGAAAAAGAATACCCTAATCCACCAAGACCAAACATAAAGAAAAAACTTTTTTAGATAAGTCCGAAATATTGAGCTGCGCCAAAATTGCTATCAAAACTAATGCTGCTGTTCCAACTGCTGCTGCATGCATGTGGGCCCGCTGTAACATTTTCCAAGAACTCTCAACAATCGCCGATATCTTTTGTGGATCATTCTGGTAAATAGTCGTCAAACCTGGCTGAGCTGCTGCCGTCCAAGCATCTTTGATCTGTGCTTCGGCACCACCCATAGCAGCGCCAAGAACAAATCCCAATAAATTTGTTAACACAGCTAATGTAATACCCCATTTTACCGACATCAAATTTTTCAGCAGGTAAGACATCCCCTTAAAATTTTATGGACTAATATTTTATCTATTATAATCAATAATATACCTTGTTTTTGAAAATTAAAGGAGAGTCCGGGAAAAATGATCAACAAAAACAAACATTATTTTTTGCAATCAAATACAAAAGCATGCAATAAAATCGACACAGCTGCGTCTTTCTGAGAGAAATGTATTATAAATAGAAATGGAGAGTTGAAAATGATAGAAATAGATCCTAGTGTAATAAAAGCTTTTGAATTAATGTGGGGCAGTTTCCCCGAACCAGTTACCCTGGTACATAAAAGCCGCACCGTAGTTGCAATAAATGAAGCCTGCCGCGGCATGCGTGAAGTGGGTATGAATTGTGCAAAGCAGGGAACTCCAGAAGCACATCGTGGCTGCCTGGCAAATCAGGCCTTAAAATCCGGCAAAGCGACTTATGTTAAAGGAGAGTATGCCGGCCGCAAGATGGTTTCTTATTGGCTGCCACTTAATGGTTATCCTGAATTATTTGTGCATTTTGGTGTTGGTATTACCATTGATTATGATGCAGCAATGAAACAAGCCTAAAACAACATCCCAACTGCATAAACCCAAATTAGAATGGAAAAAACGATCTTTGAAGGAGAAATGAACCATGAGTTTATATAAAATCACTAAAGGAACGGCTCTGGAAAAACAAGTAGATTCTTACATGAAAGCGGAAGCACATGGCGTGATGCTCTATTATGCACTCAGTCGTTTAGCTAAAGAACAAGGCCTCAACGATCTAGCCGAAACGCTTATAACGATTGCCAACGATGAAGCCCGTCATGCTGGTTTATATGCAGTATTAAATGGAGAAGTTCCACAGGATATTTTTGCTATGCTGGCGCAGGTTCAAAAAGCCGAAGAAGCTGGCGCTGTCCAAATTGCCAAAATTGCTGCAACAGCGCGTACACTTGGCTTAGATACAGCCGCTGCTGAAATTGATGCCGGCGCAAAAGATGAAGAACGTCATGGGGTGATTTTAGCGAAAATCCTTAAAGACTATGCTAAAGCTTAAAAAATGATCATGACAAAAAAGCCTTATAGAAATTGCAATAACTCAATTTCTATAAGGCTTTTTTGCGTTTTGCAGGTGAATTACGACTTTTCTTTAATAATCCTAAAAGTATTGTTATGGCTGTTAGGATTTATTAATATGGGTCAGCTTTACTTGAAGTATCCTCCGACCGCATCATCAACTCGGTCTCGGCTTAACCGATCGTCACGCAGTGCTTGCAGCATGCCATTATAAGCAGCGATTTCATGATCGTATTCATGGCAGACCAGCACGATATCCGCTCCGGCATGGCTGCCCGCACACCAAGTTCATCAAAAGAATAAAGTTTTGCTACAGCGCCCATTTCCATATCATCCGTGATAATCAAACCATTGAAACGCAGCTGTTGACGCAAAATATCCTGCATAATAGCATGCGAGAGACTCGTTGGATTTTCGGCATCGAGAGCCGGATATTTTAAATGTGAAACCATGATAAAAAAATCACTATTATCTATAGAATTGATAATGAACCTAAATGGTGTGATATCTTCTTTTTCCAACTTATCACGTGTCACCATAATCTCTGAAGACATCAAATGCGAATCCACTTTCGATTTGCCGATACCCGGAAAATGTTTCAGACTAAACAACAGCTGATCGGCCTGATAAGCTCCAGCCGCCGCGACAAATTTTGCAGCCTGCTGCGGATCTTTACTGTACGAACGGCCATGTGACAATCCTAGATCGGCATCCGGTGCAAAATTCACATTGATACCTAATGCCTTGATTTCAGCTGCTGTCTTGTGAGCATAATCAGCCACGGCTTGTTCATCTCCAGATTGTCCCAACTTTTCAGCTTCCGGTGCCACGGTCAAATACTGTAACATACGGACAACCTGACCGCCTTCTTCGTCAACAGCAATAAAAAGCGGCAAATCTTCCGCCTGTTTGGCTTCTTTCTGCAAATCAGCAGTAAGTTTCTGCACTTGCTGGGGTGTGTCCATGTTCCAATCGAATAAAATGATACCACCTATATTGTACTTATTCAAACTATAGCGTAAATTATCATCGACATTCTGTCCCTGTATGCCAATCATAAGCATCTGCCCAATTTTCTGACCGTCTGACATTTTACTGAGAACGCCTTCGACCTGCTCATCAATCGTCAGCTGTTTAACCGCCTTCACCGTGGCTGGCTTAGCAGTCTCTTCTACAATTCCAAACTGAACCGCTAAATTATGCCCCTGACTGCTATTCGCCGCAAAATGGCCAAAAACGATCGCTAAAATGAGCATTCCCAGACCACCAATAACAATGATTTTTTTCTTATTCATAATAGTATTGCCCTTGCCTTATCCGATACCATCAGTATCACTACGTCTATAAAAACATTTCGTCAGAAAAAGCATATATATAGAACGCATTAAAGAAATTCCATCAAGTCTATCAGTCTGCCAGGAATGGGGTATAGGGCATCGTTTGCTTCCTATGTAACGCCACTCAGCCCTATGCCCCATTTTGACGATTGCCATAAAATGTTTAATGCGTTCTATATAGTATCCCTGACGAAATTGCAAGATCAGATAATTTATGACTAAAAAAAGGGTGTAGCTATATGTCAATACAGCGATGTTTGCACCGGATATTGCTTATTGACATATTACTAATGAATTTAAACTTCGCACATGAAAAATATACTGTGAGCCTTGAAAAATCAATATAAATCGGCCAGTAGATTCCAATATCATGAAGATTTTGGCAGACTTTCAGCCCATAAGGATGGTAGTTCCTGTAGAAATGAATCCAGCATCAGTTGGACGGCTTGCTCACTTAGCAAGCAATTTTTCTGAATCAATTCGGCAAATTGTAGTAGTACAAGATGGAGTGCCTCCAGAAACTGTAAATCTGGTAATTCATCAATAGTCAGATAGAAGAGTTCGCCAATACTGCGCAAATCTTGGTTCTCCCGCTGTTCTACAGCCAGCAACATATATCGGGTAAACACCACAGCTACATGTGCGGTCATGGCGTCGTAGAAAATCGAACGGCAGTCCTTACTGAGATGCAGATAAGATTTGCAGATCTTGAAGAAAACCTCAATGCCCCAGCGTCGCCCATATAGGCTGATGACTTCTTCTTCGCCAAGGGACATGTCGGTCGTAACCAGTACCAGATAGTCTTTACGCCGATTGCGGTTATGCACATAGACGAAGCGGACAGGAATGCCTTGCCGTCCTTAACGGCTCCCGCTTCTACGGAAAGCAGATATTTAGCACGGCCGCGGCGTTTCGTATTTTGCTGGTAAATTGCTTTAACATCCTGCATCTTGCTGGTTTTCTTTGCCATAGCGATGACGTCAAAACCAATATCCTTTATGGCTGTTAATGAAGCTGGAGCGCAGAAACATTTGTCAAATAAGACATGCTGCGCAGAAATGCCAGCAGCCTTTGTTTCTTTGAGCAGCTTTAGGACAACATCCGTTGCTTTCAGCTGTGCCAGCTTGCGTTGCCTACCTCCGTTGGTACGTGGATCCACTTTAGTCGAAGCTTCATTGATCCGATTTTTCTGATTCGCCGTAGACAAAAGGCAATGGCTGACCGGCAGGAAGGTATTGCCATCTGACCATCCGAGAGTGAGCATACGGAAGCCGAAGGTGTAAAGACCATGTGCATGGTCGAATACCTTCGCCAACAGCTCGACCTTTTTCGAACGAGACCGGCTAAAAATAGAGTCATCGATGATAAGTACATTGCGTCTCTTCTCGTCAGTCAATGGCTCAATAGAGTGTCGGATGATACTGGAATTCAGCAGTGTAGTGAACTTGCGCATTCGTATGGCAGGAATTCATGAAACGGTAGAACGTATCCTTGCCGAATGGCAGCGTGTCCGGATAGAGATTCATCTGCATATAGAGAGACTTGTGCTGGAATACGATGCTGACGGCCAGCAGGAAAATCTGCATAGCTGGAATTCCCATGATTTTGTTGGCATTGGCGGTGTGCAAGATTTTGGCAATACGATACTGCTGAAAAAATCGCATTGATTTTGCCGAAAGGCATTTCGTCTGATGGTTGTCTTGTGTTATACTTTTCATAGCATGAGCCTCCATTTGTATGGTTTTATTTCGCAATTTTATTATACAAAATGGTTGTGGTTCATGCTATTTTTATTGTCATAAATATTGAATTTTCAAGGCTCATAGGCGATTATTTATCTGCGAAGTTTGAGTAATAAAGGAAGATGTTTTATTTTTTGAAGGCGATAATCATTGACTGTTTGCGTCTGCTGCCCGCAGGACGGGCATATGTGGAGTTTATGAGACGACCGTCAGTGAATTTTGCGTAACATTTATAATAGAAAGTTCTTCTAAGTCTAAGAAAAGTGTAGTCAACTTAGTATCGAGCATAAATGATAACCCCTTTCGGTTAGTGTTGTGATAATTTTAATTGTAAATGAGTTATTCACTTTATGTTCTCTTTTTATGCAAAAAAATATGTTGGAATAAGCAATTTGTTTTTTGCTTACCCCAACATTTATTATAGAACCTCAAATATGCGAGGCTATTAGTTATGTCTAAATTATATCTGGTGTATTTTTGTTTTTATTATTTTGCTCTGATTTGTGTATAGAGGTTAATGATTTCAGATGTCATTTCTTTCATAACCATGCCAGTCATCACATAATCCTGGGCATGCGCGATTAAAACATTGAAAGGGTCTTTTAATGTGCCATCGGCTTCTTTTTTTAGAAGTTCTTCGGTTTGAAGGCGATGTGCCTTCATAAGATGTTCATCGGCTTCTTTAACCACTTCTTCTGCTTCACCAAAGTCTCCTTTTCGAGCGAGTTTTAAAGCTTTTGTCAGCGCGGCTCTGCCATCACCGGCAAGTGATATAATAGAAAAAGCTGTTTCTTCTGTAGTAGACATAATGATTTCTCCTTTATTTCTTTTATTTATGAAAAAGCAGTGCTGTACTGAATAAAAGCTAGCAATGCTTTTTTCAATAGACAGTAAGTTAGTTACTGAGAAGTTCCTGTTCGATTCTTTCACGTGTGTCAATGGCTTGTCTGGCTATTTTTTCAGGATAACCAAATAATGAAACACAGGCAATTGATTCTCCCCCAACTTTGAATTTTCGTTGGGAAAATTTCATTTCACGTAACTTTTCAAACAGGCAATTGAAGTCCACTTCTCCTTCACCAAGACCTAAATGTTGATGGATGGTTGCATCGACTCCAGGTGGATTAAGAATATAACGGCAATCCAGTGTGTGATTCATGGTATCGGCAAAGAGTACATGTGACAGATCGTTGCCGGCATAATCAAGCATTCCATTTATATTACCTTTTCCCTGATCGTAGAAAAACGTATGAGCTGCACAGTATAAATACTTTAAATTTTCACTGCGAAATGATTTTACTAAATCAGCAGTTTCATTATTGTTTTCACAAAAATCATAAGGATGTGACTGGATTTCGATGCGAATGCCTTCACGTTCAATAATAGGAAGTAGTTCTTCCATGGAACGATACCACATGCCTTCACAAATCTCTGGCTGGTGAGGGTCCCCAGAAAGTTCAGTGTTGATTACGGGTACATTCATATCGACGGCAATTTCAATCATACGCTTCCAATTTTTAACAGCAAACTGTCTTTGTTCTTCAGTAGGCCCAGACCATCGATATACAACAATAAATGAAGAGATTTCCACTCCAGTTTCCTTTAAAGCTTTTTGATATTCGCTTTGGCATTCGCGACTAAATTTAGGATGCTTGTAAAAAGGATTAATACGCGGATGGGGCGATTGCTCAATGAATTTATATCCCCATTCAGAGACTTTATGTACCATATCGGTTATGCTCATTTGTTTTGATAAAACATCGACATCAAATGCGATTTTCATAAAAATTCCTCCTTATTAAACTTTTTGAATGATTATATTATGGTTACATTATGATCTATTTTTGATTACTTATTGATATTAAGATACCATTTAACAAAGCTTTTGTCAATATATTTTTCTCTATTATGCATAATTTTTAGAATAAACTGAATTGTGAATAATGTACTACGTTATAAACTGGTTGAATGAGGTTAAATGATTTTTAAGAAGCATAACTTTTCTTTATTAAAAAGGTTGATTTATTCAAGGTGAATCTTTTACAATAAGATATGGGCACTGGATTGAAAAAGCAATCTGGTAATATGTCAAGCCCATAAAAATAAAGAATTGTAAACAAATTGAGAAAAAAGAGTGCACTTAACAAACCTTTTCTTTACCTTAAAAAGAAAAGGTAAAATATGGAATATTAACTTTGGCTTACTCCACTTTGAGAGTAAAGCTGATGCTTGGCCAGCAATCCAAAAATCAGCCGAACAAATTTACGAGCTG
>Ga0302211_10000475_pt1 | contig 14308 bp, 8 predicted proteins | sample II_Fen_E3_3_FD_200234 | JGI IMG/M metagenome (GOLD analysis project Ga0302211, IMG submission 200234) | Peat permafrost microbial communities from Stordalen Mire near Abisko, Sweden - II_Fen_E3_3 | ecosystem: Environmental > Terrestrial > Soil > Wetlands > Permafrost | place: Sweden: Abisko... | reverse complement strand
AACGTTTTTAAAACATCAATCAGTTCCTCAGAAGGAATTGCCTCCTCAGGGTTACTGGTAAAAGGAGATAAAGTGCCATCGTAATCGAGCACAATAAGTCGTTTCTCACTTTTGTTGTAGTCGCGTACCAACTCTGTTTTTTTAGTATAATTGAGCAACTTAGCCGCTAATGCCTCATTTTCCTCTTTTATTTCAGTCAATTCATCAATAAAATCGGCCGCCCATTTTTGTACTGTTTGTGTAGAAACCGTTTTTTGCATCTTGATCATCCGTTTCAGCTGTTCCTCAACAGGCATTTTTAAAGCAGCCAGAATCGCATTCTTTATCCCATCAAGATCGTTTGGATTTACCATAATAGCCTCTCTCAGTTCTTCTGCAGAGCCTGCCATTTCACTCAAAATTAAAACTCCAGGTTCTCCTCGTTTTACCGCAATAAACTCCTTGGCCACCAAATTCATGCCGTCCCTTAGTGGTGTAATTAAAGCGATATCACAGATTTTATAGAGTGCAATTAGGTGTTCAAATGAGAAGCTATGGTAGAAGTAATGTACCGGAGTCCAATTCAAATTCGAGTATTTTCCATTAATCCTTCCAATTATTTCATTAATAGTCTTCTTTAAATCAGCATACGAAGCCACTTTATCTCGCGAAGGAACTACGATCATCACCAATGATATTTTTTCATGATATTCCGGATGTTCTTCAAGGAACAGATAAAAAGCCTTCAACCGATGTACAATACCCTTGCTGTAATCTAAGCGATCTATCGACAGCATAATTTTTCGATTACCTAATTTTTCTTTCCATTGCAGAGCCAACTTTTGAGGTGTCTTTTTTGTTGATTCGTGACTGTACTTTTCGTAATTAATGCCCATAGGAAAAGAGTCAACATGTACCATTCGATTCTCAAATAAGGTTTCATCGATGCTGAATTTTGCATTCAAAACCCTTTCCGCAGTGCTCATAAAGTGACGCATATAATCCGGCGTATGAAAGCCGATTAAGTCCGCTCCGAATAGTCCGCTTAAAATTTCCGCTCTTTCGGGTAGAATTCGGAAAAGTTCGTACGATGGAAAAGGAATGTGATGAAAATAGCCGATACTGATTTTTGCTTTCCCGGCTCTTAGCATTCCCGGGAGTAGCATCAGTTGATAATCCTGTACCCAAACAATATCGTCATCCTCAATGTCCAATAAAGCAACCTGTGCAAATAGAGAATTCACCTCTTTATATACCTCCCAACAAGAAGTTTCATATTTGATGTGTGAGAAGAAGTAATGGCAGAGTGGCCAGATTATGCTGTTACTGTATTTATGGTAATATTCCTCAATTTGTTTTTTCGATAGAAATACCGGATGATAGTTGAACTTTTTCAAGTATTCGGTAACTGATTTTTTCTCCTCCTCATCGTCTGTGAAAATGCCCGGCCAGCCGATCCAATGTTTTTCCATTGAGGTCTTTAATGAGGAGAGCCCTGTGGTTAATCCACCTTCGCTCGGAATGAAAGTGATAACGTTATTTTTTCTTACTGCTTTTACAGGAAGTCGATTTGAAATAATAATTAGTTTCATAGTAAAACAGTATTAGTAGCCTATTGGAATTAATAAAAAAAGTTGAAGATCGCTTAAAATTATTTTTGTGCAAGTTACAAATAAATAGCGAGATACAATTTATTATTCATGTAAAAAAAATTAATAAGCAACAAAACATTGCTAAGCTGCTGAAAAGCCTTTCTTCAAAATTTATCATACCAAAAGAGGACGTGTAAAAAGCAAGAAGCAATAACTCCTTTTACATGTCCTCTATTTAGAGTATAACCCGTTATGAGGTTCAATCCACCTTTTTCTCAAGCAGTGCCCGAAGTAAGGGCAGTACCTCACTTTGCGATTTTATATAAAAGCGCGCGGCAGTAGAAACCTCGCCTACTTTCAACGTATATGCCCTATCAGGCATTGCCCGAAACATATCCTCATCCGTAGTGTCATCGCCGATACCCAAGATAAAGTCGTGCATCCGCTCCTGTTGCAAGCGTTTTGCCACCCAGCCCTTGTCGCAGCCAATCGATTTGATTTCCAATATCTTATTTCCCCGAACCATCTGCAATGCCTCGCGTGCGCATTTGTTACGTAGTAAGTTAATTAGTTGTTGTTCGCGTAGCGCTGCTGTCCACGAGTCCACCCTCCGATAGTGCCACACCAAAGCCGTCTTTTTCATCTCCAAGAAAGATCCCGGTGTTTTTTCTACCATCCGTGTCAGGATGTGGATAATTTGAGGATTCCAATCCTTTTCCATCAAGTTACTTCGCCAAATGCCATTCTCGCGGATAAAAGCGCCATGTTCTCCGGCCAGTGTTAGTGGCAAGTCGCCGAACCACTTTGTCAGTGTCTGCTGATCCCTGCCGCTCGAAATCGTTATATGGTTCTTAGGGTCGCTCACTAAGTCTTTTAGTAATTCGATGATCTCCTTCGAAGGAGCCGCTTCGTCGGGATTATTTATAAAAGGGGTCAGTGTGCCGTCGTAGTCGAGTACAATCAGCCGTCGTGTACTTTGCTGATAATCACTTACTAGCTTTTCCAGCTTCACCGCATCCAGCAGTTTGTCCGCCAGAGCCTTATTCTCGGCTCTAATTTCGAATAATTCACCAATAAAGTCTTCCGCCCATTTCTCCACCGTTTGTAGCGAAAGTCGGATTTGCATCTTTCGTATTCGCCTTATCTGTTCCTCTACCGGCATATCGAGAGCTTCCAGAATAGACCTCTTAATCTCCTCCGGGTCATTCGGGTTAATGATAATTGCTTCGCGGAGTTCCTGCGCAGCTCCTGCCATTTCGCTTAGTATAAGTACAGCTGGTTGCCCTCCTTTCGCAGCAACAAACTCCTTTGCCACCAAATTCATTCCGTCGCGCAGAGGAGTGACCAAAGCAATATCCGAAATGTTGTAAAGTGTCAACAGTCGTTCCAGTGTAAAGTTGTTATAGAAATACTGTACTGGTGCCCAATTTAAGTTCGAGAAGTCTCCGTTTATTCGACCGATTTCCTCATTGATATTTTTCAGCAAATCCGCATACGTATCCACCCTATCGCGTGAAGGTACCACCACCATTATGAGCGAAACCTTCTCGTGAAATTCAGGATGTTCCTCCAGAAAATCGTAGAATGCCTTCAGACGCTGCACAATACCCTTGCTGTAGTCCAGTCGGTCGACCGACAGGATGACCTTCCGGTTACCTAGTCGCTTTTTCCAATCCTCTGCCCATTTTCTCGGTATTTCCTTCTTCGCTCCCTCGTGGTAGCTTTCGTAGTTGATGCCCATAGGGAAGGTGTCCACATGAACCATTCGGTTGTCGTACTTCGTTTCATCGATGTAGAACTTCGCCTTCAGCCCTTGTGTAGCCGTATCCATAAAATGGCGCATATAGTCCGATGTGTGGAAGCCGATCAAGTCTGCTCCAAACAAGCCTTTCAGAATCTCCTTTCGTTCCGGTAAGATACGGAATAGCTCGAACGAAGGGAAAGGGATATGGTGGAAATAGCCGATGCTACACTCCTCGCTGTCCTTTCTAATCATTTCAGGGAGCAGCATCAAGTGATAATCGTGTACCCAAACCAAATCGTCCTTTTTGATGAGCGATATGGCCGTTTGTGCAAACAAGTTATTCACCTCTTTATAAGCTTTCCAGGCCGAAACTTCGTACTTTACATGCAAAAAGAAGTAGTGGCACATTGGCCAGAGCACACTATTACTATATTGGTGATAATATTCCTCTATTTGTCGTTCCGAGAGAAATACCGGGTGATAATTGAACTGCTTAAGATGTTCAGTAATGGTACGTTTCTCTTCCTCGTCGTCGGTGAAAATCCCCGGCCAACCGATCCAATGTTTCTCTATCGACAAATCCATTGAGGAGAGACCTGTAGCTAGGCCTCCTTCTGTTGCAACGAAGCTTATTCCATCTCCCTTTCGAACGGCCTTAATAGGTAGTCTATTCGATATAATAATGAGTTTCACGGCAAATGTTTTTTAGTATAATAGATTTATGTTTCGCAAGATACAAAGAACAAAACAAATACACAAACATTTTTGCACAAAAACCATTAATAAATGATAAAATGATATCTAGAGGCCCTGATTTAGTTGAAAGATGGTGTTAGAATTTGTCAATTTAATATTTATCCTTAATAGCCAATCGTGAAGCGTTCCTGATGATGTGCCTCGTTTTCCAGTTCATCAATCATTGCCACTGCATAATCCTCTACCGAGATATTACTCTGACCGTTTTCATCGACTACCAAATCGTCTTTCCCCAGACGAAACTTCCCGGTACGTTCACCCGGTGCAATATTTCCCGCAGGAGAAAAGAAAACCCAGTCGATCGACTTTTCGTTCATCAGTACATCTAGATAAAACATCCCAAGCGATTTCACTGCAGGTAGAATTTCGGCAGGAATTACTCCGGCATCTACAACTCTTAAGTTGGGTGCACAGAATAACGTACCTGCTCCACCTACACAGAGTAAACGTTTCACTCCAGCTTCTTTTGTTTCATCCAATATCCTAGGGTAAACAGTCAACGTTTCCTCATAGATATTAGGGTTTGTCCATCCAGGATTGTACGCACTAACTACTGCATCTTTGCCCTTACTAAGCTCCTTAAGAACATTCGGCTCTGACACATTTCCTTTTACAATGGTTAAATTCTCGTGTTTTACCGCAATCTTTTCAGGATTACGAACGATAGCTACCACTTTATGACCGCGGTTTAATGCCTCGTTTAAAATCGCTGCACCCACAAAACCACTTGCTCCAATTAATACAATTTCTTTTTTCATAACTTTCTATTTTTAAAATCAACCTTTCTATGTTGCAAAGATGCACATTCTTTTTCATTCCTGCAAGAAGAAACCTGAAAGTTAGCTAGTTACCTTGTAGAAACTATTGCTGTAATAGAGGAGCTTACGAAATCAATTTTTTTATAAAAAAATGGTAAGTACAATGGTTGATTATTTAAATATGGTTACTTTTGTACCTTCAAAAGAAATAGAATGATGAACGACCTCTTACAAATCGCTGCTCAGAACCGGGAAAAAGCGTTTAAAATCGTTGACGATTTGCATCTTGTTGAACTTTGGCAATCAATTGGTGCAGAAGTTCATCTCGTAGGATCCTTGAAAATGGGCTTACTCATGAAGCATAAAGATATTGATTTTCATGTTTACTCAGCTCCACTTCTTCTTGCAGACAGTTTTGCAGTTGTGGCAAAGTTAGCCCAGAATACTGCAATCAAACGAATAGAGTACAACAATTTGATTGATACGGATGAAAAATGTATAGAATGGCATGTCTGCTATCTTGATGAGGGAAATGAACTTTGGCAAATAGATATGATCCATATTCTAAAAGGCTAATTCTACGATGGCTACTTTGAAAAAGTAGCCGAACGCATTGAGGCCGTCTTAACCCTTGAAACACGTAAAGCCATTTTAGAGATTAAGAATGATATTCCTGAAACCGAGAAAGTAATGGGCATAGAGATTTATCAAGCCGTTATTCAGAGCGGAATACGAAATTATACTGATTTTAGAACGTGGCGAGAGAAACACCCCGTAATAGGAGTGATTCACTGGATTCCTTAAATTGTTGCATACTTATTTGTTAACTCGTTGGTGGACTTAAATTAGTGCTTTAGCAATTCTACAATATATCAATAAAATAAGAAAGAATCCATTCTAAGTAGAGTATGCACTAATTTAATTCCGCCAACGGGTAAGCCTTTATTTATGTACAAGCACCTTCTTGCCCTTCTGGATGTAGATACCATTAGGTGACTGACTGAGGGGTGCAACGCTACGGATTCCGTTCAGTGTATAAGTGGCTGATGTACTATCGACAGTCGATGCAGTAACACGATCAATGGATACAGGCGAGACGGAACGAGCGAAGTGATAATCACCCGAACCAACCGTGATCGTAGCCTTACCATCTCCATAGCTAATGTTCTTTACGCCGCGCTGTCCGGCAATGAGCTCCGTACCACCCTCCTGCAAATTGTAGCCATCAGTAACAGGTACAGTGATAGTTGCCACACTATTGGCCGGAACGATGAAGTGGAACTGCAGTGCACCGTCACCAGCCTTCTCGTAGCTGGATAGAATTTGCCCATAGATGCTCTGAGTCGTAATCTTCATCTGATCCATGTCTGTAGGAATATAAGGACAGATTGTGATGGAATCATAGGCCATACCTACATTATTGATGCCACCGAGCTGCGAATAAAACCATTCCTCAATGTGATCCATCATGCAGTGATTCTGGGAAAATGCACCAACATCCCAATATTCCGGTGTTGTGGTGTATCCCTGTTCAACCCAATAGCCATAGCTTGGGCAGTCAGTCTGATTGGCCATCTGATAAACAATGTCGTTGTAACCATATTTTGCCAATGACATAAACAGCGGTTTCAGAGCGATTTCACCCGTCTTAATCTTGTAACCATCAGCCTTTACGCGCTCAGCTAGACGTGCCGCCACGTCAGCCTCATTGGCCGAATCGACCAGTCCGTAGTAGAGAGGCATAGCATATTCTGATTGTTGACCGTATTCATAAACGGCATTATTATAGAATTTCTTATTGAAGGCACTCTTCACGTTATTGGCAAGTACCTTGAAGCCGTTAGCATCGGCCGTCTGTCCAAGTTCAGTGGCCATTTCCTCCATAGCACGCAACATATAATAATAGGTGGTAGTAATGGTGAATTCAGCCGGAACCATAGGATTGACGCCAGCCGTTTCCTGTCCCCAGTCTGAAAGCACGCTGTAATTGGCCATAATGTAGCCTGAAGTCTTAGTTGCATAATAATTAATGAGCGACTTCATATGCTGGTAGTTGTCGGATATGAGTTTGCGGTCACCATACATCTTCCATGAGCGATAAGGCACTAAGATTGCTGCGCCACCCCAGTTAGGATCATCATCGTAGACAGACATGAAGTGAGGGACAGTACTTGGTACACGACCATTGCTGTATTGAGCATCGAAGCAGTCAAGCGTCACTTTGTGGTAGAAATTCTGCATGTCGAAGTTGTAGGACAACGAATTGTACATCTCGTTCGGCACATCAAGCCAGCCAAGTTTTTCACGCTGCGGACAGTCAGTTACAGAGTTATAGAGCTGACTAGCAATGGCATCGCGACAGATAACATGAATCTTATTAATCAACGTATTGCTAGTCTCCACGGTACCTACATTGTCGACATTGCTGCGGATACGCATCGCTGTGAAGTCCGACGGAACTGGAGCCTCGTCGAGACCAATAACTTGCAAGTAACGGAATCCGTGATACATATATTCCGGTCCCCAAGTTTCACCATCCGGCTTACCCTTGAAGGTATAGACATCGTAAGTGTCAGCAGCACCTGTGTAATAATTCTCCATGTAGACTGAACCGTCGGCATTTAGGCTCTCACCGCAGCGCAGTGAGATTTCCTGACCGGATTTACCTTTCAATTTGAAACGGTACTGTCCGGCAAAATTGCGACCGAAATCTATCATATATATATTATAGCCACTCGACTTAATGTTTTTCACACCCACTGCAGGCCACTCCTCAACCACACGCAATGGCTCGTACATGCGAGAGCGCAAAGTGCCGAATCCACTGGCTTGACTGCTAGTGAACGAAGGCGTGATTTCCAGCACCTTTTGCCATCCACTCACATTATATGAATTATCATCAACACCCGCAATTTCCAAACGAGCATCGTAGTCCTCACCGCCCCACCAGTTGCTACCGGTAACAGGCGACGGTGTCCAGCCCCAGTTTGAATCAGTCACGAGTGTCTGACGGCTACCGTCGGCATATTCAATAACGAGTTCGGCGATAAGTGCACTCTTGCCTGAGTTCTTGACCTCACCTTTGGAATAGCGCCCGGTTAGAGACTGCACATTGTAGAGCCCACCGGCCACCTGAGCAAGCAGTGCGTTATCTGCATCTGAACGCAGGAGTTTAGTTACATCGTATGTAGAATAAAGTATAGTCTTTTCGTATTCTGACTCACCAGGTTCCAGACAGTTCTCCGTAACAGATTGTCCGTTGAGGCGCATCGTAAACACACCAAGAGCCGAAGCATACAGGCGGGCACGACTGATGGTTTTGCCACTCTCTGTGCGGAAGTTGCGGCCATAGTAAGGCAATCGAGATGAAACCAAACTGTAAGCTGGTGCCGATAAATCGGTATATGTTTTCACAGTTTGATATGCTGTGTTATTTGTTGAAGTTTTGATAGTAAATGACGCGGGAAAGTTGGGCACAAGTCCAGCCGTAGTTGCCTGATCGTCCTGACGTGGATAGAGTACTATACTGTCAACCGGCATCTGACTGCTGAGCTTGGCTGTAATGATAACATTACCTGAAGGGTTGGATTGTGAAGTGTATCCGAGAGCCGATGCATCCTTTATTTTACCATCGTTAATGTATGCAAGGCTCCAGTTGCCAACAGTCCATGTGTTATTGGCAGTTAATGTAGCCGAACGCGCCACATTAACGCCACCACTATAGATCTCCATTTCAGCCAACTGCACAAATTTATAGTTAGGGTCACTCGAAGCAGGAAGGCCTAATTTAGACACGTCAATACGCAAATAAAGACAAGTCTGAGGTGAGTCAAAAGCAACGGAGAACTTAGGATTTTGCACGGTTTGATCAACAAAAATCCACTTCGCTTTCCAATCGGACGGTTGCATAAATGCAGTCTCAAAAGTCGAAGAGTTTTGCAGCGTGTTGCCACTGACATCAGTAATTATCAACGACCACTTGTAGGCAGAAAGCGACTTCAGAGCCTGACCACCATAAGCAATATTATTCTGTAGAGCTGATTGCACTTTTCCTGAATTCCATACCACATTGCCTGCATCATCAGTAACTGTCATTTCATATGCAATCTGACGAAATCCACGCTCTTCACTCTGAACCTGCCAACTAAATGTAGGCTGTGCTACATCAATGTTGAGCGGAGCTAGAAGCCCGTTCACTTTCATATTAGACACCATAGATGCTGACTGTGCACTGATTGCACCTGCCAGCAAAAAAAATAGCATTAGTTTTCTTAGTTTCATGTTGGTATAAATATTCTTTTAGTTCTTAAGATATTTTTTTTAGATTTTAGGAAACAGACTCCACAAAAAGGAATTTGTTTTGGTTGCAAAGCTAAGCATTTTAAGAAAAATAAGCGTCATAAATTATGTTAAATATGGACTATAGATAGTGCAAAAGGCAACTTAACAAGCTCTTGCAGTATTTTATTTGCTGGAAGTTTGCATCTCTTTGGGAGATTAGTTACTTTTGTAGCCTATCAGTAAAAAACAAGAAAACGTTATGATAAAATCTCTCGATAAAAGTACACTTACTTCAGATTGCCCCATTCGCAGTATTTTAGCGCGCATTAGCGATAAGTGGTCCATTCTCATCCTTTTCACGTTGCAAAAAACCCCTGTGATGCGGTTCAATGAACTCCAAAAAGGCATCTCCGATATCTCGCAAAAGATGCTCACCGTTACCCTCCGTACGTTGGAAGAAGACGGCCTTGTAAATCGACGAATCTATGCACAAGTACCTCCCAAAGTAGAATACTCTCTTACCGATCGAGCCTATACACTTTTGCCCCATCTCAACGCATTGATTGAGTGGGCAAAAGAAAATCGTGAAGAAATACTAAGAGATCGAGTGGGCTAACCCATTCTTTGATTCATATTTTGATTTATTCGAGATATGATGAATACTCAAATTGTCTGCCAAGTAGAAGCCTCTTTGTTCTCCTGTTGAAGATTGTTCTCATAGAGATATTGGTAGATGTTGAGCAATTTATCCCTCACTGTGTTCTTGTCAAATTGCTTGATAAGCATTTCCGAAACCATCTTAGCTTGTTGAAATGCCTCTGCATTATCTATCAGTCCACGAGTAAGATGGATAAACTCTTCAGTGCTATTAGCCTTCAGATAAGGGTGCTCATATAACAACCGATACTCAGGAAGATCTTTGAAAACCACCGGAAGTCCGCAAGCCGCAGCTTCGATAGGAGCTAGTGGGCAATTTTCCTGATATGAGGGGAACAACATCAAATCGGCTGCTGCATAAATAAGAGGCATTTCGTCGAGCCCCAACATGCCGGTAAACTGAATATGCCCATTTTCGCATTCCGCAATGCGTTTGTCAATACGGTTGATGCCCTCCGTCATAAAGCCAAAAGGACGACCTCCTGCCCATACAAATTTAGCATCCGGTATGGCAGAGGCTACATCCATGAAATCTTCTACTCCCTTGCGTGCTTGTAATTGCCCTACACCCAGCACTACAAAGTCATCCTCTTTCAAGCCCAAGCGTTCGCGACCTTGGCGGCGCTTCTCTGCTGTGAACTTCCAACGCTCCACAGGAATAGGGTTATACACCCGTACTATTTTTGTTTTAGCACCCGTTTCCAAAATCGCTTCTTCTACACGTGGAGAGATCGCGATGCATACATCGGCGTACGTATAAACCTGTTTGAAGTACCATTTCACAAAAGGCATCCAGAGCTTCCAGGCAGGCAGAGAACCTTTGATAGAGTCGGGGATCACATGCACCGTAAAAACCTTCTTGTGTCGATAATGAAGTCCTTTCCAGAAAAAGAGAGGTCCATAGGTGTGACAGTGCATCACATCGCCGCTTCCCCCGTTGTTTATCACCGTTTCTACGTCTTGTTTTGAGTTTAAGAGCTCTACGTGGTCTACAAATGCAGTGTGAACTCCATTGCCTTTTACCATATAGGCCGTTTCGGAAACTACATGTACTTTCATATTTCTTTGATGTTAAATGACTTAGTTACGTTTTTGCTGTTTACCAGATGTACTATATTTCGAGTTAAAAGCCATAAGCCGATACCAATGGGGAGAGCGAGGAACATATATTTGAAAATGTCAATATTCGTTTCTATATACACCCAGTAAGGTCCTAAAAGATAACCCGTTGTAAGGTAAAGAGAACTCCAGAGGATCGTAGTAATCAGTACGGCAGTAGCATATCGACGAGGTTTGATGTGCCATAGTCCGCAAATAACAGCAATATAGCCGCGGATGAAAGGGGTTAGTCGAGCGATACACAGTCCGCTGAACCTCATCTTCTCCAATCTTTCCGATTGTTTTTTTATCATCTTGCGAGGTAACGGTAACCAACGAGGTGCTTTCTGCAGAATCAGATTGCCAAATAGATAGAAGATGAGATAGACCACCGTGCCAGCCAACAAGTCGCCTATAATAGCAGCCCCTAGAATTTCCCAGAAGTTTAATATTCCGGTGGATGCCAGATAGCCCGAAAAAATTAGAAGCAGTTCGTTTGGTAGTGGAATAGGAGCTCCTACTTCCTGTAAAAAGATTAGAAGAAAAACGGCTAGATAGCCATAGTGGCTGATGAAATAAACTAAATCTTGTGGCATACATCTTATTTTTAAGCCGATTTGCCGAAACAATTTCTGCTTTTTTATGCCTGCAAAAATAGAGTACCGCTATTGCGCAGTTATTACATTTTGAAGAGGAAAATGTTACGTTTCTTCATTTTTGCTATTGCATATAGCTTTAAACTCTGGACATCTGGGGATTGCGAATTTAATTACATAGCGTAGCATACTATAACGACATTTTATGTGCGTAAAAAGCTATAAAATAAGATTTGACTGATAAATCTTTATGAATTGGTTTTGTTTGCGTTTTATTTATGCTATATTTGCCATTTATTCGTATATCAATTAGCAATAATTATTTAATACATAACTAAAAAGCAATTTTCAATGATCCTTTTCAGTAAAAAAAACATTTATTTCTTGATCCACTTAGTGACTTTTGTCCTTTTATTCTGTACCGCCTGTCTTAAAACGGATGCAATGGAGTTAATCTCTCCAAATAAGAAAATCAAGGTCGAGATTCAGTTTGCTCCAAAGAATGATTCTAAGTTTGGACAAGTATCGTTTAAAGTAGACTATCTAAACGAACACACTAAAACCGAAGTTTTGCCCTCTTCTCCTTTGGGGCTAGTACGAAAAGATCAACCTTTTTCTGATGGTCTTGTGTATGTTAGTGAATCTAAACCCTTTTTAATCCATGAGGAGTACAAAATGCTCCATGGGAAAAAGAGTAATGGAGAGAATTTTTGCAATGAAAAAACTTTTCGCTTTAAAAACGCTGAAGGAAGTCCTATTGACCTTATCTTTAGAGCTTATAATGATGGCGTTGCTTTCAGGTATTCATTCCCAAATCAAGCCGATTCTGCATTTCAGATAACAGATGAGCGTACAGCTTATTCCATACCTAATGGCACTAAACGTTGGATACAGCCTTTTGATCTCTCGTATGAAGGTTATTTCCCTTTAAATACAACGGGGCTCAGTGATAAGAAGGAGCAGGAGTGGGGTTATCCTGCTTTGTATCAAAAAGACAATTTGTTTGTACTTATATCCGAAGCAAATCTCTCTCGATTCAATTCTGCCACAAGATTATGTAATAAGGAGAATCCACAATTATATAAGGTCAGTTTACCTTCTCAACGAAGTGATTACCAAACGACTGCTACCTCAATAACTTTACCATGGAAATCACAATGGCATGTATTAATGATTGGAAACTTAGCCAATATCGTTGAATCGACCTTGATAGGTGATTTAAGTGAACCTTGTAAATTAAAAGATACCGAATGGATTAAGCCCGGTGCTGCTTCATGGATTTATTGGGCTAATAATCATGGTTCAAAAGATTATCAAAAAATAGTTGAATATATTGATTTAGCCGTTAAAATGAATTGGCCTTATGTTCTTATCGATTGGGAATGGAATGTTATGGGCAACGGTGGTACAATAGAAGATGCTGTGAAATATGCTAATAGTAAAGGCATCAAACCCTTAATGTGGTATAACTCAGGTACTGCATGGCTAGGCGCAGCTCCTGCTGATCGCTTGCTTAAAAAAGAAAAGCGGATAAAGGAGTTTGAATGGCTTAATAAAATTGGAGTCTATGGCGTGAAAATTGACTTCTTTGCCGGAGATCAACAAGATATGGTTAATTATTATATCGATTTACTCGAGGATGCAGCAGCGCATCATCTTATGGTTAATTTTCATGGAGCTACACTTCCTAGAGGATGGGAAAGAACCTATCCTAATCTCATGTCAACCGAAGCCGTTTTAGGTGCTGAATGGTATAATAATAACGATAAACTTACTCCAAGAGCAGCTTCGCATAATGCCACATTGCCATTTACTCGAAATGTAGTAGGCTCTATGGATTACACTCCTGTTACATTCTCGAATTCACAACATCCGCATATCACAAGTTATGCACACGAATTGGCCTTATCGGTTGTCTTTGAGTCCGCTTTGCAACATTTTGCAGATAAGCCATCCGCATATCTAGATTTACCCGATGCTCCAAAAAATTTCTTAAAAACCGTTCCCACTGCATGGGATGAAACGAAGCTTATCGAGGGCTACCCAGGTGAGAACATTATTATAGCTCGACGGAAAGGCGATAAATGGTACGTAGGAGGAATAAACGGAACGAACGACCCAATGACATTCAAGTTCAATCCGTCCTTCTTAAAGAAAGGTTCCTATAACCTTCAAGTAATAAAGGATGGATCTAATGACCAATCATTTGAAACCGTAAATAAAAAGATTTCAAAGAAGGATACCATTGAGGTAAAATGCTTACCAAGAGGTGGATTCGTTTGTGTGATTGAATGATAATAAAGAGTTAGTAGACTTTACCAATATGAAGTGAACCCCGAAAGTTAGACAAAAAACTTTCGGGGTTTATTTATGTCAAGCGATCACATATTAGCAGAAAAGAAAGAATCATCGGTCTTTTTTGAGTCGACTCACCTCTTTTACTATTCGTGCAAACGATTTATCTTTTTTACGTTTCTCGTATTCCGAAGTTGAAAAATGCCAAGCTTCTTTCCGAAGTTTCAGGAAACTGTGATAGATACTTCTTTCCAGCGTTCCGTCTTCTACTGCTTTCAGAACCGCACAACCGGGTTCGTTGGTGTGCGTACAATCTTTAAAACGGCAGTGCTTTTCTAACTCAGAAATATCCAAAGTCGAAGATAGCGTTTCGAGGTTATGCGCCGTAATACCAAACTCTCTTACTCCCGGAGTGTCGATGAGTACTTTCGAATCATCGAGCAATACCATCTCTCGTCGGGTGGAAGTATGCCTTCCTTTTCCGGTAGATTCGCTGATGTGAGAAGTGTCTAAAACATCCTTGTTGCATAAAGCATTGATCAGAGAACTTTT
>Ga0302211_10000471_pt1 | contig 14352 bp, 8 predicted proteins | sample II_Fen_E3_3_FD_200234 | JGI IMG/M metagenome (GOLD analysis project Ga0302211, IMG submission 200234) | Peat permafrost microbial communities from Stordalen Mire near Abisko, Sweden - II_Fen_E3_3 | ecosystem: Environmental > Terrestrial > Soil > Wetlands > Permafrost | place: Sweden: Abisko... | reverse complement strand
CCCAATTGTGCGTGTTGCTGATCGCGCCCACTTTCTTGGCATTGTCCTTGCTCGTTGATGATATAATTGGGTAGACTGCCATTCCCTTTTCCATGTAGGTAATAATTAGCTCCCTTCTGAAAGATTTCCCGATCGTTGCAAAAAACGCCGACTGCCATAGTCATTTTAACACAAGCACTTCCCCAGTTGCCATTTGCAAATTCGGCAAAGTCTTTAACTACTGGATAGAAAATATCTCGAAACATCTTCTCACATTGTACGATGTCTTTAGCTTCCCAATCTTTATATGTGTATCTGAGTATTTCGGCACCGTTAACAAATTGGTCACCGTTCAATCCGGCTAATAGCTCTGCATCACGTGGAAGAATCGCTTTCAATGTATATGAATAGGCATTTAGAATCTCCACTGCCTTGCGTGCATGTGCTGAGTCTCCGGTTGCCACCCACATAATAGCATTGTAATATACCGCATTGCAGTCGTCGTCCACTTCTGCTTTGTGCAAACCCATTTTAGGGTCGCGGGAAACACGATCGAATGGTCCGCGCATTTTATAACTTGCTGAGGCCTGCGGATAAGACCTTAAGAGTGCGAAAGCGCTTTTCCAAGGTTCTTTTCCGACTCCTACCATTTCCCGGATCCGATCTAATGACTCTTGTGTGTGCAGAATCCCAGGATGTACAAAATTTTGTGCATTTAAGCTAGCTACTGATAAACAGAAATATAGCAAAATTAATTTTCGGGTTAAAAGATTTGTATTGTATCTCATAGTCTTTTTAATGATTAGCTATTGTTCTGTTTGGAATAATCGGAGCGTATAAGTAAATGATGAATTGTACTTTATTGTCAACTGTGATCGATTCGTCACCTTTCATTAGATAACTAGCTGTGTGTATCACTCCAAATCCTTTTACGATTATATGTTTATATACGTGCTGTTATGGCATTTTACTTAATTCATTTGTGCCGTTTATAATATTTTATATTCCGATCGTATGTTATCTTTCTTTATAATATGCAAAGATATAGAATTAATTTAAAGGTTGCAATCTGAGAGCTCAAAAAGAGGTAGTATCTGATGCGCCTTTACTAATCGCTTACGATTCCTAAAACTTTAACTTCAGCAATAGATGGTTTTACCGTAGAAGAATCTTTCACAAAAAGTATACGCACGAAACGGCCATAGGTTTTTGGTGATATACTGAGTTGACAATTATTTTCCACTTTGAAATTATGTGTATAGTCGATTATTGTATTCCATTCCAGTTTATTGCTTGAAATCTGTACCTTGTATTTATATGCTCCGGCATTACCAAACTGAATATTAATATTACGTATTTCAAGTCCCTTTTCTGTATCTAACAACCAAAAAGGGTTTTTGTCATCATCTGCAGCCTCCCACCAAGTCTTTACGTTATCGTCTGCAGCGAAAGCGGATGAATGGTCAGAAGCAATAGAACTTGCAAAAGTAGGATTATTTGGTCCAAAAATTTGCAAAGCATTTTTATTCTCAGTTTTTACAAAACGCTTATAAGGCCTTTCTTTTGCTTTTAACTTTTCTTGAAAAGGAATATCTCCTACAAAATTTAAAATTAATTTCCCCGATTCCAGTCCACTAGAAGTCGCTTTAATTACTGTTTTTCCACTATAATAAGAACGAAATTCAATAGCAGCCTGCCCATCTAAAATTCGAATATCACTCTCCTTTTCAAAACAAATGGAATTGCCGGTAGGAAATTCTCCCGGTCCTGATAAAACGGTAAGTTTTATAGGTGGAGTATTGCTTAATGCCTTTCCTGAGGCATCAACAAGCGTAACTCGCACCATCACATCTTCCGTTCCATCGGTTTTAATATTATCGACTTTGTCACATTCCAATTTAATTTTCGCCGGAGTTCCTTCTGCCGGCCATTCTGGAGGAGCAATTCCTTTGTACGCATTACGATACCAGTACCATGATCGCTTGGGAATACGGAAATAATCAATAATTCCCATCTTTCCTAAGGCACTTCCGGCAATACTTCCATGATCAAAAGCACACCAAATGGCCTGTCCACTTCTCCATGTCATTCCTTTATAAGCATCATTTTTAGCCAAATCGCCCCAACAGGGAATATATTTCCCCGGTCTGTCAGCAGTAATACTTCCGTATTCAGAAACAAGAGTTGGGATTTCCGGATTTTGGAATTCAGCAATAATGCTTCCGTCGCCATTGTAACCTGCCACATCGCCAATTTTATCAATACGTTGATCTCCTAATGGACGCTGAGCTCCACCTATAGCAGCTTTTCTGGTAGGATCAAGCTGCTTCGACAAGGCAACAAGATCGCCTAACAATCCTCGTACATTGTTCATCACTTCAGGAGATGAAAAGAAAGGTTCATTACACATACTCCATACTATAACAGAAGGGTGATTACGATGAATGCGTATCATCTCACTTAGTTGCTGCTTAAGGGAATTCTCAAAACCGATACGGTCCTTTTCATTGTTGGGGTATGCACTTGAATCCCAATAACCATCTTCTTTATAACCCCCTATACCCCAGAATGGCGTTTCAGACCAAAAAAGCATTCCCAACTCATCACATGCGTTACAAAAACCCGGTGCATGTGGATAATGTGAGCCACGAATGAAATTGAAACCGGCATCTTTCACCATTTTCACATCCCTTTTCATTCCGGCTTCGGTCACAGCATCTCCCCAACCTGCATGATCTTGATGAACATTTGCGCCTAAAATAAAGGCATGTTCACCATTTAGGAAGAAGCCCTTATCACTCGTCCAGTTGCACCAGCGAAAGCCGAAAGAGGTTTCATAACGATCTAGTAATTGCTTTCCACAATATAACAGGCTAACTGTTTTGTAGAGTGATGGATGACTAGGAGACCATAATTTAAGGTCACTAATATCCTTCGTTTGCTGCTTAAAAGTAAAAACAGCTTTAGCATCAATAAATTGGGTGCTCGTTGCAGAAGCTACCTTTGCCCCTTGATTATCTAAAACATCTGTAATTAATTGATATTCTGCAGCCGACTTCGAATCATTATGAACTTCTGTTTGAATATCTACACAACTACTATTTCCGTTTGTTTGCTCTAAATTAGGTGTTGTAACAAAAGTTCCGTACCAACCAATATAAGCAAGTGATTTAGTTACTCGCCATACATTTCTATAAATTCCTCCACTAAATGTATGCTCTCCTGCACGCGGTGCTAAATCCGGTCTCCATAAATTATTGACTCGTATAGCAACCAAGTTCTTTCCTATATTTAGGAAATCTGAGATGTCAATAGAAAATCCTGTATATCCACCTTTATGTGTTCCAGCCAACATTCCATTTACAAAAACTTCAGCCTCTTGAAAAACCCCTTCAAATTCAAGGAAGTTTTTCTTACAAAGTTCTGCTTTTCCTACCACAAAGCTTTTTCGATACCATCCATATCCCACATAAAAATCTTTCGATAAGAAATAAGGAATACTAAATGAATGGGGCAGGCCTATATTCTCCCAATTTGAGTCATCAAAATTCAGAGAAGAGGCATCCGCTAAATCACCCTTATAATATTTCCACGTTTTGTTGAAATTCTCAGTTCGCTTTGAACAATTATTTCCGGCAAAAATTTGCATCGAAATAGAGAAAAACAAAAAGGAAATCAATAGTTTTAATTTATACATACTCTTTTTGTTCATTTTCACAATTAATTGATTTTCACAAATTTTTCTGCTACTTGATTTTTCTTGTTGCTGATTTTAATAATATAAGAGCCTGAATGTAAGTTACGTACATCTATGCTTATTTCGTTCGCAGAAATGGCTTGTGAGAGCAACAAGATCCCTTGTATGTTATAAATCTGCAATACAGCTTCGGAAGAGAATTCTTCTGTTAGTGTAATATGAAGAATATCTTTAACCGGATTAGGATATAAGATGCTTATTTTTTGAGGATCGGAAGATATAGTGGTTAAGGCACTGGTACTTAATAGTTGTCCCCAGAATTCTACTTCGGCTACATTGCAGAAACCACTTGCGGGCGACAGGTAACGCAGGTACCGGTATGAACTGGCGGTGGTAACTGTTTGACTGGTTAAAATGCCTGCTGTGGGTGATTCTGCTACTGTGAATAGGGTTACGGCATCGCTAAAGTCGGACTGGCTGGCTCCTTGGAATATACCGCCTACCATACGTGCGGAATAGTTGGAACGCGGGGCGTATTTTACGACGGAAACAAGGCCTTTATTAGTACCTAAATCGTATCCTACCCAAGCTCCATCGCCTATGCTGGCATCGAAGAAGGTGCTTAAGTTCTCATCTACGGCAGCACTTTTCATTACGGTGGATACGTTATCCCATGAACCTGCGGTGCCGATGAGGGTTCCGGTGAGTTTGAGGGATAAGGTTACGCCGACTGCTGCTGAGGGGGTTCCATCGCCTACTGTATTGACTGCGGTTACGGTGTAGTAATAGGTGGAGCCGTTGACTGCTGTCTGGTCGGTATAGCTTGTGGTGGCAGAGGTACCGATGAGTGTGTATGTGCCGAGGGCTGTGGTGGCTCTCATTACTTTATACGAATCGGGGGCTTCATCGGTGGCATTCCAAGTTAATGCGACACTGGCATTACCTGCTTCTACTGTTAATCCTTTGGGAGCGGGCGGCAGACTAAGGGGACTTGTTTGCTGGGTTACTTGCACTGAATCGGCACTTTCACCAATGGCGTTGGCCGAGCGTAGGGCGTAATAATAGGTGGTGCCGGCAACTAGATTGCTGTCGACATAGTTGACTGTGGTTAATCCTTTGGCGATGGTGGTATAAGGCCCGGCAATTGAGGTGGCACGCTTTAGGTTGTAAGCGGAGGTGGTGGTGGATGTGACCCATGTAAGCTTTACGCGACTGCTATTGATTGCTGATGCGGTGAATGTTTTTGGGGCAAGGGGAACGCTGCCACCTCCGGTGAGGGTGAGATTTTCGTATGTTACGTTGGCAAAGCTGCCTGTTGCACCGGAACAAACGGCAAAACCGACGTAGCAGGAGTTGGTCATGTAGATGTAGCTTGAATCGATAAGTCCGTAGTTGATTCCGTCGGTCGACTGATAGGCATAGAAGGCTTTTCCGCGACGGGTGATGCGATACCAGGGGGTAAAGCCAAACTTATTGCCGTTGAAGGAGCTGGTGCTTTCGCCATACAGTTTTCTTGTTTGAAGCATGGTGAAGCGAAGTCCGGTTTCGCCTTGGTAAAGGGTAAAGGCTTTGGCACTCGGGTCGAGGGATTCACGAACGGCGATACCGCCTTTGTCGTTATTCCACGACCAGGTATAATCGGCCATGTGCACGGTTACTGAGAAGTCGCCGGATAGTGCGGCATAGGCGTAGGTATAGTTGTCGGAACTGCCTGTCATGGAGCTTCCTGTTCCATTTACAACAAAGGTATTACCCACAACAGGGGAATAGGTGGCACTGCCTGTTGCGGTGGAACGACCAAGGTCTTTTACTGCCCATCCGGTAGGTAGGCTTGCGGCGGCTACGGGGGTTGCACTTGCTACGGCGGAATAGGAGCTCAACCCTTTTTGGTTATGAGAGGCTATTTTATAATAGTAGGTGGTGCCATCTGTTACTGAGGCATCGGTATAGGTGGTTAGTGTATTGGTATAGTCGGAACTGATGCTGGTATAAGGGCCGGTAGCGCTGGTTGCTCGTTGTATGTTGTAACCATTGGCGAGGTCTTCTTCTGAGGCGGTCCATTGCAAATAGACTTTCCCCACTGCGGAGGTAGCGGTTAGGTTGGTGGGCACAGGAGGCACTGTGCTGAAGGGTACGGCGGGAGATGCTGCGGCATCGAGGGTAAAGGTTAATGTGCCATACCCAAAGAAATCGGCATTTCCACCTTCGGGACGCGATAACTCGGCCATGGCTTTGGTGTATTTTGTATATGCAGGGGCTAAGCCTTTTAGCACGGCGAAGTGGTTGTATGCCATTTCGAAGGTGGGATTATTGGTGATACGTCCGCGGTTGTTGTAGTAGGATATGCCTAGGAAGTTGTCGCCATCGCAGGGGTTTACGGCAACCCAGTCGACTGCATGGTTAAGGTTGTACTTACAAAAGTACTCATAGCCTGCCAGCAAACGGTTATTGGCGTAGCTGTACAAGGTGGTGTCGCCTTGGTTCCATGCGGTTTGACACATCTCGGCTAGATTGGAAAGGCCGATATTGGCATGTACCATATCGCGCCCCATCTCTAGTACTTGTCCTGTTTCAAAAGGTATTGCTACTTCTAGGGCGCCATTGCCTGTTCCGTTTTTATAATAGGCTACGGCTTCGTCGTATTTGGCTTGGTCATCGCAGAAAACGGCTATTGCCATAATGGAGGATAGTGCGGGGGCTTCCCAACTGGTGGGAAGATGGCAGGTAGGCAATGTGGCATGACAGGCGGGATAGAATATATTCAGGGCTACGGATTTGAACTGATTGATATCGGCTGTTTTCCAATGCGGATAGAGGCGTAGTATTTCGGCTGCTTGCACAAAGTTGTTTATGGGCAATTGGAACAGTTCTCCGCTGGCTTCGGTAAGTTTATACGACCAGGCATTTATGATCTTTACTGCACATTCGGCGTAGGTGGTATCGCCTGTGATGTACCATCTGAGGGTATTGTAATAGGCTGCATGGGCATCCTTCGAGGCGCGTTGACGGTTACCGGTGCCTCCAATATTGGTATAAGGAGCGGCGGTATATGTTTTTTGAGCTAGGGCATCACTTATCATAGCATTATACCCATCAATCCAAGGATGCATTTTATCTTTAACTTTGGCTTTCATCCTGTCGATATCTGCAATTGTGTGTATTCCTCCGGGATGTATAAAGGTGATGGCTGTGATGGGTTTAGCTAGTCCGAAAAAACAAACGAACAAACACATTCTCAAAATAATAAATACATTTTTCATAATACGACTTATTTGAATTAATGCTGTTGATAAAGAACAGCAGTATTTAAGATATACGTATAATGGGCCTAAATCACCCTTTTATTCGTAGCCGTTAAAAAAAATAAATGAAGATTCAGTGCGTAATTTGGAATATTGCCGTCTTATGGTTACAATTGAAAATCCGTTTGTAATGGTTCATTAATGAAGGTCTTCAACGCTCAAGCTAGTATAAAGTCATGAGAAACAGCAGTAACCAAAGGACTATGGATCTCATAATTTAGTTTATTCTTAGTCGCGTAGTTGCTATTTCTAATCTTTTCCCCCTTCTTTTACAACCCCAATCCCGAATAGTGCAAAGTCTCCTTTTGTTGGATCGTCAGGGAAAACCTCGGCTAGGCGATTGGTAATTTCGATAGCAGTGGTCATGTCAGCGGTTCGGCGGTTTGTCAGTTTTAACTGCAACGCCTGTTGATATACGTGCGTATCTAGTGGGATGATTAAGTTGCAGGGATCGTTGCACGTCCATAAACCAAAATCAACCGAAGAATTTGTGCGGCACATCCAACGGAGAAACATGCACAACCTTTTGCAAGCACTTTTTGAGGTTTCGTCGGGTATTCCTTTTACAGATCCGAAGAGCAATCGTAAAGTATCTAACACCGTACCCGTTTCCGTGAGGTTAGCTTTAATCGCAGCTTCCATCGTTTCAAACGACGTGTACACTTCGTGTAGACGTTCACAAAGATCGTGAAAATCAGAATGCTTGTAGGTACGATAAAAAGAATCAGTATTCCCGCTATATATTCTCCACTCCTCGTTCTTTATGTACTTTAATGGCGCACCTTTGAATAGAATGCGGTCGACGAAATCTGCCTTTTGGATGATCTGTTTACGAGAGCCCCATGCAATCCATGCCGTAACAAATGCAGAGATTTCGATATCTCTCAAGTCGTGATATCGGTGTGGAAACTGTATGGGGTCGTTTGGTATAAATGCAGGGATTTCGTTTTCCTTCGTCCAGCGTATTAAATCATTTTTCAGTTTGCAATTCATCCTTTTATAGGAATAGCGGGGGATTATAGAAATGGCGGGGAAGCCATTCTTCTCATTTTAGCATTTCGTTGATCTGTTTCTCTAACGATTCGGGCTTCTTCATCGAGCTAAAACGTAATATCGTTTCTCCATCGCTAGAGATGAGAAACTTGGTAAAGTTCCATTTAATCCTATCTCCGAGTAATCCGTTTGTTTTGCTTTTTAAAAACTGATAGATAGGAGCCGCGCCATCACCGTTCACTTCGATTTTTTTCATCAGCGGGAACGTAACCCCGTAGTTCAGTTGGCAGAAGGAGGCGATTTCTGTATCGTCCCCCGGTTCCTGATGACCGAATTGATCGCATGGAAAGCCAATAACTACCAATCCGGCCTCTTTATGCTTCTTGTACAACTCTTCCAATCCTTTATACTGAGGTGTAAAACCACATTTGCTGGCCGTATTCACTATTAATAGCACTTTGCCTTTTAGCAGACTGAAATCAAAGTCTTTGCCGTGATTGTCTGTTACCGTAAAATCATAAATCGATTCCATATTTTTTTTTAATAGGCGTGTCCTTCTTCTTTCATCTCTTTCTCAGTGATCTTTTTCCGATCCATGCTATGCCATGCATAGAAGATGTAGGCTAGCACAACGGGGATGAAGAGAGAAACATAGGCCATTGTTTTGAGCGTGAATTCACTAGAACAACTATTTGCTAGGGTGAGGGAGTGTTGCAAGTCGCTGATGGATGGATAATAAGCCGTATTATTGTATCCTGCCACGAGCAGTAAAGCGAGCACCGCAAATACAGTGCCGATACCTGTGAACCAGATACCTTTACGAAAAGTTTCTTTCAAGATGCTTTTCCCGATGCCGAATAACACTAATACCACGCCTAGCAAGAAGACTACCGATACGATAGGCATCTCAATGAAGTTGATTAAGTATTTGTAAGGCTGCATATAAATTTCCAATGTCTCAGGATTTACGGCAAAGCCATCTGCAAGGAGGGTGCGGATTACAAATGCGAGGAAGAAGACAAGAAAGAAAAGTGTATTGGGAATGAGAGAGCCGCGACATTTGTCGGTCAGCTCTTCATCTTCAATGTTGTTGATAAAATAGAGTGCACCCAAAATTCGCGAAAGGAAGTATACCGCTAAGCCGAGTGTGACGTTCCAAATATTAGTCAGTGCGTCGAGGCCGTGCCAAGCATTGCCCCAATAACTAATAATAGGCATTGGGCCATAAATTAGGTTGTCTTTATTTACGTAGAAATCGGAGCCGGTAAAGAAAGTCGCTACTGCTCCACCAATCAATACGGGGGCTATAATGCCATTAATGACTAGAAAGATTTGATAGGCTTTCTTACCTAATAGGTTACCCGATTTACTCTGGAACTCATAACTGACCGCTTGCAGCACGAAGCTGAACAGGATAATCATCCATAGCCAATAAGCACCACCGAAACTGGTGCTGTAGAACAAAGGGAAGGATGCAAAGAATGCACCACCAAACGTAACCAATGTAGTAAAGGTAAATTCCCACTTGCGGCCGGTGGAGTTGACTAGCATTTTTCGGTGCGCTTCGGTTTGCCCAAGGCTGAATAGTTGTGAGTTGCCTCCCTGCACAAACAGCAGGAAAACCAATAGGGCTCCAAGTAAGGAGATGAGGAACCACCAATAGTTTTGAAGGAATATATACATCGTATGGGGTTTTAGTGGTTAATTATTTATAAGTTCAGGCCCTTTCTTGATGCTACGTGTCATGATACCGATGCCGGCAATGAGCATAACTGTAAATAGGCACAGGAAGATGAAGAAAGTAGTTTGCACGGAACCTACATCGAGTCTCGAAATACCCACACTGGTGGGGAGCATATCGAGTATGGCCCATGGCTGACGGCCACATTCGGCTACCACCCATCCGGCTTCTCCTGCAATATAACCAAGTGGTATCGTTAGCAAGGCAATCCAGTGCACCCAACGCATCTTTGCGAGGTCTTTCTTATACACAAGGAATAGAATTGCGCTGAAGAATACGATAAAGTAGATCCCTAAGAGTACCATGATACGGAATGCATAAAAGTTCAACGGCACATTCGGCACTAACTCTTTCACATCTTTAATATATCCATATCCGAAGTAGGGCATATTTTCTTTCAACACAGAATAAGCCGTATTTGCGACCTCTTTTTGTCCGGTATTCTTAGCGATACGGTAAGCTCCGAAAGCTTCAATTGCTTTTTTGCCGCGTTCTATCTTTTCGTTTGCCGAAAGTGCAATCACGCCGTTGGACTGTTGATAACCTCCTGCAATAACATCTTGTATGCCGGGTACGAAGGCGTTTGGAGTTCGTTCGGCGAAGATGGAGAGCAGTCCGGGTATTTCCATACGGAACAAAAAAGGATCTTTGCCGTCGTCGTAGGTTTTCTTTTTGGGGTTCAAAGCACCTGCTACTACAAGTCCGACCCCATTGCTACCTTTATAGAGTCCTTCTACCGCGGCAAGCTTCATCGGTTGGGTATGTGCGATTTGATAGCCGGAGCCGTCGCCTGTAAATGCAGTAAATAAGGAAGCTACCAATCCGAGGATCGCACCGACCTTGATGCTTGCCAAGGCAAATTCTTTTTCCCGCTTTTTCAGCAGATACCAACAGCCGATGCCCACTACGAAGATACCTCCGAGTACCCAGCCCGAAAGTACGGCATGGAAAAACTTATTTACGGCAACAGGCGAAGTGGCTACCGCCCAGAAGTCGACCATCTCATTGCGACTGGTGTCGGGATTAAATTCCATCCCCACGGGGTGTTGCATCCATGCATTAGCTACCAGTATCCACCACGAGGAGAGGGTTGCTCCCAAGGCAGTGAGCCAAGTGGCAGTCAGATGGAATCGTTTACTCACCTTCTCCCATCCGAAGAACATGATGGCAACGAACGTCGCTTCCATAAAGAAGGCAAAGATACCTTCAATGGCCAGTGGAGCACCGAAGATGTCGCCCACAAACCAAGAATAGTTACTCCAGTTAGTGCCGAATTCAAATTCAAGAATCAAGCCGGTGGCTATGCCGATAGCGAAGTTGATGCCGAAGAGTTTCATCCAAAACTGTGTGGTGCACTTCCAAAAGTCGTTTCCTGTTTTGTAATACACGGTTTCCATGATGCCGATCACAATTGCCAGCCCCAAAGTAAGGGGGACAAAGATCCAATGGTACATGGCGGTCATTGCAAATTGAGCTCTCGACCAATCAATTAAAGAGGGGTTCATGCTTTCAATCATCATTCTAGGTATAGTTAAAAGTTAGGGATGAGTAGAATGGGTAGGTAGTGCTCTTTGAATTAATTCGTTGCTCACATAGCTTCCTTTGTCATCATTCTTGCTGTGAGTAGCGAGGAAATCAGGGAAGAAGCATATTTTAAGCACAAAAAAGAGGATGAACAGCTTGATGAGGATGATGAGCCACAAAGTGCGACCCACTCTCATGCTGCGGAATCCATCTCTATAAAAGTTCCAAATGCCAACTAACTTACTCTTCATTGTTTTCATAACTAAGTTGTAATCGGTACAAATATAGTTTTTTTATAAATACAAATCTCTTTTTCGAGAAAAAAAAGTTGGGAGAGGTCATTTTTTAGTAGAAAATAACTTCGGGTGAACATCTTTCATCTTTCAGTTTTTTGATTTAATCATTTGAAATACAGGTGGATATATACTGAAAGATGACAAAATAACTTTCAGGAATCTTTCAGTGTTAAAAAAAATTATAAAGTGGCACGCAAGATAAATGCTGCTTAGCGAACTTACTGAAAGAAGTGATCAAATTATCTACTGCCAGCTGTTGAATTCATTTTTGCCAATTGGCGTAATCGAATTCACCAATTGGCAAAAATGAATTTGCCAGCTGGCATTCGCTTTGCGAGTATTGATAAAATAGCTGCCTGAAGGGTTGGATAGTTTTTATCCGAGATGCAATATTAGGCTGTTTGTAAGCTATGTTAGGCTAAGCTATTTTCCTTGTGATATGAACTTCATAAATTACTATTTTAGCATTCAAAAGGTAAGCTTTTTTAGTCAAAACACAAAACAAGATACGCACATTTTATTTAATATCAAGAACTTATAGTTATTCAGCGAACCCTAAATAGTTGGCAAAATCCTTGCATATCTCAAGAAATTAAGTGAATTTTACATATAAGTTTTACATACAGAGATTGTATATTGCTCGTTTTTGAACTATTAATCGGCTAAATATTAACGATATATGCAACTGTTTAGGAATCAATATTTTGATAATTTAATTCTGCTAACGGGTAGTTACATGTTATTTATATTGTGATTTGGATAATTATTAAAAATTCTCTGGTAAAATTCATAAAAGTTTGCCTCTATAACGAATCGTGTGGATAATTTGAAAAAGCATTACCTTTGTATTATGAATAGTGTTGAGATATTTATTATACTCTTAGAACTTTAATGTCCTTGGAGCGATACTGTAAATCACGTTGGTATAGCCGTGAAGCCAAAAGTCAATTACCCATACGATTCGTTCTAGATCCGAAAATTAACTTTTCTTTTTTACTTGTTTATATAAATGTTGTGTTTTATATAAATTTGTAGATGGGGAACAATAATAATTAATAAATTTGTAAAAACGCATGAAAAAAAAGATCACATTTGCCTATTTCGCAAAAGAGTGCATTGTAAAAATGGAAACAAGTGGCCGTTATTCTACGGCACACCTGTATAAGAACGCATTGCGTTCTTTCTCGGACTACTGTAAATCTACAGGCTACTGTAATTCTACAGATATTCCTTTTAGTGCTATCAATCCGGAAAATCTAAAATCGTATTATCGCGATTTGCTCCATCGTAAGAAGAAGTTGAATACCATATCCACCTATATGCGCATGCTTCGAAGTATCTATAATAAAGGAGTCGACCGGGGTTTGGCAACTTATGACGGGCGATTGTTTCATGGCGTTTATACAGGTGTGGACATTAGCAGTCATAAGAAAGCGATATCGGCCGAGGAACTTCATAATTTATTTTATGGTAAAACAAACTCTCCCAAATTGTTTAAAACCCAGCAGATGGCTAAGATTTTGTTTCAATTCAGCGGAATGTCTTTTGTAGATCTTGCCTACCTTGAACGTTCTAATATTTCCGATGAAACCTTGGAGTATCACCGTACCAAAACAGGCACTAAAATTTGTATCGATGTGATGCCTGAAACCCAAAGTTTGGTAAACCAACTGGAACGGAAATGCGGAGACGGTTGCAATTATGTATTCGATATCTTGAGCGGTATTAATGGTAAGCATGATCATGCCGGTTATATAGAGTACCAATCGGCTCTGAGGCATTTTAATACGCAGCTTAAAGAATTGGCGAAATCATTGGGCCTTAAAAGTCAAGTTTCCTCGTATACCTTTCGCCACTCGTGGGCTACGACAGCTAGATATTTGGGTACGCCGATCGATATGATTAGTGAATCTTTGGGACATCGTTCCATCAGGACAACACAAATTTATTTGAAAGGGTTCAGCAGCAGCAGGTTAGGAGAAGTAAATATGAATAATTGCAGCTATATTAAAGATGCAATCTGATTTAACTATAAATTTGTTACTTCATAAGTAACGGACCTTTAGTACTGCAAAGATAATACTATTTTCTATAATCTAACACTGTTTTAACATAATTTATTGCATATATTCTATAATAGCTACCTATAATATAGGGTATAATACTGCATTTTTTCTATATCCATTAAATTAATGTCCGTTTTGGGACTTTTAACATCCGGAAAAGGTTCGTCTGTTCAGGATGCAGGCATTCTTAGCCCTTTTGACAGTTGTTCCTTTTAATTTATGAATCGTAATATGCTGATATGATGAGAGAAAAGCCAGATTTCTGTTACTTATGAAGTAATGGATGTTTGGATGTTATTTTTTAATAAATATGACGCAAGTTAAGGATAAAAAAAGCTTGTCTGTTTCTGTGACAGATAACCGCGAAGCGTGCCTTGACCACTCCTTTTTACCAATTAAAAAGGTCTGGCTGGCACTTTTTGTAAGAATTCATCATGAGCAAAAAATAAGTAAAAGGCTTACGGCCTGCGGTATTGAAAATTTTGTGGCCATTCAGCAGCAACACCGTCAGTGGAGTGATCGGGTCAAATTGGTTAATAGTGTGGTGCTTCCAATGGTCGTCTTTGTCTGTGTGACCTCCTTACAACGCAGGCAAGTTCTTCAAATGCCGTCCGCTATTCGCTATATAGCAGCATGCGGTGAACATTGTCCTGCAATTATACCTAGTGAGCAAATGGAGAAATTTAAGTTCATGCTCGACTATTCTGCTGAGGCGGTCAACATTATTAGTATTCCCATAGAGCTAGGCAAGAAA
>Ga0302211_10000465_pt1 | contig 14447 bp, 11 predicted proteins | sample II_Fen_E3_3_FD_200234 | JGI IMG/M metagenome (GOLD analysis project Ga0302211, IMG submission 200234) | Peat permafrost microbial communities from Stordalen Mire near Abisko, Sweden - II_Fen_E3_3 | ecosystem: Environmental > Terrestrial > Soil > Wetlands > Permafrost | place: Sweden: Abisko... | reverse complement strand
GCTTTTTTAAAATTGGTAAGCCCCAACTTGGCGCCGACCGCTAAGATCTCTTCTTTATTACCGAGGAGAATGATTTTGGCCAGACCATCAGCGATTGCTCGGTCGGCTGCTGTTAGAGTACGTTCTTCTGTACCTTCGGGAAGTACAATGCGCTGCGGATTTGCCTTCGCGCGTGCTGCAATTTTTGCTATAAAATCCATGAAAGAATATATATTTAAGTGTTTCTGTGCTTAATGTGCTGCAAAAGTACACAAAATTGTAATATCTACATTGCAATTTGAAGTATTTTTTTTGTCGAATTACCCTTTTTTTTCTCGAAAGTTCTTTTGAATAGTTTGAAAATAGATACCTTTGCACCCATGATACGACAATGTGCAATATTATTTGGTTGCCTAGCCTTGGGTGAACTAATTGTTTTTCTAACCGGAATTCGCTTGCCGAGCAGCATTATTGGCATGCTTCTGTTGACTCTTTTCTTAAAGTTAGGAGTGGTGCGTTTACAATGGGTGCAAGGGATGAGTGACTTCTTGGTGAAAAACTTACCTTTTTTCTTTGTTCCTCCCGGTGTGGCATTAATGCTTTATTTTGATGTGATCGCTGCACAGTGGTTGCCGATTTTAGTGGCTACTATTGTAAGCACCGTTTTGGTGATGGCTGTAACCGGCTGGGTTCATCAACTAGTACGTAAAATTCGTCCATCCAAATAATTATGAGTTTCCTTACCAATACTTATTTTCTGTTGGCACTGACTTTTGGAGTATACTTCATCGCTCAGTTTGTGCAACGGCGTACAGGCTGGGTGTTGCTGAACCCCATTCTGCTGACAATCATTCTGCTGATTTTATTTTTAAAAGTAACACATATTTCGTACGACACGTACGAAAAGGGCGGATATCTTATTGAGTGGTGGCTGAAACCCTCGGTCGTTGCCTTAGGAGTTCCTCTTTATTTGCAACTGGAGGCGATTAAGAAGCAACTTATCCCAATCCTTCTTTCGCAATTAGCCGGTTGTGTTATTGGCATTGTCTCTGTAGTTGGAGTGGCTGAACTTTTAGGTGCCTCGAAAGAAGTTGCACTTTCTTTGGCCTCAAAATCGGTGACTACTCCTATTGCTATGGAGGTAACTAGCACGATAGGCGGTATTCCGTCACTCACTGCTGCGGTGGTGGTTTGTACCGGGCTCTTTGGGGCTATTTTTGGTTTCAAAGTATTGCACTTGTGCCAAGTGGGTAGCCCTATTGCGCAAGGCCTTTCTATGGGAACTGCTGCGCATGCAGTAGGAACTAGTACGGCGATGGATATAAGTCAGAAATATGGTGCTTATGCAAGTCTCGGTTTGACGTTAAACGGTATCTTAACTGCTTTGCTTACCCCTACCATTTTAGATTTACTGGGATTGTTATAACAAAAAAGTGGTTTCTGCGTTTTATAATAAGGACGGAAACTTTTTAAATAAAACCTAAACAAAAGAATTATGGCTCTATCATCACCCATTCATTATAAAGAGATTACCCTTGCAGACCGTGAGGCGATTTCAGCCTTTACTCTTTTTAGCGATCGCATGAATTGTGATCTTTCTTTCTCCAATCTTTGTAGTTGGCGCTTTCAGTATCAAACGGTGTATGCCATTGTGGAAGATTGTTTAGTGCTGAAATTCTGGATTCAGGGAGTTTGTCACTATATGATGCCTGTGGCTCGTCGGTGTGAAGCCGAAAAGTCTTTGCATACTGATGATGGCACTCACGTGCTTTCTTTAGCTTTCGAAGAAAAGTTGCTTCGTGTGGTGAATCTTCTTCATCAAGAGGCTCTTGCTGGGGGCTATGAATTTCGTATGTTAGGTATTTGTCGTCAACATTTGCCTCTCTTACAGCGTTGGGCACCCGAAGATACTGAGTTTGTAGGTAATAGGGATTCATTCGATTATATATATTTGCGTACTAGTCTGGCTTCTCTTCAAGGAAAACGTTTGCAGAGTAAGCGTAACCATGTAAATAAGTTTAAGAATCTGTATCCGAATTGGACTTTTGAGGCTTTCACTGCCGATACTATTACTCCTTCTCTTATTGAGGAATGCAAAACAATGGAGTGCCGTTGGTGCAAAGCTATGGGAGGATGTGATGAAGGAGCAAACGGGCTGGGCGAGGAACGTCAGTCTGTGCTGTATACATTGAATAACTTTAAGGAATTAAAATTGCGTGGCGGAATTCTTAAAGTGAATGGCGAAGTTGTTGCTTTCACTTTGGGTGCTCCTATTAATCATTATACTTTTGGGGTGCATGTGGAAAAAGCCGATGCTTTGTATGAAGGGGCTTATACGATGATTAATCAACAGTTTGTGCAATCGTTGCCTGAAGAATATGTGTATGTAAATAGGGAAGAGGATCTTGGATTGGATGGGTTGCGAAAAGCAAAGCTTTCTTATAGTCCGGCTATTCTACTCGAAAAGTATTCATTGAAATTAGAATAAATCAATAAATTAAATTAAAATCAATTCAATCAAATTCTCTTTTTTAGTTAGAGAATCTGCTTCTATTCTTTTTTATTCACAAGAAAAATGAAGGAAGAAAAATTAAAAAAGTTTAGGCATCTATGGGATCTTTGTTTCTCGGAAGATTCTTCTTTGTGGAGTGATGGGTATTTTGAAATACTCTTTTCGAAATACATCCGATTTTCTACTAGCAATAGCGATGTAATTAGTATGTTGCATGCTTTTCCGATGTATCTGCAACAGGGTGAAAACAATAGAAACAATCATCCCTTTTCGTTGGCCTATTTATCGGGTATTTGTACGCATCCCGACTATCGGGGAAAAGGAGTTGCGGGAAAGTTGATAAAACGTACGCTGAATGAGTTTCAGCAGCATCCGGAGGGGTTTCAGTACGCGGCTCTGATTCCGGCAAACGAGTCGTTGTTTAACTACTACGAAAAATTTGGTTTTACTCGGGTTTTCGACTATTCAGAGGAATTCTTCTCTGCTGACGATTTAAAATCTACTGCCGACCAATCGACTTCTGCGCAGGAAATAGTGCTAGAGCAGGGCGATCTAAAGTATGATTTTTCATATGTCTTTCATGATGCTTCCCTCCTTTCAGCTTTATTCGCTCGGAAATCATTGTCTCAAACTACTATACTTAAGTCGAGAGACTTTTGGCGTTTGATTTTCGTGGATACCTTGCTTTATAATGGAAGAGTTTATGTGCTTAGCAGAAAAGAATCATCTCCTTTAGAAAGAGAGTCGAACTTACTGGCTTATGCGTTAGTTTATCATTCGAAGACTCAGGATTCTGTATTATCTATTTTTGCTGACTCGCAGGAGTTACGTACGGAGTTGTTAAGGAGAATTAGTAAGGAATCAGGGAAGAACCTGCATGTGACAAAGGAACCCACAGGCGACCTTGCTACCGATAAAGGCCTAGGCATGATTCGCCTTATTGCCGTAAAAACCGTATTAACACAGTTTGCCTTGCGATTCCCTCATATTACTACTAGTTTTCAATTGTTGGATGAGGTGTTGCCTGCTAATAACGGACTTTATTCCTTGTGTAGTGGGCAGCTAATAATACAGCCACCTTCTGCCTCTTCAGAAGTCCCTTTTGTGACTATTCAGCAATTAACGCAAGCTCTTTTAGGTTATCACATCGAAAATCTTCCCGCACTTTTTGCGGAATTCCCTTCGAACAAACCTTATATAGATACTTTTCTTAACAGCTGAACAAGCTTTTGTTTGTCTGGTTTGCTGTAGGGCAAAAAGAAAAAAGGAGTAGGGCAATTTTGTTTTTGCCCTACTCCTTTTCTTATAAACTTAGTGAACTCTTTTTGTAAACTACGTGAAGTTTGTGTGTAGCTTACGGAGACTTTTTTCGAATCAATATAGTTTAAAACATTTTCCGAATGCGATCAATGGCACTGGCCAGTGTATCCATTTCTTCTTTGGTATTATAGAATGAAAGTGAAGCACGTACAGTGCCCGGTATTCCGTAACGATCCATCAACGGTTGTGCGCAGTGATGCCCGGTACGCACTGCAATGCCAAGACGGTCGAGTAGGGTGCCCATGTCGAAAGGGTGGATGTTGCCTACTAAGAAACTGATAACACTTCCTTTTTCGGGCGCTTCTCCAATGAAACGCATCCCGGGAATTCCGCGAAGTTGATCCGTAGCATATTGAGTGAGTTCATGCTCGTACTTAGCAATTTCGTCCATGCCTAGTGCGCTGACGTAGTCGAGGGCTTTAGCCAAACCGGTCGTTCCGATATAGTCGGGCGTTCCTGCTTCAAATTTGAAGGGAAGCTCGTTGAACGTGGTGCCTTTGAAACTTACTTTCTGAATCATGTCACCTCCACCTTGGTACGGAGGCATACGGTTCAGCCAGTCGGCTTTTCCATAAAGCACACCCACACCAGTGGGTCCATACACTTTATGTGCTGAGAAGGCGTAGAAATCGGCATCAAGTGCTTGTACGTCTACGGCTAGATGAGGCACTGATTGTGCTCCGTCGATTAGTATCGGCACGTTATGTGCGTGTGCAATATCGATGATCTCTTTTACCGGATTGATAGTTCCTAGTACATTGCTTACATGGGTTACGCTGACTAGTTTGGTACGTGCGGTGAATAATTTTTGATATTCGTCCATACACAGTTCACCACGGTCGGTAATGGGAATGACGCGTAGCTTGATTCCTTTACGGGTTTCAAGCAGTTGCCAAGGTACAATGTTGCTGTGGTGCTCCATCTCGCTGACAATAACTTCGTCTCCTTCTTCCATGAAAGCTTCACCGAAGCTGGATGCTATTAGGTTGATGCTTTCGGTAGTCCCGCGTGTGAAGATAATTTCCTGACTAGTGGGGGCGTTGAGAAACTTACGTACCGTTTCGCGTGAAGCTTCGTGCAGTTCAGTAGCTTTCTGCGAAAGGAAGTGTACTCCGCGATGCACGTTGGCATTCACGGAATAGTATTCCTCGGTAATTGATTCTACTACGCTGCGAGGTTTCTGTGTGGTAGCCCCATTGTCTAAATAGATAAGGGGCTTCCCATATATGGTACGGCTTAAGATAGGAAAATCTTGCCGTATTTTTTGTGTGTCCATAGTTCTTTATTTGCAGATGCTACAACCTACGCAGTTACGTAGTTCCCCACGGAATCGCTTCTCTACGAGGTGATATATCCGATCACGAAGTGCATCAAGGTGAATATGTTTGATGACGTCACCAACGAAAGCAAACATTAGCATGAGGCGTGCTTCTCGTTCGGGAATGCCTCGTGTGCGAAGGTAGAAAAGTGCGGTTTCATCCAATTGGCCTACACTTGCTCCGTGCCCACATTTTACGTCGTCGGCATAAATCTCAAGTTGAGGCTGTGTGTACATACGCGCTTGGCGAGCCAGACTGAGGTTTTTGTTGGTTTGCTGCGAATCGGTATGTTGCGAGTCTTTTCGCACTAATACTTTTCCGGCAAACGCTCCGATGGATTCTTCATCGATTACGTATTTATATAGCTCGTTGCTACGACATCGAGGTGCTGCATGATCGATAAAGGTGTGATTGTCGATTTGTTGTTTTTGATCGGCAATGGCCATTCCGAGCATACTAACTTCGGCTCCTTCGCCTTTTAGAATAACTGAGGTACGGTTGCGCGTTAGTCCGTTATGCAGGGTCATCTCGTTGAGTTGAACCTGACTATTGGCTTCTTGTTCTACGTATAAATTGGCTATGCGATGGTTCTGGGTATGTGTCTCTTCCAGTTCGTTAAAGTCGAAAGTGGCATTTTCCCCTATAAAGACTTCTGTAACTTGTGTGGTTAAGAAGTTTTTTTCATCGAGTGCATGATCGCAAGCTAACATGCGTAGTTGTGCGCCTTCTTCGAGTACGATAAGCATACGGCGATGCGACATCAAGTCGACATCTGCGCGACTGATATTTACTAGCTGAAGGGTTTTCTCTACTTTTACACCGCGAGGTACATAAATGAAGAGTCCGTCTTGTGCATAAGCTGTGTTAAGGGCATTTACCGGATCTTTGTCTACTAAGGCTAACTTGCCATAGTACTTTTCTACGAGTCCGGGATAGGTTTCTGCTGCTTCGCATAGGCCGCAGATAACAACACCTTCGGGCAAATGTGCTTTGCGTTGTTCTTCTTTGTAAAACAGATCGTTGACTACAAAGTAGAGTAGGGTGCTCATGTTGGGAACTTCGCAATGGAATATCTCGTACGGATTGACGGGGATATGAAGGCGATTCAGGTTGAGACCGTAATCGGGTGCGAAAAGGGTTTCAAGTTTCGTGTATTTGTACTCTTCGGTGGTTCCGAATCCTTGCTTGTCCAGAGCTTCAATGGCTTCTCTACGTGGAGCATTGAGTGTGGCTACGCTGTGTTTGCAGAGCTGAGATTCTGCCTGTTCGAAGAGGTCTATATATTGTTGATGCGCTGCCATATGCTTATTCTCCTAATTCTTCTTTGATCCAGTCGTATCCTTTTTCTTCTAGTTTAAGGGCTAGTTCGGGACCTGCGGTTTTTACAATGCGGCCTTTGTAAAGTACATGTATTACGTCGGGCTTGATATAGTCGAGTAACCGTTGATAATGGGTGATGACGATGTATGAGGTTTCGGGGGTCTTTAGTTTGTTGACTCCTTCGGCTACAATACGTAGGGCATCAATATCCAAACCTGAATCGGTTTCGTCTAGTATGCTTAGGCGTGGCTCTAGCATGGCCATCTGGAAGATCTCGTTACGCTTCTTCTCTCCTCCGCTAAAGCCTTCGTTGACTGAACGATTGGCTAATTTGTTGTCGAGCTCTACGACTTTACGCTTTTCGCGCATGAACTTTAGGAACTCGCTTGCTGTAAGAGGGGCTTCATTTTTATACTTGCGATGTTCGTTGACTGCGGTACGCATGAAGTTGGTGATGCTCACTCCGGGAATTTCTACCGGATACTGGAAGCTTAGGAATAGGCCTTCGTGACTACGTTGTTCCGGAGGAAGGGCTAATAAGTCTTTGCCATAAAAGGTAGCTGAACCTTTGGTGACTTCGAAGGTAGGGTTGCCTACTAATACGGAAGATAGGGTGCTTTTACCGGAACCGTTTGGTCCCATGATTGCATGTACTTCACCGGGTTTTACGGTGAGGTTGATTCCTTTTAATATCTCTTTGCCATTGATGCTGGCATGTAAGTCTTTAATCTCTAACATAGTGCTTGTGGAATGAGTTTATTAATGTTATCCGACGCTTCCTTCGAGCGAGATGCTGAGTAGCTTTTGTGCTTCTACAGCAAATTCCATCGGGAGTTTGTTGAGTACTTCTTTGGCATACCCGTTTACGATGAGTCCAACTGCATCTTCTGTGGTGATGCCGCGTTGATTGCAATAAAAGAGTTGCTCTTCATTGATTTTTGAGGTGGTTGCTTCGTGCTCTACTACAGCGGTCTCGTTCTTGATATCCATGTAAGGGAAGGTGTGTGCGCCACATTGATCGCCGAGCAGTAAACTGTCGCATTGGCTGTGGTTACGGGCTCCTTCCGCTTTTTCGCTGACTTTTACTAAGCCGCGGTATGAATTCTGACTCTTGCCGGCTGAGATGCCTTTCGAAACAATGGTGCTGCTGGTATTTGCTCCCAGATGAATCATCTTAGTGCCGGTGTCGGCTTGTTGATGATTGTTGGTCACTGCTACTGAATAGAACTCACCTACGGAGTGGTTACCGGCAAGAATGCAACTTGGATATTTCCAAGTAACGGCGGAACCGGTTTCTACTTGTGTCCACGAGATTTTGGAATAGTTGCCTTTGCAAAGGGCACGTTTGGTAACAAAGTTATAAACACCTCCGCGTCCGTTGACATCGCCGGGATACCAGTTTTGTACGGTAGAGTATTTTACTTCGGCACTCTCGCGAATGTAAATTTCAACAATTGCGGCATGGAGTTGATTCTCATCGCGTTGTGGAGCGGTGCATCCTTCTAAGTAACTGACGTAACTTTCGTCGTCGGCTACGATGAGAGTGCGTTCAAACTGTCCGGTTCCTTTTGCGTTGATACGGAAATAGGTGGACAACTCCATGGGGCAACGTACGCCTTTGGGGATATATACAAATGAACCATCGGAGAATACAGCAGAGTTGAGTGCTGCAAAGAAGTTATCGCGGTAGCCGACTACGGTGCCTAGATATTCCCGTACAAGATCGCCGTGTTCACGAATCGCTTCGGAGATCGAGCAGAAAATAATTCCTCTTTCGTAAAGTGTCTTTTTGAAGGTTGTTTTTACGGATACGGAGTCCATCACGGCATCTACGGCAATTCCACTTAAAGCCATCTGCTCTTCTAGAGGAATACCTAATTTATTGAAAGTTTTCACGAGTTCGGGATCTACCTCATCCATCGATTTGGGCTGATCTTTCTTTTTCGAGGTGGGATCTGCATAGTAGGAAATCGATTGGTAGTCGATCTCCGGAATAGTCAGGTGTGCCCATGTAGGCATCTTCAGAGTTAACCAGTGACGATAGGCTTTGAGCCGAAACTCAAGCATCCATTCAGGTTCTTCCTTTTTAGCTGAGATGAATCGAATGACGTCTTCATTTAAACCTTTTTCTAAGATCTCGGTGTCAACCTCTGTGGTGAAGCCATATTTGTACTTCTCCTCGGTAACCTGCTGTAAAATATCGTTGTTTTCTTCTTTTTGCATGAAAGTAACACCTTAATAATTTATACTATATCTATTTTGAAAAAAGCAGCAGCGACCCTTTTGAAAGTGAAGCTGCTGCTTTTCTTTTGGGGCTAATAGGGCCTTAGAGAGTTTGCTTGATCTCGATCTCTTCGAACGATTCAATAATATCTCCGGGCTGAATATCGTTACAATTAGCTAGACTTACTCCACATTCGAAGTTAGTCGTAACCTCTTTCACATCATCCTTAAATCGTTTCAAAGCTGCAATAGAGCCTGTGAATACGACGATACCGTCGCGAATGATGCGGGCTTTGTCGGAACGTTTCACTTTTCCTTCGCGTACCATAGCACCAGCTACCAAACCTACCTTCGTTATGCGGTAAACCTGCATGACTTCAATAGTCGATGTAATTTGTTCTTTCACCTCAGGAGCAAGCATACCTTCCATTGCAGATTTAACCTCTTCGATGGCATCGTAAATGATGCTATACATGCGGATATCTACACCTTCTTGTTCTGCAAATCGACGTGCGGCAGCAGAAGGACGTACTTGGAAGGCTATGATGATAGCATCAGAAGCAGCGGCTAAGCTTACATCCGATTCGGAAATTTGACCCACAGCTTTATGAATTACATTCACTTGGATGCGTTCGGTAGAAAGTTTGATTAGTGAATCGCTCAATGCTTCAATAGAACCATCTACGTCACCCTTCACGATGATATTCAATTCTTTAAAGTCGCCTAGTGCGATACGACGGCCTAACTCGTCAAGCGTAACACGGGTTTGTGTACGCAAGCCTTGTTCACGTTGTAGTTGTTCGCGCTTATTAGCGATTTCGCGGGCTTCCTGATCGGAACTCATGATGTGGAACGTATCACCTGCTTGAGGAGCTCCATTCAATCCGAGTACCAAGGCAGGTGCAGAAGGACCAGCTTCCGTGATGCGTTGGTTACGTTCGTTGAACATTGCTTTTACGCGACCATAGTTTGTGCCGGCAAGCATAACGTCACCTACTTTAAGTGTACCGTTTGATACCAATATGGTAGCCACATAGCCACGACCTTTATCGAGTGTAGACTCAATAATTGATCCGGTTGCATTACGAGTTGGATTCGCTTTCAGTTCAAGCATTTCAGCTTCTAGCAAAACTTTTTCCATCAGTTCTTTCACTCCTAAGCCTTTCTTAGCTGAAATGTCTTGCGACTGATATTTACCACCCCATTCTTCAACGAGATAATTCATTTGTGCTAGCGATTCCTTGATCTTCTCTGGATTAGCTGCGGGCTTATCTACCTTATTTATTGCAAAGACGATAGGTACGCCTGCTGCAGAAGCATGGTTAATAGCTTCTTTTGTTTGAGGCATTACGTCATCGTCGGCCGCTACAATAATGATTGCGATATCGGTTACTTTGGCACCACGTGCACGCATTGCGGTAAACGCTTCGTGTCCCGGAGTATCTAGGAAGGTAATTTGACGTCCGTCTTCAAGAGTTACATGATAAGCTCCGATATGCTGGGTAATACCACCGGCTTCACCGGCAATTACGTTAGCTTTACGAATATAGTCGAGCAAAGAGGTTTTACCATGGTCTACGTGACCCATTACGGTTACGATAGGTGCACGGCTTCTCAAATCTTCTTCTGCATCTTCTTCTTCAATCACGGCTTGGGCAACTTCGGCACTTACATATTCTGTTTTATAGCCAAATTCTTCTGCTACCAAATTGATAGCTTCCGCATCTAGTCGTTGGTTGATGCTAACCATCATGCCAATGCTCATGCAAGAACCGATAACTTTGGTTACCGGAACATCCATCATCGTAGCCAATTCATTAGCCGTTACAAATTCTGTTATTTTCAGTGTTTTGCTTTCTGCTAATTCCTTGTTGTCAATTTCCTGTTGACGGCTATAAGCGCTTTCACGTTTCTCTTTACGATATTTTGAGCCTTTGTTCTTTCCTTTGCTTGTAAGACGTGCAAGAGTCTCTTTAATCTGCTTTGCTACATCTTCGTCGCTAACTTCCGCTTTAGTTACGGGAGCAGGTGTGTGACTTTGGTTTCTATTATTGTTATATTGTCCGCGGTTGTTGTTATTACCTTGATAACCGGTAGTACTTCTAGTACCCGGTTTACTGTGGTTCTGATTTTGACCTCCACGATTTGCATTATTATTGCCGTTGTTGCTATTGCCTGTTTGTGGAGCATTAGTTCCTTGCACGGTGTTAATGTCTACACGGCCTTTATCAATACGGCTGCGTTTCTTTTTAGCATCGTTACTGTTGGTACTTGCATTGGCATTATTATTGTTTGGCCCATGATTTGTTCCAGCTGCACCTGCACCTGCACCGGCAGGACGGATTTCACGGATGATAGCATCTTTGATCTGTTTGCGCTGATCGGCACGTACACGATCTTTCTGATCGCGCTCTTTTTTACGTTCTTCTTTGCTTTTCTTTTTTGGACGCGTACTTTGGTTGATCATCGAAAGATCAATTTTTCCAATGACGTTAAGTCCACTTTGTTCAGCAACAGGGTGAAGACGGAAGAGTTCCTCTTCTTTCTTTACTGCTACGACGGGAGCTTCGGTCTTTTCAACTACCTTTACTTCAACTTCCTTTTTTTCAACTTTCTTTGTTTCGCTTTTGGCAGCAGTCTGCGCGGCTTTTGCAGCCTCTTCTTGAGCTTTCGCTTTTGCTCTCTCTGCTCTAGCTTTTTGGGCTGCTTCTTCAGCTGCTTTTTTTGCTCTTTCAGCTTTTTCAGCTTCTGCCTTTATTCTTTTTTCAACTTCAGCTTCGGCTCTCTTTTTCGCTTCAGCTTCAGCTTCAGCTTTGGCCTTGGCTTCTGCTATAGCTGCTTTTGCTACAAGGTCTTTTTCCTCGTTCGGTGTTACAGAACTTTTTCCAGAATTGCTAAGGTCTATTTTGCCTATCGGCTTAAATTCTTGTTTAGTACTTTCCGTGGAGGTCGCTTTTTGTTCTTCCTTACGATGTTCTTTTGCAGAGACGCGATCTTGCATCATCTTTTCGGTTTTGAGACGAAGATCCTTATCCGTGCTAAATTCATGTACAAGTAAAGCATATTGCTCTTCACTAATTTTCGCATTGGGGTTTGTTTCTATTTCAAAACCTTTCTTTTGCAGGTAGTCGACAACCGTCTGAATACCTACATTCAAATCTCTTGTTACTTTATTTAATCTAATCGCCATCGGTTTGGTTTACTTTCTCTTAGTTTGTTAATTTTTTAGCAGACGAGTGGTTTAGTTTTCCTCAAATTCCGCTTTGAGGATGCGTAATACTTCATCCACAGTATCTTCCTCGAGGTCAGCCTTCTCTATCAACATTTCGCGTGGTGCACTAAGCACTGCTTTTGCGGTATCAATACCGATCGATTTGATCGCATCAATAACCCAAGTGTCGATTTCATCTTTAAATTCATCGAGGTAGATATCTTCTTCGTCTTTTTCACCTTCAGGTAACTCGCGATATACATCAATTGTATAATCGGTAAGCATAGAGGCTAATTTAATATTGAGTCCGTTTTTACCGATAGCCAAGGATACTTCATCGGGTTTTAGATGTACTTCTGCTCTGCGATTTTCTTCATCAAGTGTAATACTTGATACATGTGCCGGACTTAATGCGCGTTGTACGAATAAAGATGTATTTGCCGTGTAGTTAATTACATCAATGTTTTCGTTTCTCAATTCACGAACAATACCGTGAATTCGACTACCTTTTACGCCTACACAAGCACCTACAGGATCAATTCGTTCATCATAGCTTTCAACAGCTATTTTAGCACGCTCGCCAGGAATACGCGCCACTTTCTTGATTGTAATTAGTCCGTCATTGATTTCAGGAACTTCTTGTTCAAGTAGTTTCTCTAAAAACAGTGGGGCTGTGCGTGACAGGATAATCTTCGGGTTATTATTACGATTCTCCACTCGGTCGATAATGGCACGGACGGCTTCTCCTTTGCGATAAAAGTCGGTTGGGATTTGCTCTTGTTTGGGCAGAAGCAACTCATTGCCTTCATCATCAAGTAATAGAATCTCTTTTTTCCAAATTTGGTATACCTCTGCTGATACGATATTGCCTACCAAATCATTATATTTAGTATAAATAGAATCTTTTTCTAGCTCCATAATCTTAGCGGCAAGTGCTTGGCGAAGGTTTAGGATAGCACGACGGCCGAATTCAGCAAAATGAACTTCATCGGTCACTTCTTCACCCGCTTCGTAAGAAACGTCTATTTTTTGTGCCTCTGAAAGTGAGATTTGCATATTCGGGTTTGTAAGCTCTTCGTCTTGTACCACTGTACGGTTACGCCAAATCTCGAAATCACCTTTATCTGGATTTACAATAACGTCGTAATTCTCGTCGGTACCGAACATTTTACTGATCACGCTACGGAAGGACTCTTCCAGAACGCTTACCATTGTGGTGCGATCAATATTTTTTAGCTCCTTAAACTCTTTGAAAGTATCTATTAAACTTATGGTTTCCTCTTTCTTAGCCATGATTCCTTATTTAAAGCAGATTACGTATTTAGTATATTTTATTTCGTTGTATTCGAATGTGATGTCAACAAGTTTGGATTTGGGACGTTTAGCTCCTTCTTCTTTTACTTTTTGTATCGTAGAGAGAACGAAATGCTCCGAGTTGGCCTCTTTTAATGTACCTTGTAGCTTTTTCCCTTCTTTCGTTAATACTTCTACCTCATGTCCGAGATGAATTTCATATTGACGAAGAACTTTAAAAGGTTGCCCAATGCCGGCAGAACCGACTTCTAACTCGAAATCTTCTTGTTCTCTATCTAATTTCGACTCAATAAAGCGGCTTAGCTCTACACAGTCTTCAATCCAGACTCCCTGCGCATGGTCGATCTCTACAAGAATGCGGCTGTCGGGTGTAATTACAAGATCGGCTAAAAAGTAACTTTTTCCTTCTAGCCATTCCTCAACAATCTGGTTTACAGTGCTTTTTCCTATCATTTATCTTTTAATTAGATACAAAAAAAGGGCTTCCATCGCCCTCACTTATCATCTATCACGGTGCAAAAGTACAATATTTTTTTTGTTTCTGCAAAATAATTATTAGAAAAGTTTATAAGAAGCTCCTAAATAAGGTATATTTAACACTACTGTTCGAATCTAAGTGCTTCTGTTTTGTGAAAGTTTAACATACCACTTGTCGCTTTATAATCTATAAAATAGAGGGATCTTATGTGTGAAGTGAACAATTCAATGCATCAAATGGTAACTTTTGAGCTCCGATCTTAGGGCAAGTGCTTTTCCTTCCGTACATCGATTTAGTAATTCCCAAAAACCTTTACCATGGTTCATCTCAAGGGTATGGCAAAGCTCGTGAAGAATTACATATTCCCTTAAATGCAAGGGGATTCGCATGAGATGAAGATTTAAACTAATATGTTTTAAGGAAGAACAACTTCCCCAACGTGAGGAGGCGTTTCGAATAGCTATCTTTTGGAATGTAAAACCATGTTTATCTGCGAGCAAAGAAACGAGTTTAGGTAGCTCCTTTTTAGCTTCTGTACGGAGTTTCTCAATTTCAAGAGGTGACAGCGCAGGATGTTGTGCTGCTAAATTTTCTTGTTTCTTCTGCAACTCAATAAGTTCAGAACGCAATTGATTTATAACTTGCTTAAGCTCCGATTCTGGTTTTCGCATAGGAGGAATGGTGCATATCAGTTGCCCCTCTTTACAACGAAAAGTGAATTGTTTCACTCCTCGTCGCATATAAATTCGGATTGTTCCTAATTCAGAGTCT
>Ga0302211_10000464_pt1 | contig 14486 bp, 16 predicted proteins | sample II_Fen_E3_3_FD_200234 | JGI IMG/M metagenome (GOLD analysis project Ga0302211, IMG submission 200234) | Peat permafrost microbial communities from Stordalen Mire near Abisko, Sweden - II_Fen_E3_3 | ecosystem: Environmental > Terrestrial > Soil > Wetlands > Permafrost | place: Sweden: Abisko... | reverse complement strand
ATAATATAGCTTCCGATGTTTATCTCGATGATGTCAGCACACTGAAGATTAAACTTTTCAAATACTAATAGGTAACTATTCTCTGCCTGTAGTATTAGATTTGTTATTAATAAAATGAATATTAAAGATACCTCTGCTGGCGCAGTTTGTAAGCCTGTCAATACAGAGAAAGATAAGAAGCTTTCTTTTTGAATAGTACAGGTAATAAACTTACAGTTTATAATTCCCTAAAAGATCAACTGAAATAAAATTTAAAATAGCACAAATGAACTTACGCTTACAATTTGACACAAAAGATATTAACTGGAATCTGATCGTTGACATACTTCGGGAAGTTGGAATGGGCTACCATACAAGTGAAATCCACAAAAGAGCGTTTAATAATAGTTATACTGTTGTATTTGTGTTTGATGAAGATATATTGGTTGGTTTTGGCAGGGCTATATCAGATGGAGAATATCAAGCTGCCATATATGACATTGCTGTTTTACCAAGCTATCAAGGAAAAGGAATAGGTAAAATTATAATACAAGCTATTGTGAAAAATACCCCAAATTGTAATTTTATCCTATACGCTTCACCAGGCAAAGAAAAATTCTATGAAAAAGAAAATTTCAAGAGAATGAAAACAGGAATGGCTCTGTTTATTAATGGAAAGAAAATGAAAGATAAGGGATTTACAGAATAATTCCTGATTCGTCTGCGTCTGCGCTTTATGGATTGTTCAAGTCTGAACACAGTGGAGGCTTGGACAGTGCAGCGTATTGAAATGAATAAACCCGGACAAGAAAGAATTTTGTTGTTGATGAAAAAATGACGAACTGATCACTTCATGAATCAGCTTGACGAATCTGTAACGACAGTATCACTATTTACTATTTAGACTATTGACATTACGACAGAAAAGAATAAAAAAACAAACTGAAATTAAATAGTTATGAAAAACTGCCCAAATTGCAAATCAGAAGTTGAAGACAACTTCGATTTATGTTGGAATTGCAACTATAGCTTTTCTGAAAATAAAGTTGTTGAATTTGAAGATATTGAAGATAAACAAAGTGTAAAAGAAATCGACTGTTTGCGTTGTAAAGTTCCACTTGGTTTTTCAGGAAACTTTAAATTCCATGAAGGAACAAGATTTGGTGTTTTTGGAAATGTATTTGAAGCTTTTACGAACAGAGAATCTTTCGATTTATACATATGTCCTAAATGTGGAAAAGTTGAATTCTTTTCACCCGAAATTTAGGTAAGTTATGTATCATTAGAGCATTCTGAATACAAAGTTTGCACTCTATGGATGAGTTCTGGTTTAGCAAAGCATAACTTGGACTGAATTGAAAATCAGGGTAGCTAAAATAAATCAGTCTATTGACTGATAACAGAAGTTGAGAGACTTCCAAGTTAGGAGTCTAGAGCTTGTCTGACTACCGGCAGATTCCCACTTCGCTCAGACTTGAACTATGCAGATATTTTAATTTATCGTAAATTTGCAAATTATTTTATACTACTTTAAATGGAAAAGAAAAAGGATATACTGATTTTGATGCTTTCGCTGCCATTAGCTATTCTTACAGCTATTGTTAGCTATGCAGGTGTTTTTATTGAAAGTACGTATGCACGTGAAAACATTCTTTATGCTGCACAAGGTATTGGGCAGGATCTTGTAAATTTATTTATCGTAGTGCCGATACTTCTCGTTGCGGCATTTTTTGCCTATCGAAAAAGTAAGTTGGGCTTATTGGTGTGGAGTGGGGCTATTTTCTATTTAGTCTATTCATACACCATTTACAGTTTTGGACTGCACTTTAATAATTTCTTCCTTGCTTATTGTGTAATTTTAGGGCTCTCCTTCTATTCAATCCTCTATTTTATGATTTCCTCGTTGAAAGAAGATGTTTCTAAATGGTTTGCAACGAATGTTTCAACTAAATCGACCGGTATCTTTTTAATTGTCGTTGCTATCTTATTTTATTTCATTTGGCTTTCGGAAATTATTCCGGCCATACATATAAATGCAACTCCAAAGAGCGTTACTGAAAGTGGTTTGCTCATCAATCCGGTACACGTATTGGATATTGCCATTTGTCTGCCCGCCTTAATCATTACCGGAATAGCATTGATCAAAAAGAAAAACATAGGTCTTTTGCTCGCACCTACTCTGATGATCTTTTGTATATTCATGGCCATTGCCATTGCTGTTATGGTTTTTGTGATGAAAGCAAAAGGATTGGAAACAGACCTATCCCTGACAATTGTTTTTGGGCTTATCACTTTAGTGAGTAGTTTATTTCTGCTTTTATATGTCAGGAAGCTAAAAAAATGACATCACTCAATTCGTCCATGTTTGCACTCTATGGGTAAGACCACAAAGTGTAGCGTTTTAAGTCCAGGTCTCTGCTAAGTATAGACTTGAACAATTCACAATAAAGCTAATATGCAAATTTGGAAGAAGTGCTATCAATTAAAAATAAACTAATAGAATTGATACTTGAACAACTTTATTCCCTGGTTTTATGTTCAAATTAATAATAACTATCAACAATAGTAAAGATGAAAAGAGTTACAGGTATTGGAGGTGTTTTCTTCAAATGTAAAGACCCCGAAAAAATGACAGCATGGTACCAAAAACACCTAGGGCTGGACACAAACCCATACGGTGCAACGTTTGAGTGGTACGAAACAGAAGGCAGCAAAAAGAAAGCTCAAACACAATGGACACCCTTCTCCGAAACGACCGACTATTTTGAACCTTCTTCGAAAGATTTTATGATTAATTACCGCGTCGAAAATCTGGAAGTACTTATCGAGGAATTGAAAAAGGAAGGTGTAACCATTGTGGATACAATTGAAACTTATGACTATGGAAAATTTATTCATATCCTTGACGCAGAGGGTAACAAAGTAGAATTATGGGAGCCTGTTGACTAAAAAAAGGGAATAAAAATGTCCAATAAAAGTAAAGAAGTAACCCAATTCCTGGATGATCAAAATCATCCGTTTAGAAAGGAAATTGAACAATTGCGAAATTATATATTAGCTGCTAATACCAATTTGACTGAAAATATAAAATGGAACGGTCCGAATTATTGTTTCGAAAACGAAGACAGGATTACCATGAAAATCCAACCTCCAAAACAAGTTCAACTAATATTTCATACCGGAGCTAAAGTAAAGGTACAGCCAAAGGTGAAGTTAATCAATAATGATTTTGGTATGCTGGATTGGAAAGGAAACGACAGGGCTATTGCCACTTTTAGAAATATGCAAGACATTGAAATTGGAAAAGCAGCCTTAATACAAATTGTGAGTGAATGGATAATTGCTGCAAGATAATCCCGCTTAAAACAATAAACTGCTAACAACCTTTGGTGGTTGAACTCAAATAGAATAGTTACAAAACCTCTCTCTTTACTTAGATTGGTAGCACGACTTTAAGTCGTGCTACCAATCTCTTTTAAACCCTTCCCCAGCCAATGGTGGGTACTTCCCTTAAAAAGGGAAAATCATCGAAGTTCTCGGACTTGCACAAACAGATAATCTTTTATTTCTTTACAAAAAATAATCATTGCTTGTAATATTTTCAACATTTCTGCGACTAAGGTTGAAAACAAGAGTAATTTGCAGTAAGTTTTCGGTAAGTATTGAAAGGATCCTATACCAAAAACCTGCTATTGCTTGGATAATTAAAATTTCATGGAAGATCAAAAAAAACAATTTGTAAATCTGATAGAGCAGAATAAAGCTTTAATTTATAAGTTCTGCTACATGTATGCCAACGAAACAGAGACTCCGGACGATCTGTTTCAGGAAGTGGTCATCAATTTATGGAAAAGCTTTCCCGATTTCAGGGGCGAAAGTAAAGTTCAGACATGGATGTATCGTATTTCGCTGAATACCTGTATCACTTTTTTGCGAAAGTCGGGAAAGAGACCAAAAACGCAAGCGCTGACTGATGAACAGCTTGAATACACTGAGAGTGGCGATATGACCCCTATCAGAGAATTGTACACTCTTATCAATAAGCTGAATGCTTTTGAGAAAGCAATCATTCTGCTTTATCTCGAAGACCGGTCGTACGACGAAATTGCACAGATAGTTGGAATAACCAAAAGCAACGTGGGAGTTCGGATCAGCAGGATTAAAGAAAAGTTATCACAAATGACAACCAATCAAAAAAACAACTAGTATGGAAATAGATGAAATAAAATCAATCTGGAACGATATGAATGCCAGACTTGAAAAAAACGAATCGCTAAACAAAAAAATACTGAACGAGATTATGGACAACAGACACCAAACGGCTAAAGAGAAACTAATGAAATACGAAGTGAGATACCTGGTTATAAGCGCAGCATTTTCGCTGATAACTCCGTTTTATTATTACTCCGCCGGCATCTTTCCGTTGGCTGGATGTATCATGTTCTCAGGGCTATTTCTTCTGGCAGCAATATGGCAGGTATATAAAATAGTGTTATTACGAAAAATGAAAATGGATGAGTTTTCAACCACAGAGTTACTTCAGAAGTCTCTAAAATTCAAAATCATTACACGGTTGAGAACAATAATCGGATTATCATTAATGATTCCGTTTTTTGTAATATTCTTTATGCTAAATCCACGATTAATGCAACCGACAATTTTGGCAGTAATGGGCGTTGGGGTAGTTGTTGGATTGATTATAGGTCTGACAGATTACTTCAGAAATCAAAAAGACATCGACAAACTGATAAACTGCTATAAAGACATACACGAACTTAAATACTAAGTAAAATAACTTTGTAACGAAATACATCACAGAGAATATCTTTAGTGGTAGCACGACTTCAAGTCCTGCTACCATTTTCGTTTTATAAACTTTCCCTTAAAAAGGGAAGATTATCCAAACGCAAAAATTCATTCACATTAATGAAATGACAGATAGCATTTGCAACTAAAGTTCCACGAGATGAGTTTGAAAATAAGTATAGATAATGCGTGGTTGTTAAATGTACTTTCTTTGTTTTTTAATAAGTAAACTTAAGACAGTATTCTGCGGTTATATCAATGGTAAATTATTAGTTTGGATAATATTAGTTCGAAATTATAGGAAATCATTTGATAAAATATTACAATGGAATCACAACAAACAACTGTACAGCCTGATAATACTGCTGTACGAACAGCTTTATGGAGAGCTTTGCATGTTGAGGTAGACGCAACGCCTCATATTATTGAAGATGAAATAGGACTGAAGTTGATAGCTCCACCCAATGATTGGAAAGAGCGTCCGGATATGAAATATACAACACGTATTCGGGCTTCTATAGTTGCCCGGGCTCGTTTTGTTGAAGATTTAATTGTAGAACAAAGCAAACGGGGAATTAGCCAGTATGTTATACTTGGAGCCGGACTTGATACCTTTGCTCAACGCAGACAGGATATAGCTTCAATGCTTCAAATTTATGAAATTGACCAACCCGATACATTGATCTGGAAACAGCAACGTCTTGTTGAACTAGGATTCGGTATTCCGGATTATCTTCATTTTGTTCCTGTCAATTTTGAAACAACCTCCTGGTGGACGGCATTGATTAATAAGGGGTTTAATCCCAATATACCTACCGTATTGGTTTCTACCGGAGTGACATTATACCTCACCAAAGCGGCAATTGTTGAAACATTGACCACTATAAAACAAATGGCCAGCGGCTCAGTTTTAGCCGTAACATTTTATCTGCCAATAGAAAGTATTGATGAAGAAGACAGACCCTTGATGGAAATGTCGATAAAAGGAGCTAAGGCATCAGGAACGCCAATGATAAGCTTTTTTAAACCGAATGAAATCATGTCTTTAGCTTCCGATGCCGGTTTTAAAGAGGCAAAAACTATTTATACAAAAGATATGGAGCAACTTTATTTTGCCGGCAGAACAGATAAACTTTTACCTGCAAGCGGAGAAGTATTCTTATTGGCAACAATTTAGACCATTCTCATCCAGAAGGCATAAACTTTTTAAAATGATTTCAGAACTTCATACTTCTGAATAGAGTTATTAGGTTTTAGCATAAAAAATCTGTATTTTTGTATCTCAAAAAATTTTAAAATAATACGATTATGATTCGATTGAATGTATTTATGTCGGTAGAAGAAGTAAACCGCACCAAAGTATTGGCTGCTGCCAAAGAATTGACTGCTACTTCGGTAAAAGAAGAAGGCTGCATTGCATATGATATTTTTGAAAGTGCCACCCGTCCTAATGTGTTGCTGATTTGCGAAACATGGAAAGACAACGAAGCGATATTAAATCATGAAAAGTCAGCTTCTTTCATTAAAAATATAGTCATTCTTAAAGAGCTTACAACAGTCAAAGTCGAAAAATTCGAATTTTGACATTGGGAGAGTGCCCGCATAGCATATCGGGTGCATGTTCCTTCGGGTATGAAGTATAGTTCAAGTCTTTGCTTTGCTCAGACTTGAACTATGCTGTATTCAGATGCATATGAACCATCGAAAAATCAACTGCAATAAAAATCAAACAATATAAATTTCAATACTGGCTTCAAAAGAAAATATTATGAAACGAGCATTTAATCAGGCTTAAACCAAAGAGCATGAAAAACAAATGCGAGTTCCATGTGACCTTAAAAAATTAATTATTTACACATGAAATCAAAAACACAAAAAAGAGCGTTTCTGCTGACAATTGTCCTGTTTACTACCGGCTTAATTTTTGCTTCCAGAGTTGACACTATACGTGTTGAAAGTAAAGCAATGCATAAAACCATAAAGAATCTCGTGGTAGTTCCCGACGGTTATCAATCAACTAAAACTTACCCTTCGGTATATTTGCTTCACGGTGCAGGTGGTAATTTCAAAGATTGGGTAACCAATGCTCCCGGAATAAAGACACTGTCAGATCTTTATAAAGTAATCATTGTTTGTCCCGATGGAGGTGTTACCAGCTGGTATTACGATAGTCCGGTGGATAGCACTTATAAATACGAAACCTTTGTAACAAAAGAATTGCTCGGATATGTGGACGCTCATTATGCTACCATCAAAGATAAATCGGCTCGTGCTATCACCGGATTGAGTATGGGTGGTCACGGAGGTCTTTACCTGTCGTTACGTCATCAGGATTTATTTGGTGCCGGAGGAAGTATGAGTGGAGGTGTGGATATTCGTCCTTTCCCCAACAACTGGGATATAGCCAAACGCCTTGGAACCCTACAAAGTCAACCCGAAAACTGGGAAAAGAATACCATTGTAAATATGCTTGATTTGCTGAAAAATAGCTCGCTAAAACTAATTATCGACTGCGGTGTAAATGATTTCTTTTATGATGTGAACTCCAACCTTCATAAAAAGTTGTTGGAAATAAAATACCCACATGACTATATCGAACGCCCCGGTGTTCATAACTGGCCATATTGGAAGAATTCAGTAAAATACCAGTTTCTGTTTTTTAATGAGTTCTTTACCCGTGGAGGAACTTCCAAAATGTAATAACTGTTTGGCTGGTTGATGAAACAGGTGTGTAGGATTTTGCTTTTAAGTGTTCTGTGTAACTCTGTTTATCAGTTTCACCGTTAGTGTTTCAAATTTACACATTGAGTGGCAGTATGACTTTAAGTCGTGCTGCCACTTTTTTATTTGCTAGCTTAATAACTGCATTTGTCTTGTTTTACTACTGAAAATTCTGATAAGAATATTTACTATGATTTGGATTTTTATTCAAAGTCAAATACCATAAACAAGGTAGATAAATACCCTCTGAATGGGATTGTAACAACTGCTGAATAAGTGGAACTTTGCAATATGAAAATTATACATGTTTAGAATGTACTTAGAAAATGAATAATGGAATTAAATCACTTTTCACACAGCCTTTTGGAGGTAAGGGGATAAGGGTTCTCAAAAATAATATTGCTGGTGGTGTGATGTTAAGTATAACGGTATTGTCAATTCTGTTGGTAATTCTTATTGGTTTAGGATTGTATCTGAAGTCCGTACCTGTTTTTGAGAAAAATAGCTTTTGGCATTTAATTACATCTTCTGACTGGAAGCCCGGAAAAGGTGAATTTGGATTTCTGCCATTCATTGCCGGGACATTATCGATTACAACTATAGCCGTAATACTGGCATTGCCTATAGCTTTGCTTTCGGCCTTGTTTTTGAACGAATACTCCAAAACAGCGGTCAAGAAATGGGTTTTTACTGCCTTGGATATTTTAGCTGGAATACCTTCTGTTGTTTATGGAGTATGGGGTACATTGTTTATAGTGCCCTGGATATCAGAAAAACTGGCTCCTCATTTCGTCGAATACTCTACAGGATACACCGTGTTGGCAGGTGGTATAGTGTTGGGGGTGATGATATTGCCTTTGCTCATCAGTCTTTTTGTGGAAATATTTTCAGCAGTCCCCCGCGAGTATAGAGATGCTTCTCTTTCATTGGGTGCCACCAAATGGCAAACCTGTAAGCACGTTATTCTGCGTAAAACCTTTCCCGGAATTCTGGCTGCATTAATCCTGTCTGTATCCCGTGCATTTGGCGAAACCATTGCAGTACTTATGGTGTGCGGAAACATACCGTTGCTGCCGCATTCTCTTTTCGATTCCTGTTATCCGTTGCCGGCACTGATAGCGAATAATTATGGCGAGATGTTATCGGTACCGTTGTACGAATCGGCACTGATGCTTGCAGCTTTTCTGCTTTTTATTGTTGTGTTTATTTTCAATGCAACATCAAGGGCGGTAATTTACAGAATAGAAAGGAAATTTAAATAATAGCTATTTGCCTTTGGCGATATTTATAGATATTAAGCTGCGCTGATATTTATGGATATTAAGCTTCGCTGATATTGATAGATATTAGTCCTTCGGACGATATTAAAATATCACGAAGTAAATATCAGCGAAGCTTAATATCGCCGAAGGCAAATATCACACGCAGTGTAAATAACAGCGAAGCGAATATCACACTCAGTGTAAATATCAGCGAAGCTAAATATCACACTCAGTGTAAATATCGCCGATGGCAAATATCATGAAATTAATATCAGCGTAGCGAATATCGCGAACGTAGTGAGCTAATAACACGAACAAAATGAGAAAAATATGAAACTCAAATTTATAGAAGAAAAAATTGCTAAAGTGCTGATGATATTGGCTTCCGTTGCTGTTATTGCCTTTGTGGTGAATATTATTTACACCATATTAAGACGTGGATTACCTGCTCTGAACTGGGATATGATAAGTAAAATTCCTGCCGGAGGATATTACAACGGTGGCGGTGGCGGTATACTGAATGCTATCATGGGGTCGTTGTACATTGTGCTTGGCTCCACTATACTGGGTCTGCTCATTAGTATTCCGGTGGTATTTTACCTGAACGTTTACCTGAGAAAAGATTCTAAACTGGCTTATATTGCCCGGTTGGCATTCGACGTGCTGTTTGGTATTCCTTCCATTGTTTATGGAGCTTTTGCATTCACTATTATGATTTATTTGGGTATGCACACTTCACTCGGAGGCGGAATTTTGGTTATCACGTTGCTTATTATTCCGATTTTTATCCGATCAATGGACGAAGTGGCGCAACAATTACCCCGCGACTTGCTGGATGCTACCTATGCATTGGGAGCCACCAAGCTGGAGACTATAAAAGTAGTGCTCAGACAGATTGCACCCGGCATTGCTACTGCTACTTTGTTGTCCGTCGGGCGTGCCATTGGCGATGCAGCCGGTGTGATGTTTACAGCAGGTTTTACCGATAGTATCCCCACTTCGCTAAGTCAACCGGCAGCTACATTACCTCTTTCGGTATTCTTTCAGCTCAGCAGCCCCAATGCTGACGTACAGGACAGAGCTTATTCTGCGGCTTTGATTCTTATTTTCATAGTGCTTATTATCAGTGTGGCAGGACGACTAATTACAAACCGATTTTCAAAACATAAAATATAATGAAATCATTCTTATACCGAAACCCCACGAGAGCAAGTTGGGCTGAAGACTACTCATTTTTGAATAATGATTCAAAGAACCAATCTGACAGCGATAGTGACAAAAGAGAAGGTCTCGGAATTAAAAAATCGTATTTAAAAGTAAGCAACTTAAACATCCATATTCAGAAGGCTCATATTCTGAAAAATGTGAATCTGGAGATTCCTGATAAAAAAATAACCTGTATTATTGGTCCTTCAGGTTGTGGAAAATCAACCCTGCTGAAAACATTCAACCGCCTGATTGACGACACGGAAGGAATAAGATACGACGGTAGTATTTTTGTCGACGGATACGATATTTTTGACAAGAAAACAGAGATTACTGAGATCCGGAAAAAAATGGGTCTGTTGTCTCAACGTCCTTGCCCGCTTCCAATGTCTATTTATGAGAATATAGCTTTTGGATGCAAAATGCACGGCGAGCACAAGAAGAAAAAACTTAACTCCATAGTAGAAGCTCAACTTAAGGCTGTAGGGCTTTGGGAGGAAGTGAAAGACCGTTTGAGTTCACCTGCTTCAAAGTTATCTATTGGTCAGCAGCAACGTTTGTGTCTGGCTCGGGGACTGGCTGTGGAGCCTGAATTTATACTGGCCGATGAAGCCACATCTGCTCTCGATCCCATTTCCAGTAAGCATATCGAAGAGTTGTTTGTGGAACTTAAAAAAGATTACGCCATTATTTTGGTGACGCATACCTTACGACAGGCTTTGCGTATTGCAGATTATGTGGTTTTTATGTATCTAGGCGAAGTTATTGAAGCCGGTCCGGCCGATGAAGTATTCAATAACCCAAAACAAGAATTAACCCGTAAGTATCTGGAGGGAGCTTTTAGCTAATTGCGGACAGTTTAGTATTGACAAGAGTTTCGGCACATTTTATTTCTGGGGAAGTAGACAAATTCACCAATGTACGGCATGTCTGATACTTTCGTGGGGGTTTTCATGTAGGGTAAACCAATGGTTTAAAATCCTTGTTGTAGCATTTTGAAGTATTATATCTTGGGTGTCAGTTTAATTTGCGTATCTTTGCAGCATATTAATATACTTTCAATGAGATTTGACGAACTTCCCCTTTGCGATGCCGTGCTGGACGGATTGCAAGCCATGAATTTTAAAGAAGCCACCCCGGTACAAGCCGAAACTATCCCCGTAATTTTACAAAAGCGCGATGTTATTGCTTGTGCACAAACCGGAACCGGTAAGACAGCTGCTTTTATTCTTCCGTTGCTACACAATTTACAAGCCGAGCCTCTGGCTGCCGATAAAGTAAATGCCATCATTATGGCTCCAACACGCGAGTTGGCACAGCAGATTGACCAGCAAATGGAGGGATTCTCGTACTTCACGTCTTTCTCGTCGGTGGCGGTGTATGGCGGCAACGATGCATCAGCTTGGGACACCCAACGACGTGGTTTGCAAAATGGAGCCGATGTGGTAATAGCCACTCCGGGACGTTTGCTTTCGCACATAAATCTCTACGATATTGACTTTTCGCACGTAAAATATTTTATTTTGGATGAAGCCGACCGCATGCTCGACATGGGTTTCTTCGACGACATTATGCAGGTGGTAAATCGCTTGCCAAAGGATAGACAAACCATCATGTTTTCGGCTACCATGCCTCCAAAAATACGCCTGCTGGCCAAAACTATTCTGAACAACCCCGTAGAGGTGAAAATTGCCGTTTCCAAACCGCCCGAAAGCATTATGCAAACGGCTTATATTTGTTACGAAGCACAAAAACAAGCTATTATTCGTCACTTGTTTGTTGAGCAGGAAGCCACAAAAGTGATTATCTTTTCCGGTTCAAAACTCAAGGTAAAAGAACTTTTCAAAACTTTCCGCCAAATGGGCTTGTCGGTGGGCGAGATGCACTCCGATCTGGATCAGGTGCAACGTGACCACGTGATGCACGAGTTTAAAAATAACCGCGTAAGCATTCTGGTGGCTACCGACATTGTGTCGCGTGGTATCGATATCGACGATATTTCGTTGGTGATAAACTACGATGTACCTCACGATGCCGAAGATTATGTTCACCGTATCGGTCGTACGGCACGCGCCAGTGCCAAAGGGATGGCCATCACTTTCGTGTCGGAAGATGAGCAATACAAGTTCCACCAGATTGAGCAATTTCTGGAAAAAGACATTTACAAAATACCCATGCCTCTCGAATTGGGCGAAGCCCCCGAATATAAACCCGAACTTCACCGATTTGGGCACAAAAAATTTGCTTCAGGTAAAGGTAAATTTCGCCGCAATAAACCGCAAAAATAATTCCCAAAAACTTTTCACTTTATTCAGAGCCACGATATTTCGCGGCTCTTTTTTGTAAATCTTTCCGTAACTTTGCACTCTCTCAGGTTATAACACAACGAATGGCAAACCATTTCCCCTATATATTGCTCAACAGGCAGCAAATCATCGAACATATCAATCATTTAGCAGTTTTGGGCATTCCTTTTCTGTTTATTATCGATTACAAAGCGGAGTCGGGTTATGTGATTCGTCAGGATGAAATGGATGAACGATTTGTAAAGTTTGCTATTGAGGGGGTGACTTCAAGTCACCCCCTCAATAATCAGGTTTCAGATAAAATCACTTGGCAAATCAAACCGCTCAGCCTTGAAGATTATCAACCGAAATTTGACTATGTGGTGGCGCAAATCCGCCTTGGAAATTCGTTCCTCACTAACCTCACCCAGCCTACCGAGGTCGAAACCAACCTTTCCCTGCTCGATTTATACGAACTTGGTTCCGCAAAATATAAGTTGTGGCTCAACGGGATGTTTACCGTGCTTTCGCCCGAAACATTTGTACGCATCCATCAGGGTGTTATTTCTTCATTCCCCATGAAAGGAACGATTGATGCCGGCGTACCGAATGCCGAAGAGCTTATACTCAACGATCCGAAAGAGCGCGCCGAACATGCCACCATTGTAGATTTGATACGAAATGATTTGAGCCTGGTGGCCGAACAGGTAGAAGTGAAACGGTATCGGTATGTAGAAAAGCTGCATACCAATAAAGCTGATTTGCTACAGGTTAGTTCCGAAATTGCCGGACGCTTGCCAAACGATTACTATCGGCAGTTAGGCGATATACTGTTTGCCTTACTGCCTGCAGGTTCCATTTGCGGAGCTCCAAAACAAAAAACACTGGAGATAATTGAACACGCCGAAGGCTATAAACGTGGGTTTTATACGGGCATTTGCGGTTGGTTTGATGGTGAAAATCTCGATTCTGCCGTCGTGATACGATTTGCTGAACAGCAGGACGATAAATTTGTTTTTAAAAGTGGCGGTGGTATAACCTCGCAGAGTGAATTGGAAAAAGAGTATGAAGAACTAATTCAGAAAATATATGTGCCTATTCTTTGAGTCAATTAAGCTTCAGGATGGTAAGTTTTATCGCCTGAAGCTCCATCAGCAACGTATTAATAAAGCCTTTGCTGACTTCTATCCCGATGAAGAACCAATTAATATTGTCGCTCAGTTGAATCAATATACTTTTCCGCAGGAGGGTATTTTTAAGTGTCGCATGGTCTACGACACGGATGTTCAATCATTGGAATTCGAGCCTTATGTGCGTCGCGATGTTCGTTCGCTCAAGTTGGTAGAAACTGACATGGAAAGTCGTCCGTATAAAATGAATGATCGCTCGCAGTTGAATGCGGCATTTGCCTTGCGTGCTGATTGCGATGACGTATTGTTGGTTAAAAACGGTTTATTGACCGATGCTTCTTATTGTAATATAGCTTTATACGATGGCGAAAACTGGATTACTCCGCGTCTTCCGTTGTTGTATGGTGTAAATCGTGCGCAATTAATTACCGAAGGAAAGTTGATTGAAAAAGATATAAAACCGGTTGAGCTGGTGAACTTTCAGTACATCTGCTTGTTTAATGCAATAATAGAATTTGGTGAGCTAAAGTTAGAAATTTCATCTGTACGACAATAAATATATTGAAATTATTAATTTGGCGGGTGTTTAATTCTGAATTGTAAGAAAAAATATCAAATTATTTTCACTTTGTATTTGCTGGTTTAAAAAAATGCCTTATCTTTGCAGCACTTTTATAAAAACAAACAATGAACAAAAATTACTTACATATTCTCCTACTCGGTATTATTATTCTCTTGCAAAACAAGTAGAAGTGAGTTTGGTGTGTGTAATTAATTCAAATAATATATATAAGGCCTTCTCACTTCGGTGTGGAAGGCTTTTTTTGTAATTCACGGCTCCTAAAGGGGAGTAAGGTTAGGTGATAAAAATACAGATGTAAATTTAATAGCGGGACTCTTGTTTCCCTTTAGGGGTTAAGGGTCGATTTTAAAATAGAAGATTATGGATAGATTATTTATCTTTGACACTACATTACGCGACGGTGAACAAGTTCCCGGTTGCCAGTTGAACACTGTTGAAAAAATTCAGGTGGCCAAGGCACTCGAAAGTCTGGGTGTAGATGTTATAGAGGCAGGTTTTCCTATTTCAAGTCCGG
>Ga0302211_10000458_pt1 | contig 14559 bp, 8 predicted proteins | sample II_Fen_E3_3_FD_200234 | JGI IMG/M metagenome (GOLD analysis project Ga0302211, IMG submission 200234) | Peat permafrost microbial communities from Stordalen Mire near Abisko, Sweden - II_Fen_E3_3 | ecosystem: Environmental > Terrestrial > Soil > Wetlands > Permafrost | place: Sweden: Abisko... | reverse complement strand
AGACCTAGGCTTTGAGCAATCGCTACGGCATTAACAATATAGAAACTAATGTTATTTTTTGCAATATAACGTTTCATCGCGGCTGGTAAATTATCATCTAATTCTTTACCGGTCCAAATTGTATTGAGCAAGAACGTTCCATTTGGTTTTAAGCCAGCAAGAAGATCATATTTCATTACATAAGATTCCTGTGAACAAGAAATGAAATCTGCTTTATTGATAAGATATGGTGACGTAATTGCCGATTTACCAAATCTCAAATGAGACATCGTGATTCCGCCTGATTTTTTGGAATCATAGGCAAAATACGCTTGTGCATACATATCTGTTTTATCACCAATGATCTTAATAGCGCTTTTATTTGCCCCAACTGTACCATCAGAACCAAGACCCCAGAATTTACATGCTGTTGTCCCTTTTGGTGTCATATCAACATCTTTCGTGTAAGCTGGCAAGGATTTAAATGTTACATCATCTTCAATCCCGATTGTAAAGCCACGTTTTGGTTCAGCCAGTTTGAGGTTTTCATAAACAGCCAAAATCTGATCCGGTGTAATATCTTTACCACCAAGACCATAACGACCACCAACAATAATCGGATGTTTATCCGTATTGTAAAAAGCAGCTTTGACATCAAGGTACAATGGGTCACCGAGTGCTCCTAATTCTTTCGTTCTATCTAAAACAGCAATTTTTGTTACTGTTTCTGGAATATATTTAAAGAAATGATCAATGGAGAATGGTCTATAAAGATGTACAGTAAGTACACCAACCTTTTCGCCATTTGCATTTAAATAATCAACCGCTTCTCTTGTCGTTTCGCAGACAGATCCCATCGCAATAACAAGACGATCTGCATCTTTGGCACCATGATAATCAAATAAATGATGTTCACGACCCGTTATTTTTGCAAGATCAGCCATAGCCTGTTCGACAAGTTCTGGCAATGCATCATAATATTTATTGACAGCTTCACGTTCCTGGAAATAAATATCAGGATTTTGCGCAGTACCACGAATTACTGGATGATCTGGATTGAGTGCATTATGTCTAAATTTTTTAACAGCATCCCAGTCCAGAATTTTACCAAGATCAGCAAAATCAATAACTTCGATTTTTTGAATTTCATGTGACGTTCTGAAACCATCAAAGAAATTAACAAATGGGACTTTGCTTTTGATAGCTACTAAATGAGCTACAGCACTTAAATCCATAACCTGTTGGACACTGCTTTCAACGAGCATCGCACAGCCAGTTTGCCGTGCTGCCATAACATCTTGATGATCACCAAAAATATTTAAAGACGATGCTGCGAGCGCACGAGCACTTACATGAAATACGCCTGGCAAAAGTTCGCCTGCAATTTTATACATATTTGGAATCATCAGCAATAATCCTTGTGATGCTGTATAAGTTGTAGTCAAAGCTCCGGCCTGTAACGAACCATGAACAGCTCCTGCTGCGCCTGCTTCTGATTGCAATTCGATAACTCTCACTTTTTGTCCAAACAAATTTTTGATGCCTTTAGCTGCCATTTCATCAACATCTTCTGCCATTGGTGAAGACGGAGTGATTGGATAGATTGCAGCCACATCTGTAAATGCATAGGAAATATACGCAGCAGCGGCATTACCATCCATAGTTTTCATTTTTTTACTCATGTTTAATAGCTCCCCTCATTTGATAAAATCTGTTTTACCGTACTTCTAACAAAAAAGTACACTCTCCCATAAAATAATGTAATAAAATAGTGATGCAATATATAGAAACTACATCACAATGTACAACCTAATAAAGCTTTAGAATACTATGTATATTTATGAATACAATTTATATTTTATTCATATTCATTGAACTCTATACTCGTTCATTATACACCGTGATTATTTCAATGTAAATAATATTTCCGCGTTTTATCAAAAGATTCATTGCTTAATTTGAGACAATTTTTAATGTTATATATTTTATATTAATAATATTATAACTGCATAAACAGAATTTTTATGCAGTTATAACAAAAGAATCTATATTATTTTGTAACTTCTTTATTGAGATTACTATGGAAACGTCCATAGTAAAAATAGATAATAATACCAATAAAGCTCCAAACAAAGAAACGTTCCCAGGTCATAGCCGATAAATTATACATCACATAACTGCAGCTGATTACGGCTAAACAGCCAATGGTTTTAATCCAAGGACAACGAAACGGTCTTTTTGCTTCCGGATATTTATATCGCATAATCATAACACCAATCGATGATATGATAAATGCAAACAATGTTCCAATACTGCACATTTCTGCAACAATATGAATTGGTGTAAAACCACTAATTAATGCAACAGCAACACCAACAACAATCGTAATGCGATGCGGGGTAGCATAACGCGGATGGATTTTACAAACAGATTGTGGTATAAGTCCATCACGAGCCATCGCAAAAAAAGCTCTAGTCTGAGCATACATCATAACAAGCAATACTGTCGTAAGCCCAGCAATCGCACCCGTCCCAACTACCGCGGAACCAAAATTATAACCAAGTGTCCTAAGTACATAAGCAACTGGCTCCGCCGTATCAAGCTGCGTATACGAAACATTTCCTGTCATAACACCCGTAACCGCAATATATAAAATCGTGCATATAATAAGCGATCCAATGATACCAATCGGCATGTCTCGTGCCGGATTCTTTGTTTCTTCGGCTGCTGTCGAGATAGCATCAAAACCAAGATAAGCAAAAAATATAAAGGCTGCCCCAGCTGAAACACCAGCAAACCCAAATGGCATAAACGGCTGCCAGTTTGTAACATCTACACTTGGACCAGCTAAAAACAAGAAAAGGAAAATGGCGGCAATCTTAACGCCAACCAATGTTTTTGTAACGGTAGCACTTTCTCGAATGCCACGAATCAATAAATAGGACAAAAACAGGGTAATCAAAATCGCTGGTAAATTCATAATGCCGCCATCAGCCGGTACAGCCGTCCATGTCTTGGAAAGTTCAATACCAGCCGATTTCAAAAGACCAACAACGTAGGCTGACCAACCGCCCGCTACCGCACTGGCTCCCACCGTATATTCTAAAATAATATTCCAGCCTACAAGCCATGCCCAAAATTCCCCCACGGATGTATAAGCATAGGCATAGGAACTGCCCGCAACCGGTACCATGGAAGCTAGTTCCGAATATGCCATACTAACAAAACCACAGGTAATACTTGCTATTACAAAAGACAACATAAGCGCCGGTCCTGCATACTCAGCTGCTGCCACTCCTGTCAATACAAAAATTCCAGTACCAACAATAACCCCCACACCAAGCATAATGATATCAACGGCACTTAATGACCGTTTTAAAGCGGATCCATCTGCATCTTTTTGATAAGCCTTAATAGTTTTTGTTCGAAAAATATTCAAAATTGCTTCCCCCTAAATTCCTTTTGCTCAAAAATCTCTACATAAATACTGATTATATCATATATTATATTTCTTTGACATGTAAAATTGTATCATTTTTACATGTCAAAATTTTAGCATAAAAAATAGATGCCTGCAAAAGGCACCTATCAATAAAGTCAAATATTATGAAAGTTTAGCCAAGAAGCGCTAAAACATCACTATTGCGATGATTACTAAGAGCCATCATATGCAAGGCAATGTTTTGCTGGGTTTGGCTCGATTTAAGATTTGTAATTTGTTGTGCCATATCGCTATCACCCGTTGTCGAAGAAGCATCGGCTACACTAGCCGCCTGCGTTGTATAATTACTTGCCGAAAAGTCCAGGCTCTCTTGTGTCGCCCCAATCTTTGTCTGCTGTGACAATGAACTTTGTAAAGCAGTATCGACCACATCCAGTGCATTGGAGATACCTTTTGATGTAGAAAGATCAAGAGTTGAATTCCCCTTCGAATCTTGCAAACCAAGAGCTTGAGCACTCATATTAGGAAGACTTACATTGTTATACCCATTGTCCCCAGCAACAGTAATTTTTGCTGATCCATCGAGAATTGACTTATCATTAAATGTAACACCTGCATTATCACTAATCTGAGAGACCGTTTGATTTACTTGCTCTTGTAATGCACTGATATCCGAATCATTATTGGTTCCATTTGCGGCTTTCAACAGCTGATCATGAAGTGAACTTAAAGAGCTGACGGTTGACCCTATTGCTCCATCTGCTGTTTTTAATAATGCATTCGATGTTTGCGTATTTTGGCTCGATTGTGCCAAAGTTCCCGCCGACACATTCATCCGCGTTAAAATTTGATAGCCTGAAGCATCATCCGCTGCACTATTGATTTTAAGACCTGTGGAAATCTTCTTCATACTAGACTGAATAGCACTCGATGATGTATTTAGTGTTTTAAGCATCCCTACTGAGTTCTGGATAGAAATTCCCATTAATTTCGCCTCCTTACCAATTCAGATGGACCCTTTAGAATCTATATATTATTATACATTGATTTTTACTGGTAAATCAATGTATATTTCGTAAAGGCACTACATATTCCCTTTAATATTTCGTGTAAAACTCCATTGCTTTAAAAAGGTCATTAGCAATAAAAGTGTCGCTGTAATAAGTAATATCAGTGCCAGAGGATTTGTCAACAAAATAGAAAAATCACCTTCCGAAAAAGCTAATGTATGTCGTAAATTCACCTCAATAATGGGTCCTAAAATAAATGCCAGTAAAAACGGCATTAAAGGATACTTGTAACGATTTCTGATATAACCTATGATTCCAAACAAAATCGTCAAATAAACATCAAAAATACTCTTATGCATTAAATATGCTCCAGAAATCGTCACTACAAAAATAATTGGTAGCAAAATCCGCCCATCCAATCGGCTACAGGCAGCAAAAAAATGCATGCCACAAAAGCCAAGACCCAAAAGTACGATTCCAGTTATAAACGCTCCGCCTAAAATACTGCTAATCGACTCAATATTTGGTTGCCCGAAAAAGGAAGACGGCTGCAATCCGTGTAAAAGAAACGTCATAAAAATAATTACGCCCAGTTGAGTCCCCGGTATCCCAAATAATAAGAGTGAAAACATTGCACCCACACCACTTGAAGCCTGCGCTGACTGACTGGCGGCAGCACAAACCAAATAATTTTGTTTGTGCTGCTCAGAGCGTTTCGTATCATAATATGAAATAAATGCCGCAGCACGAGAGGCTGCAGGTATCGCACTGACGACAAGACCAATGATACTTCCTTTAATCATCGGCAACAATGTCATTTTAATCTGCACCCATTTTGGTATAAACGCCCGACTGATATGCTTCGTTTTTTCAAACAACGCAAAGCGTTCCACTTTAGTAAGTACATCAGATAACACCAAAATACCTAAAAGAAGCAGCAGAAGGGGAACTCCATCGAATAATCTTTCTACCCCATAAGTCCACCTGGAATATGTCGAAATTGGATCTGAACCAATTGTGCAAAACAGCAAACCAAATAAAGCCGAAATCAACCCTTTCCCCACCGGTTTTCCCGAAACAACGATCGCCACACAAAGAATACAAACAAGTACGGCAAACAAATCCGCCGCTTCAAGCTCTATATTCCATTGTGCAAATAAAGGTATGCCATAAAATAAAACAATAAGACTGATAGTAAAACCAAAAAGCGAAGCAACCTGACCTATAAAAAAAATTTTTCCTGATGTGTCTTGCCAGCTAAGATTCAAAACATCTCGATCTACAGTATCCAATAAATCAAAATGGGCTGATCCTGCACGCAAAAGCAATTCCGCATAACGCCCGCCCCCATAAACAGCCAATACTAAGCCCACAGCCGCCGCTAGTGGTAAATTGATTGTAAATGGCAGCACAAAAGTTGCAACAGATTCCGCCTTCAATTTAGCTGTAAGGCAAAAAAATATTCCACAAAACACACCCAAAAATATAATTGGTAATAAATTCAAAAATAAACTCACACTAAATTGGCTCAAAAAAATCCCCGTATCCATCAACAATCACCTATGTATTTCTTTATACTTTTTATCAATGCAGCATCCTCTGCAAAACGCCTAGTGGCAATTCTATATCAAAGAAGCGACAAAACAAGCTATGCACGATCACAGGGGTGGCTACTGCCCCCAAAAGAACTGTGCTAATATTTCGCATATTCGCTAAATACAACATAATAAAAGTAAGTATCCCTGTTGCAAGAATAAAGCCCAGCCATTTTAAACCGAGGGGATAAAACAAACAAAGTAGAAGCAAGCAGCAAAAGCGGCCCCCTTTACCCGTTGTCTGTTTAGACTGCTTACTATTTTTACTTCGTATAATCTGGATAAAATTTACTAAGAAAGCAAACGTCAATAACAGGATGACCCCACTTGGGAAAAAATCGGCACCTACATGGTTTATACTATCTTTGGGTATTTTACTGCCCAACACCCACGCCCCTGCACATAAACTAAGTCCAATAAAAGAGATAATACTATCACCAAGCTTCATTCCCCAGCTCCTTCCTTCTCTGCCAAAATGGCAGGCTAGAATCATAAAAATTTTTACACAGTAACTTTTTTATCAAAAAGCATGACAAAAATTTTAGCAATATACGGAAAAGCAAGCATAATAAACAAAAGTCTTACCAATTGATATGCTGTCATTGTTGATATGTCGGCACCAACCAACAAAGCTGTAATTCCCATTTCCGTCAAGCCGCCAGGTGCGGTACTCAAAAAAGCTGTAACAAAGGCCACTCCTGTCAATTCAGCCACGATATACCCCATAAGCAAAGATATCAAAAGAACGACGCTAACTCCGCTGAATAAACAGGATAACAATCCATGATATTGTTTTATTTTAGCCAGATTGATACTTGATCCAATGTAACTCCCTACACAAATCTGTGCAATACTAATGTAAGAAAGAGGAACAATCGGCGCCTCCACTCCCGTCAGTAAAATATAAAATCCTGTACTCAAAATCGGTCCTAACAAATAAGCCGTAGGTAAATGCACGATTCGTCCCAGCACCGCCCCGCAAATTGCCACACAAGAAAAAGTAAAAATAATCATAAAACTCACCGCTGGCATATTTGCAGCTGCCTCTGCCATACTTAAATTTCCATCATGTAAAATATGCATAGTAAGAAATGGTATTACAAAAACAACGGATAGCATTCGCATCGTCTGCATAATAGTCACAGCCGTCTGATCAGTTCCATCCATTTCTCCAGCTAATACAACCATCTGTGAAAGACCACCCGGCACACATCCCAATAAACAAGTTGTAAGACTAATATTTGTTTTTTTATGCGTAATATAACCAACCACGACGCCAGCAAATACTGTGATCAATGTCGCACAAAGCATGGTAGGCAATTGATCGATAATTTTATGACCTGTTTCAATCGTAAATGGCCGTCCCATGGCATACCCTAACAAAATCAACGCAGCATCCCGAATCTTTAGCGGCCAATAAATACGCTGCCCTGTTTTCCATGAATAAAGTGAAACCGCCACAATAGGTCCTAAAGTCCAAGGCAACGGAACTTGCAAAAATTCAAATAAAAACCCAACCGGAATTCCAAGGCAGAGCACCTTGCATATATTCCCCATACATTTAACACCTGATTTTCTATGTATTTTATTTCTCCATTTTACGATAAAATAGGGTCTATCGTCAAATTGCTTTATCAATACAACTAAAATACAACTTCTAGGTTATTTATACACCCCCAAGTTCAAGTTTCTTGTTTAGTTAATTATTCAATGCTATAATTTAGAATAGGATGAATAAATCGAAAAAAACAATCCAATAATAATCGAAATGAACTGAGTAAAAATTTTATAAATTACTTTTATGTATCATTCGCCATTAATAGAAAGGATTATCCTATGCAAATCAAACTAATTGCCCTCGATATGGATGGTACTACCTTAAACGAACATCATGAGGTATCCACCATAACAAAAACTGCTATAGAGCAAGCCATTGCCCAAAATGTAGAAGTAATCATATCCACGGGTCGTACCGGCATTGAATTAAAACCGATTTTTGATAAATTTACCAATATCCGTTATTTCATTTGCGGCAATGGCTCAAAAATTTATGACCGCGAAAAAAACATCAATGTCTATGAAAACATGCTACCATTTAAAGAATCCTCTACCATTATGAGGCAGCTTGTCAAATATGATGTCGTTCCTGAAGTCTATGCCAATGAACGAATCTATACCGATCAATATTATTATGATCATGTTGATGATTATATTAACCCTACCTTGAAATCCCTTATTTTACGTAGCAGAACTCCTGTGGAAAATATTCATGACTTTTTATTGCAGCATCAAAAGCCAATCGAAAAAATTAATATTTTTTATAAAGATATCGAAAATAAAAACAAAGTCCATAAACTATGTACGAACATGGAGGTTACGCTAACCAGCTCTTTGGATCAAAATATCGAAATCAACAGTAAAACAGCCAGTAAAGGCAATGCTCTTCAACATCTGTGTCAGAAAATGAATATAGCATCGACCGACGTCATGGCAATCGGTGATGCTTCTAATGATATTTCTATGCTAAAATATGCAGGGTTTTCAGTTGCTATGGGCAATGCAATTCCTGAAGTCAAGGAAATTTCTAAATTCACAACATTAAGCAATATAGAAAACGGCGTTGCCGCATCCATTCATGAACATATCTTGAAAAATTAAAATAAAAAACATGCACTGCCAGCTCATATGATACTTGGTAGTGCATGTTTTTTTGTTAAATTTTCAGCAAAGATCGTAGTTTTCTATAGAAAGCTCGTATAATATGCCAAGGTGAAATATCATGATTTTCAAAATACAAAAAAACAATTGGAATTGCAATCAATGTAAAAAAGGTGGAAGACAATAATCCCCCAATTACAACCCAGGCCATACTAACTCTGGTTTCAGCACCAGGCGTAATAGCCAGAGCCGTGGGCAACATCCCCGTTATCATCGTGATTGTTGTCATAAAAATAGGCTTCAGCCTTGTTTTACCAGCTTCAATGATTGCCTGCTCTGCTGTTTTACCACGTTCCATCAAGGTTAACGTATAATCGAGCAGTAATGTACCATTTTTCGATACTAGCCCATCCATAACCAATATACCAATCAAGGAATAAAGATTGATGGAATTATGGGTAATTGCTAAGAAAACAAGCGACCCAATCAAGCCAAATGGCAATGAAAGCATCCGGATAGCCGGTGTAGATACCGATTCATAAAGTGTAGCTAACAGCATATACACCAAGAGAAGTGATAACAAAAGTGCCTGTCCCATTTCAGTAAAGGTGCTGTTCATATTATCAGCCTGTCCGATAAAGCGATATGTTACATTGTTACCCAATTCTTTAGAACTGATATTTTTAGCTATATCATCCAGTACAGCCTGCAGTTGCCGGTCCGTAATATTCGCAGCAATATTGATAGACTCTTGCTTATCAACACGACGCAGCATAACCGGACCCACTTTATCTTCAACCGAGGCTACATCGCCAACCTTCACAAAACCGGTATTTGTCTTAACGGGTATAGAACGTATATCCGAAGCTTTATAACCATCACTATCTTTTAAGCGGACATAAATATCGGTGTCCTGCCCATCATTATTGGGGTCATTTACTAGATATCCGGCCAGCGTTCCTGTAATGGCTCCAGAAAATACATTTTGTACATCGTTCGCTGATGTATTGAAAAATTTCAATTTTTCACGGTCCACCATTAAACGAAGTTCCGGTGCACCTTCTGTATAGGAGCTGCGAACATCTTTAATGCCATCGATTTTATTCAAAACATCTTGCACATAATAAGAAGCTTTGACAATCGATTCTAAATTCGAACCACGAATTTCAATCTGTACCGGCGCAGAATTCCCACCACCGCCACCAGTACCAGTTCCGCCTGAAACCCCTGGCATCGAGCTTTGCGTTTCATTCACCTGCGCTACAGCCTGGGGGAATTTTGTTTTTAAAAATTGCCGAACTTCATCCGTAACTTGCCAAACTGTTTTATCCCTGTCTTTTCGGTCAACCATTTGTACACTGACCCGACCATAATTCCCAGCGGGCTGACCCACGCTAGATAAATAATTCGTAATTTCAGGAACTTGTGTCAAATAAGTTTCAATATCCCGTATCATTACATTGGTTGCATCAATATTTTGCCCAACTGGAAATTGAACGGAAATCTGAAAACTACCTTCATCGGTTTTCGGCATATATTCGCCGCCAATGATCCCGGTAGGATAATATAATGATAAAGATGCAAAAAAGATAATCGTTACTGAGATGATTATTTTTTTTGGATGATGCAAACTCCAACGCAGAAAACGCTCATAAGCGTTGATAAATCCCTGTTCCATTCGAGCGAGTTGATCCCAAAAGGCCCCCGTCGGTTCCGACAAGCCATTTTTATAAAACTTAGATGCAAGCATCGGTGTTAAGGTAAAGGATACAAATAAGGAACACAAGGTTGCAAAAACGATCGTAAGCCCAAATTGGCGGAAAAACTGCCCTGTCATACCTGTCATAAAAGCAATTGGCATAAATACAACGACATCGCACAGCGTGATAACAATCGCTGCCATACCGATCTCACTCCGCCCATCTTCAGCTGCAACATCGGAAGACTTGCCCATCGCCAAATGCCGATGAATATTCTCCAAAACAACAATCGAGTCATCCACTAAAATCCCGATGCATAACGACATGCCCATGAGCGACAGCATATTAAATGTAAACCCTGCCATATACATCACAAAAAACGTCGTAATCAACGAAGTTGGAATGGCAATTAAGACAGCAACGGTCGATCTCCAGCCTCTTAAAAAGAGGAATAAAATCAAACCCGTTGTGCATAAACCTTCAATTAATGCTTCTAATGTATTATGCAAAGAATCATCCACATACGTTGCCGAATTCGTAATAATTACAAATTGGTATTCTGGATATTCACTACGTAAAGAAGCCAATTGTGCCATGGTCGCTTTCGCTGTTTCGACAATATTCGCATTGCTGTTTTTATAAACAGATAAAGAAACAACATCCTGACCATTGGTTCTAGCATAACGTGTTACCCGCTTATCTTGTTCACGTACCGTAGCCAGACTGCTAAGCGGAATCGCTACATTTTTACTATTTTCAAGATGGATTGATTCAAGTTCAGCGGGAGAACTGAACTGCGCTGCTAGTCGAACATTAGTTTCTTGTTTGTTATTAAATACCGATCCTGCCGGTGTCAATACATTTTCCTGATCAATTCGAGTTGCGATTTGATTCAAGGCGATATTAAAGTAGGCTAATTTATCCTTATCAACTTCTACCGCAATTTCTTTATCACGCCCGCCATCGAGCTGCACATCCGAGACACCACTCGCGCGTTGCAGGCGTTCAACAAAAACATCATTGGCTACTGTATAAACATCACCTAATGGTTTATCTGCCATAACTGATATTTCCATAATCGGTGAAGCATTGACATCGCGCTTAATAACGGTAGGTGTTTTTATACCCGTCGGCAATTTATTTAAAACGGAATTTACATATTGTGTGGCATCAATAGCCGAGGTATCTACGTTCGCCCAAAATTCAAATTCCAAGGTAATTTGCGCTTTTTCCGGACGAGCTACAGCTGTCATATGTTTTAAATTTGATAAGGAAGAAAGGGAATTTTCTAATGGCTTGATTACATCTTGTTCAATTTCTTCCGTACCCGCCCCCGGATAATTTACCGTGACCGTAACATAAGGTATATTTATAGCTGGTAAAAGTTCTACGCCAATGCGATAAAAACTATACAGTCCCAAAACAACAAACAGCAAAACAATCATCGATATACCGATTGGTTTCTTAATGGCATAACGTGTTAAATTCAATTGCTGTCACCTGCTTCATCACTAGCTGGCAAAATTGTCATACCTTCTCGTAAACGTGACAAATTGTTTGTTGCCACTTTTTCCCCCTCATCAAGCCCTGATAAAATTTCTACGGTTGCATCACCACGCGCGCCAATTTTAACAGTTCGTTGTTTCACTGCGTTCTTATCATCAACAACAAATACATATTGTTCACCATTTTTTTCGAGCAATGCATCTTTACTAATAACTAAGGTATTCGGACGCAGGACTGTATTTAAAATAGACCGCGTAAACATGCCACTTTTTAAGGTTCCTGCTTCATTATCAATTAGAACTCTTATGGTATAGGTTAAATTCGTTGTATCAACACTAGGGCTGATATAGATAACTTGTCCCGAAACACTCTGACCAATTGATTCAATCCCTACATTCACATTCATACCAATAAAAAACGCTGCTAAATCTTGTTCAGAAACCTGACAATCAACATATAGTTTTCGATTATCATATATACTCAATAATTTTTGTCCCTGCGAAACAATGTCACCAGCTTCTACTTGACGATAGCCAATTATACCCGCTCTTGGGGCGCGTAATACGAGATCATCCCGCTGTTTTTGGGCTGCGGCAATTGTAGTCTGGGCTTTTTGAGCATTCGCCTGTGCGGATAGAATTGACGCCGGTACACCTTGATTCATTTGGTTAGCAATAACATCTAAGTTTGCTTTTGCATCAGCCAAGGCCTGCTGGCTGATTTCAAAATCTTCAAGCGATATACCACCAACATCAAAAACCTGTTTATTACGGCGATAACTTGCCAAAGCCTTATCATAATCGGCCTGTACTTTATCATAATTTGCATTTACGGTTGAAGCCGTTGTCATTGCATCGGCAGAAGCCTGCTGATAAGATGCTTGATTTTGACCAATAGAAATTTCAGCATCACCGGTATCTTGAACAACTAGAATCTGGCCAGGCGTAACTTCCTGCCCTAGTTCTACATTGACAGCATTCACTTTCCCCTGATATTTTGCAGCAATATCAACTTGTGCCTGCGGCAGTGTCTGCCCCACTAAAGATATGGTTTTAATCAAATCAGTACGCGTAACCGAAGCAACGGTCACGGTAGTTTGAACATTTTTTTTTGAGGCAACAACATTATGTACGGATAAACGATAGATACCAAAAATACTCAAACAAACAAGGACAAAAACACTAACAATTAGAATATTTTTACTTTTTTTATTTTGCACAAAAAAGTTATACTTCATTCTCCTGGCTCCTTCTTTTCATCAAATTAAAATTTTTACTACGAATGAATCCAAAATATACCTATCAACTTCCTTAATTGGCTATAATTCATAAATTCCTATTTATTTGAATAGTACTGCATTTAACCGATACTGTCTAGTAAATTCTAGTTTATGGAATTTACTTTATGGTTATGCAGTATGTTTGATCACAAACCTCCGATCCTACACCGTTTAGCAATTTTAGATATAACTTAATTTTTTAGCGGTTGAAAAAGTTTTTCCGCTTGTAGACATATACCTATAATGCTATGATAAACAATGAAAATGAAAAAAAGAAGGTATTTGATGTTAAACCGAAAGAAAAAAATTTTTATTTTAAGTATTGCTAGTATGATAAGTATTTTTTCGTTTAAAACACCGTTTGTTCTCGCTATGGATCAAGCTATCCCGATTCATAACATAACCACCGAAAACCAAAATCTTAAAACATATACAAAACACTGGGAAACGGCTCCAATGATAACGTCGCATTATGATCAAAATAACCCAGCCGCGAGTTCTCCGTTACTCACTTGGACAAAAAACCTCAATGCAGTAAAGTATGAAATCGAATTTTTTACCACATTGCCTGAGAATCTTCAAAACACAGAGCTTTCACGAGATCATGTTTATTTTTCACGCAGTATCTATAGCAATGGCTATAACCCACCGTTGGATAAATTTGCCCGAGAATTATTAGGCAAGCAAGCTATTTATTGGCGGGTTCGGGCCATTGATTATGACGGAAATCCTATCAGCCTTTTTTCTGTACCCGAAGCCCTCTATACGGATATTGCCAAAGAAAATATAAAAGCACCGATTTTAACGGCGCGCTATAATCAAGGCAACGGGACCACTTTACTTTATCCAGTCTATAGCTGGATTCCAAATAGTGGTGCGAAACAATTTGAAATTGAACTACTTTCCGCTCCACCAGAAAATCATGATTGTATTACGCCATCTCGCTATCGTATCGCTGCTTTTACGACAAACCTATGTGATTATTATGATAAACAACCGCGGTCTTCTTCTAAACCCTTTTATTGGCGAGTCCGCAGCCTTGATGCACAGGGAAACCCAATTGGTGTTTATTCAAAAGCAGATTCCTTTACCATCACGCCCACAACAGCCTGGCAGACCGCAGTTTATGGTGACAGCATCACGCATGGCGGCGGACATATATCATATGGCCCAGCGGACTGGGAATATAGTTATGAAACCTATCTAAATTTTCCGGTAATCAATTTGGCACTCAGCGGCGATACAAGTGAAGCCTTGATGGATAGATTTGACCGTGATGTCCTGCCATTTCATCCGCATTACCTTATTATATTGGGCGGTACTAATAGTCTACGTGGTGGTTTTTCAGCCGATTCAGTCATTTATAATTTGGAAACCATCAAAATAAAAT
>Ga0302211_10000449_pt1 | contig 14740 bp, 9 predicted proteins | sample II_Fen_E3_3_FD_200234 | JGI IMG/M metagenome (GOLD analysis project Ga0302211, IMG submission 200234) | Peat permafrost microbial communities from Stordalen Mire near Abisko, Sweden - II_Fen_E3_3 | ecosystem: Environmental > Terrestrial > Soil > Wetlands > Permafrost | place: Sweden: Abisko... | reverse complement strand
GAATTCCCAGCTTTTTTTTCCCGATAGAAGTGCATGCCCATTCCGTAACGTAATCCGTGAATAGGAGTGTACCAATAGCCAGCCGAAGCTCCTAAATTGAAAGACCTATTTTTGAGTGTGTTTTCTTGATCTTTTCCAGTTAAAGATAAAGAGCTTCCGGTTTGCAATTGTACAAAGAAGCGCTTGCTATAGTCCTTGTCTTTGAAGCGTTCCAAAGAAGGAACTCGCTGTAAAGTATAGCGTTCTATTACGTTTATACCCAGTGTATCTTGTGCATTACAGAGAAGTGGAAATCCCCATGCGCTTATACAAAAAAAGGTAATAGCGGTCTTATAGACTAATTTCATAATTACTGCTCTCATTTTTTGATTTCAATTTTTGGAATGAGGTCTAATAAATCTGCATCGATTTTAGCCATTTCCAGTAACGCTGGTTTCATACTGATAGCTCGCTTCAGGTTGATAAGTGCGTTGGCCTCTGCTTTCATTCGGTTATAGCAGACGGCACGCAGGTATGCATCTTCTGCTTTTTCAATTTTCATCTTTTCTGCCACTTTCAGAGCTTCTTCATTCTGCTCAAGTGTTAGTAGGAGTACCACATGGTTATGATCACTGCTTTTAGCAATAATTTCTTGCATCTCAGGAGTAGTATATCCGTTCATTAATCCGATGATGGATTTTAATTCCATTTCATTATCACCAACGTATTCAGCAATACTATCAGCTGCACTGTATTTTTGAGCCATTAATAGTGCTATCGCTTGGTTTACATTTACTTCTGTAGCTGCTTTTGGGCCTACAAAAGGAGCTAGTATGCGAGGATTTGGTTTTCCTGCTTTGGAACAGAGAGCTGATAAATCGCATGCAATTACTACCTGATTAGGGAAACGTTTGTGAGCTTCACTAGCAATCTCAATGGCAATAGAATCGTTTTTCTCTTGTCGATAGAGTCGGAAATAATGAGGGATATCCAACCATTCTTTATGGTTTTTGTAATTTTCTTTGATTTCTTGCAAACTAAGTTCTCTAAATGATTTGTATGAATACTGATATTCGACACGACGAAGTTGGGGCAGGTATTTTTCGAAAATTAATTTGCTGGATGCAATGCGATTCACTGCCGTCATTGGATTCTTGTATTTTAGCAAGGCCTGCTCCAGTTCGTTAGCTTCGGCTTTTAAACTATCTTTTTGTAGAAGAGCAACGACATCTTTCCATGTCATGACTTTTGTAGAATGTTTCGGCTTTATTCCATTTAAGGCTCCTTTACTCAGTTCGTTTATTTTAGCAATTGCACTGATAAGACGTTTCTGAGCAAGTGTAACATTGCCTTGATAGCTTCCATCGGGTGAAGCAGTACTATGAATGGCAAAATCGAGTAGTGATGCCGCTGGGTTTGACTGAATTGCAGCTAACCGATTAGCTATCTTATAGAGCTCAGAAACGTTAACCGAATCGTTCATGTTGATGGTTGCTTTACCTACTGGAAATGTTATGTGCACTTCTTCAGGTTCACTCGTTTGTAAGGTAGGTCGTTCAATTGGAAAATGGTTTTCGTTCTGATATAGTTTCGCAGAGAATCGATAGTCGAGAAAACGTTGTGGATTTACGATGCCTTTGCTGATTTCAAGTGTGTCAAGGTTCACTATTCTGTGATAATTTTCAGCTGCTTGGTAGCAGTCAATACGATATAACTGATTAAAGTTCTCCACATAGAAGGAGTCGCGAACAAAAATAGTATCACTTTCTCGCCGTGGTGAAGCTTTTACATGAATTACATTACAAAGAGGATCTTTCGATAAATCGAAGCGATACATGCGCTCTTGTGTGGCATGGTATTCTTTTCCATCGAAGACTGCCGATTTTGTGTAAGAAGTAGCGCCTGTAGAGCGATTGCTGATGAAGGGTTGAATGAGATATCGATACTCTGAGTGATATAACTTTTCCGGGATAACCATTCCTCCAGCAAAGAATATATAATTACCTTTTACTACAAGTGGCGATTTGATTGGACGGATCTTTGGGATTCTTTTTGCAGTAACAACGAGTTCTTTAAGTACTGTTTTTGCTTTGTCATCGGCTAAAACAACATCAATTTCTCCACTTTCTTTAATGACACGTGTATATTCGGTAAATCCTACAGCTAAAAATTTAAGGGTGCTACCTTTTGCGATATTTAATTTAAAGGAACCTTCTAAGTTGGTTTTGTGTCCTGTATAAATGCTCTTTTCAGTACCATCCGCTTGCTTTTCGAGTGTGTATATGGTTACATCTGGAAGAATTTCTGCACTTTCTTCGTATACAGTTCCCCATACTGTGACACTATCTTCTTGCGCGTAAAGACTGGGGCTGAGTAATAAGAAAAGCAGGAAAGAAACCGCAATACCGATCTTCTTATAATTATAATAGTGCGTAGGGATCATGTTTTTTTTTAATAAAGGATATAACTGAAAGATATAGATGCTTTAATAGGCGCAATTAAAGATTCTTTATGATTCGAATTTTCTGGTTTTTTCTCGCCTACTTCGTATTCACAGCTGTTATAATGGAGTAACCCTCCTCCAACGCTAGTCTCTAGGTTCCATCGTTTGCTTAAAACGAAGTCATATCCATAGGTTAATCCAATCGTATATGCATTACCATCATAGAAATTTTCTTTCTTTTTGAAACGATATTCGTTGAATGAACTTGTTATTCCTATAAAGTGACGCGACATAGGTCGACCAAACCAATATCGCAGTTCCGGACTAATTTGTACAAATTGGGTTTTGTAATCAGTTGTTGAGATGGGATTGAAAGCACCGGAAAGACAGAATGTGAGATGGGGTGAGAAACGCAACTCTGCTTCTAGGTTAGGCGAAGCGGTCATCCAGTATAAGGCATTGGTTTTTAATGCAATATTTTGTGCTTTTGCTATATGTGCTAATGTGATAAAACCTAAAAAGAGGAGAGAGGTTATAAATTTATTCTTCATCTATATTCTATTTATTCGTATATCTTAAAGCAATGCCTCGGAAGTTTCTGCAAATGTACTCATTTTATTTAGAAGAAGTGGCAAATAGTTTTTATTTTTTAGTAAATGAAAAGCATCTAAAGTAAGTCCTTAAGAAATTACTTTAGATGCTTCATAAGCTGTCGACTTAAAGTCAACTTAATGTTAATTTTATTTTGTAAGTTGTTCTGCCATAGCTGCTGCCGCTCTGCGACCGTCACCCATAGCAAGAATTACGGTAGCTCCTCCACGCACGATGTCACCACCGGCAAAAATCGTGGGGATCGAAGATTGCATATCTTCATTTACTGTAATTGTTCCTCTTCGTCCTACTTCTAATCCTTTAATAGACGAAGGTACTATAGGATTCGGAGAAACGCCAATGCTAACAATCGCCATGTCGATATCAATAGTTTCAATGGCACCAAGGATAGCTACAGGGCTGCGACGACCGGATTCATCAGCTTTTCCAAGTTCCATCTTTTGCAATCTTACTTGTTTCACCTTTCCATCTTCGTCTGCAATGTATTCAATAGGATTGTGCAAAGTGAGAAATTCAATTCCTTCCTCTTTGGCATGCTTCACTTCCTCTAGACGAGCGGGCATCTCTTCTTCTGAGCGGCGATAGATGATCATTGCACGCTCTGCTCCAAGACGTTTTGCCGTACGGACAGAGTCCATAGCGGTATTACCTCCACCTATTACTGCTACACGTTTACCAAAGAAAACAGGAGTATCGGAGTCTTCGCTTGCTGCATCCATTAAATTGACGCGAGTTAAATACTCGTTTGAAGAAAGAATGTTGATGGCATTTTCACCCGGTATATTCATGAAGTTTGGTAAACCGGCACCGGATGCTACAAAGAATCCTTTGAATCCGGTTGTTTCGAGCTCACTAATAGAGATGGTCTTTCCAATGATGCAGTCTTTTACAAAAGTCACTCCCATTTTACTTAGAATCTCTATTTCTACGTCTACGATTCTGTTGGGTAGGCGGAACTCAGGGATACCATATTTTAAAACACCTCCAATTTCATGAAGAGCCTCAAAAACTACCACTTCGAATCCTTTCTTAGCCATGTCACCGGCAAATGCAAGTCCACAAGGACCAGAGCCGATTACAGCAACTTTAATACCATTCTTTTCTGTAACTTCGGGGACTGATATTTGTCCACTTTCACGTTCATAGTCAGCAGCAAAACGCTCTAAATGCCCAATTGCAACTGCGGGTTTTCCCATCTTTAGATGAATACATTTCGATTCACATTGTTTTTCTTGTGGGCAAACGCGACCGCATACTGCCGGTAATGCACTTGTCTGTTTTAAAACTTTAGCAGCTTCTAGGAATTCCTCACGCTCAATATTCTTTATAAAGTCGGGAATACGGATTTCTACAGGGCATCCCGTTATGCAGGCCGGGTTTACGCAATCGAGGCAACGTTGTGCTTCAACGACAGCTTGTTCCATGCTTAGTCCTTGGTTGACTTCGTCTTTGCGTGCATGAGAACGATATTCAGCATCGAGTTCCGGCATTTTCACACGTTCAATGGCAGAACGATCTTTTGCTTTCATCCCTTTGCGAAGTTCTTCGCGCCATGCAGTATTGCGGCTGTTAGGATCTTCTTTTAAAGCTGCACAAGTAGAGGGGAGAGGCTCATTCTCTAACTTCTTCATGTCCTCTTTCTCAAGGCTTTTGAAAGCGCCCATACGTTTTAGCATTTCGTCGAAGTCCACTTGATGTCCATCGAATTCAGGGCCATCTACGCAAACGAATTTAGTTTTTCCTCCCACGGTAATACGGCATGCACCACACATACCTGTGCCATCTACCATAATTGTGTTGAGCGAAACGTCGGTTGATATTTCGTATTTCTTTGTAAGTAAGCAAACAAATTTCATCATGATTGCAGGGCCGATGGCAAAACATTTGTTTACATTTTCCCGCTTAATCACGCTTTCAACGCCTTCAGTAACCAATCCTTTTTGACCATAGGATCCATCGTCGGTCATGACGATCACTTCATCCGAGCTTGCTGCGACTTCTTTTTCTAGAATAATAAGTTCTTTTGAACGTCCGGCAAGTACAGAGATGACACGGTTTCCTGCAGCTTTCAAGGCTTGAATGATTGGCAACATTGGAGCAATGCCGACTCCTCCACCTGCACATATAACTGTACCAAAATTCTCTATATGGGTAGCTTGTCCTAGTGGACCTACTACGTCGGTAATATAATCCCCCTCGTTCAATTCACAGAGACGGATTGAAGAAAGCCCGACTTCTTGAATCACTAAAGTTATTGTACCCTTTTTCTCGTCAGCACCTGCAATGGTAAGGGGCATACGTTCACCTTTTTCACCCACGCGGATGATCACGAAATGTCCTGCCTTGCGTGAGCGCGCAATCAAAGGAGCTTCTACTTCCAGTTTAAAAACCTTTTCAGAGAATTTTGTTTTACTTACTATTCTGTTCATCGCTTATTATTCTTTTTGGTTAATCTAATTAGCTGATAATATCAAAGCCGCAGTATGGAACTAATGCTTTGGGTATGCGGATGCCGTTGGGCGTTTGATTATTTTCCAAAAGTGCTGCTACAATACGTGGTAAAGCTAGAGCCGAGCCATTTAAGGTATGGCAAAGTTCTGTCTTTTTATCAGCATTGCGATAGCGGCATTTTAGTCGATTAGCCTGATAACTTTCGAAGTTAGAAACCGAGCTGACTTCCAACCAACGTTTTTGTGCAGCAGAGAAAACTTCGAAGTCGAAGGTGATGCTTGAAGTGAAGCTCATGTCGCCACCACATAGGCGGAGGATGCGGTAGGGAAGTTCTAATTTCTGCACTAGATTCTCTACATGCGCTATCATTTCATCGAGCGATTGGTAAGAATGTTCGGGCTTGTCGATACGAACAATTTCTACTTTGTTAAATTGATGCAGGCGATTCAATCCACGCACGTCTTTGCCGTATGAACCTGCTTCTCTGCGGAAACAAGCCGAATAAGCACAATTCTTAATAGGCAGTTCTTCCTCATTAAGAATCACATCGCGATATATATTTGTTACGGGGACCTCAGCTGTGGGGATTAAGTAGAGATCATCTTGATTGTCGTGATACATTTGGCCTTCTTTGTCAGGAAGTTGTCCGGTACCATAACCTGAGGCTTGGTTTACTACGTATGGGGGTTCGATTTCTAAGTAACCGGCATCGCGTGCTTCATCTAAGAAGAAGTTTATCAATGCGCGCTGTAAGCGGGCTCCTTTTCCTTTGTATACAGGAAATCCTGCACCTGCAATTTTTACTCCAAGTTCAAAATCGATGAGGTCGTATTTTTTTGCCAACTCCCAGTGTGGAAGAGCATCTTCTCCAAATTCAGGTATAATGCCTCCCATCTTTTCAACCTTATTATCGTCTGCACCATAGCCTTCAGGTACTGACTCGTTGGGTAAGTTGGGAATGGTATATAGAATATCCAACAATGCAGCTTCTGCTTCTGCTTTTTGGAGTTCAATCGTTTTATTACCTTCTTTGAGTTCTGCAACACGGGCTTTAGCAGCTTCTGCTTCTCCCTTTTTGCCTTCTTTCATGAAAATTCCGATTGATTTAGCTAATAAATTAGCTTCTGCCAAGCCTTTGTCTAACTCGTTTTGCGAGGCACGGCGTGTCTTGTCCAATTCTATAACTTTGTCAATGGTCTCTTTGGCATTCTTGAAATGCTTTTTTTCAAGACCTTTGAGCACTTCTTCGGTCCTTTCTGTGATTACTTTGATGGTAAGCATATCTAATTAGATTATATATTCTACTAAAATTGCGACAAAGTTAGCCTTTTTTATGCAGAAAAACAAAAAAAACAATCAAAATGTGAGCACTTTAGTCTCTTTCCCATCTTAATAATGTTTCTTTTATTTCTGCTCCCCAACGATATTGTCCGATAGAGCCATTTGCGAGGATAACTCGGTGACAGGGAATAAGAAGAGCTATTTTGTTTTTGGCAATTGCGCTTGCTACCGCACGGGTGGCACGTGGCATTTGTATGTGTGCTGCCAGTTCGTGATAAGAACAAGTTGTGCCGTATGGAATGCTCAGTAAAGCTTTCCATACGGTAACTTGAAAATCAGTTCCTTGTAGTACCAATGTAATTTCGGAAGTGTCATCCGAAAGAATCTGTTGAATGACAGAATTGGCTAACTCGTCGTTACGTTTCCAAGGAAGTGTAAATCCTTCTAAATATTGGATAAAACTCAACTCATATACGCTTTCTTTCCAAAAAGAAATTGCACAATCTCCGAAAGGGGTTTTTACAATTCCCCATTGCAACTGTTCATTGCATATTTCTCTTTCTTTTGCAATAATAAGTTTTATGCTGTTGAGTTTCATAGGCCTGTCTTTTAGATTACCTGTTCCTAGCTTTCTTTTAATTCTCTTGAAAATAGACTCTTTTTACTCGATCGGATACGCTTGTTAAAATCTCGTAAGGGATCGTGTCAAGTAAATCAGAAAGTACCGTGACTGGTTGCTCTTTCCCGAAGATTACTACCGAATCACCTTCTTTACAAGGAATATCTGTCACGTCAATCATCGCTACGTCCATACAAATATTTCCTATGTAAGGTGCCGGTTGCCCATTCACAAAGCAGCAAGCATGGCGATTTCCCAAGTGACGGTCGAGTCCGTCGGCATATCCAATAGGTATATCAGCTATGCGACTAGTACGCGTAAGCACTCCTTTTCTGCTGTAGCCCACTGTGTCGCTAGCCGGTACCTCTCGAATTTGCAGAATAGTGGTTCGCAAGGTGCTTACATTGTTAATAATGGAGTTGTCAATTGCACTGACTCCATATAACCCGATGCCTAAGCGTACCATATCGTATTGATAAGCAGGGAAGCGCTCAATGCCTGCCGAATTCAAGATGTGACGCAATATCTTATGCGAAAAGGCATTTTGTAGGAGACTGGAGGCATGATCGAAAATAGCAATTTGTTGTAGCGTAAAGTCATCGAATTTAGGGCTGTCACTACCTACTAGATGGGAGAATACCGAACGTGGAAGAACGGCGTTTTGCCCTTTTAATAGTTCAATGAGTTTGGGCAGCTCATCAGGGTTGAATCCCATGCGATGCATTCCGGTATCAATCTTGATATGAATCGGGTAGTGCGTAATACCTTGATGCTCTGCTGCTGTAATCATGGCTTCTAACAGACGGAAGTTATAAACCTCCGGCTCTAGGCGATAGTCGAAGAGAGTCTGAAAGGAAGACATTTCCGGATTCATGATGATAATATTAGCTGTAATTCCTGCCTTGCGCAAAGCCGAACCTTCGTCGGCTACTGCTACTGCAAGGTAGTCAATACGATGATCTTGAAGCGTCTTGGCAACTTCTTTACTTCCTGCTCCATACGCAGAGGCTTTCACCATACAAATCATTTTAGTTTCAGGGCGCAAGAAGCTTCGGAAGTGATTTACATTGTCTACAATTGCATCTAAATTAATTTCTAGAATTGTTTCATGCACCCGTAATTCCAATAGCTCGCTAATTTCTTCGAAACGGAACTTACGTGAGCCTTTTAGGAGAATAATTTCATCGTGAAGATTGGTAAAAACATCACTTGCTAAGAAAGCTTCAGTAGTAGGAAAAAAGTAGTGTTCCATCTGAAAGTCTCCTTGAACGATGTGCTGGCCAATGCCAATTAGTTTATGAACGCCTCTATTTTCAATGAGTTGGGCTACCTTATTATATAAGGACTTCGGACTTTCACCTGTTTGTTGCAAGTCTGATAAGATTACTGTACGATGAAGTCCTTTTCCCTCTGATCGACGATGTAGTACATTCAATGCAATGTCGAGTGAGGCCAAGTCGGAATTATAGCTATCATTAATAATGATACATCCGTTCTTACCTTCTTTAACCTCTAAGCGCATTGCTACCGGTTCCAACTTTTCCATTCTCTCTGCAATCATTTCAGGAGTAAGCCCTAGTAGTAAAGCAGCAGCTAAGCAATGAATAGAATTCTCAAGCGAAGCTTCATCTGTAAATGGGATAGTATAACACCCTTCTATTTTCTCATTCTTGAAAAAGTAGAAAACACGAAGGAATTCGTCAGTTCGTTCAACTCTCTTTATGAAAAGTGGGGCGTCGGCATTGTAAAAAGACCAACCTAAAAGTTGAGCTTTTAATCCGGCTTTCCCCAATTGCGTACTTATTAGTTTGTCGTCCGCATTGTAAATTAGAGTTTTGCTGTTTTTAAAGAGTTCTAATTTCTCTGCACATTTTTGCGCTTTCGATTTAAAATTCTCTTGATGTGCGTCGCCAATATTGGTTAGAATACCCAGCGTTGGCGATACAATGGAAGCCAATCGTTTCATTTCTCCTACTTGCGAAATGCCAGCTTCAAAAAGACCTAATTCGTCATTTTCTTTTAGTTGCCAGATGCTTAATGGTACACCGATTTGAGAATTATAGCTCCGTGGGGAGCGCGTAATATGGTGGTATTTTTTGCTTAGTATTTGAGCCAGCCATTCTTTTACGATTGTTTTTCCATTGCTTCCTGTGATGCCTATTACTGGCATATGAAAAGTGTTACGATGTCGTTGTGCTAAATTCTGTAGGGCTTGCAACGGATCTGCTACAAGTAAGAAGTTAGCATCAGCGAAGGAGCAACTTTGAGTAGCCATAGGCAAGGTATGAGTAACGAAGTTACGTACCCCTCGAGCATATAATTCGGGCAGATAATTTTGCCCGTCTCCGCGATTTGTTTTTAAGGCAAAAAACAAAGTCTCCTCCGGAAAACAAAGAGAGCGGCTGTCTGTAAGTAGCCAATCAATATGGGCGGCACGGTTGCCGTGGCGCTCTGCTTGTACAAGTGGTACAATTTGTTCTATAGAATAAGGCATGTTCTTAAGAATTCGTATAGGGGTATCGTTTTTTTAGTTCATCCATTTTGTCTTTTTTTGCTTGTTCGAACTTTTTACCGGCTTCTGTGTCGGAATGAAAGACCTCATGATCCAGCATGGAGGTTAATTCGCTGAACTCTTTAGCAGCTTGTAAAGTCTGTTGGGTAAAATAGGTTTTACTAAATACATCCCAAATATAATCTACAGTGGTAGATGATGGATGTAGCATATCACTCTCGTAGAAGCGATAGTCACGTAGATCATCCATCATAATCTCGTACGAAGGGAAGTAACTAAACTGCTCGGGGAACATCTGGCAAAGTTCCTCTGCAGCAAGTAAAAGGATAGCCTTACTTAGCTGATTTTCGTGCATGCCATCGCGGAGATGGCGTATCGGACTAACCGTCAATATAACTTTTAATTTGGGATTTATCTCCCAAATTTTTGCTAGTAAATTGGCATAAGTAGTTACAATCTCTTCTTTTTCAATTCTCTTTCGAATAAAGTAAGATGCAGGGAGTTTGTGACAATTCGCTACTAGCTGAGGGCTGTCTGTGCCTTTTGTCAGAAAATAAGCATAACTGCTTCCCCATGTAATGACTAACGTTTCTGCTGATTCTAGACTTTCTACACCTTCGTGAAAGAAGTGATTGATGTAGAATAATCCGGACTCTTGCGAAGATCGGTCAAACCTCCCATGGTGCATCCAACTGATCCAAAGATCTTGATGCTTAAAAAGTTCTTTAGCTTCGAACTCTCTTTTCGAAAGCAATCTTTCTAGGCCGGCAGCAATAGAAAGTGGGTTAAAAAGAATTCCAAATGGATTAAATGTCGTAGAGAAGTACGACCCTAATAATTTTTCTCCTATAGATTCTGAAAAACAGGATCCGATTAATAAAATTTGTTTCTGGTGGGATATCTTTATCGGACTCTCTCCAAGCTTAATAGTGGTTCTAAATTCACTCATTTTGTGGCTCTTAGTTGATTCCTCATTGAATTAGTTCCTTCAAGAGGAAAATAATTGCGACAAAAGTACAAATTTTACTTAATATTTCGTACTTTTGCGGCAAATTTATTTTGAATATGGCAGATGAAAATACATATAAGTTGCTGAAAGCTCTCAATTGTCCGTCTGATTTACGCGTTCTTGGCGTTGATCGATTAGAAGAGGTCTGTTATGAGTTAAGGCAAGATATTATCCGTGAACTTTCAAATAATCCAGGCCATTTTGCGGCGAGTTTGGGTGTAGTGGAGTTGACGGTAGCTTTGCATTATGTATATAATACTCCTTACGATAAATTGGTGTGGGACGTGGGCCATCAGGCTTATGGGCATAAAATACTTACCGGACGTCGTGATAAATTTTCTACAAATCGTAAATTAGGCGGCATTCGTCCATTCCCTTCTCCTCAAGAGAGCGAATATGATACGTTTACTTGTGGGCATGCTAGTAATTCTATTTCCGCAGCTTTAGGCATGGCGGTGGCTGCGAAGCTGCAAGGACGCAATGACCAAAATGTTGTTGCCATTATTGGAGATGGCTCGATGAGTGGAGGCTTGGCTTTTGAAGGACTCAATAATGCTTCTACGATACCGAACGATTTGCTGATTATCTTAAATGATAATAACATGTCTATCGATCGTAGCGTGGGTGGCATGAAAGATTATTTGGTGAATTTAACCACTAGCGCACGTTATAATCGTGCCCGTTTCAAGCTTTCACAAATTTTTACAGGGTGGGGAATTTTAAATGAGGAACGTCGTAGGGCGTTGATTCGTTTTAATAACTCTTTAAAATCGCTTATTACGCACCAACAAAATATTTTTGAGGGACTTAATATACGTTATTTTGGTCCGATAGATGGGCACGATGTAGTGGGCTTGGTAAAAGTACTGCGCGATATAAAGAAAATGAAGGGCCCTAAACTTCTACATATTCATACCATTAAAGGGAAAGGCTTTGAACCGGCAGAACGAGCTGCTACTGTGTGGCATGCGCCAGGTCGCTTCGACCCGATAACCGGCAAAAGAAAGTCTGATTTTACGGAAGGTATTCCGCCTCGTTTTCAGGATGTCTTTGGGGAAACGCTTCTTGAATTAGCGAAGCAAAACCCTCTAATCTATGGAATAACTCCTGCTATGCCTACCGGCTGTTCCATGAATGTATTGATGAAGGCGTTGCCTCATCGTGCTTTCGATGTAGGAATTGCGGAAGAACATGCAGTGACTTTTTCTGGTGGAATGGCTAGCGCAGGTTTGCTCCCTTTCTGCAATATCTATAGTAGCTTCATGCAGCGTGCTGTAGACAATTTAATTCACGATGTGGCTTTACAGAATCTGAACGTTGTGCTGTGTTTGGATCGTGCTGGTCTTGTGGGTGAAGATGGGCCTACGCATCATGGCGTTTTCGATTTAGCTTTGTTACGTCCAATTCCGAATTTAACGATTTCTTCGCCTTATGACGAACGAGAGCTTCGCTCTTTGATGTATACAGCACAACTCCCCAATAAAGGTCCTTTTGTGATTCGTTATCCACGTGGGCGCGGAAAACTTGTCGACTGGTGTTGCCCTTTTTCTGAAATAGAAATTGGCAAGGGTCGTTGTCTTAAAGAAGGAACCGATATTGCTGTAATAAGCCTTGGACCTATTGGTACAGAGGCCGCAAAAGCAATTGGTAAGAACCCTGCCGTAGCACATTATGATTTACGCTTTCTAAAACCTCTCGATGAAGAAATGCTTCATTCTATAGGTCGAAAATTTAATAAGATTTTGACAGTGGAAGATGGTACTATTAAAGGAGGTATGGGGAGTGCAATAGAGGAGTTCATGGCTGCTAATAATTATCATCCTACCATTCGTTGTGTGGGGGTACCCGATCATTTTGTAGAGCATGGTACGGTTCCTGAATTGTATCACATTTGTGGCATGGACTCCGAAGCTATTTCTCAAAGAATAGATGAATTAAGCACTTTCTGATATTCCGGAATTAAACCTTCCAACTATTCAGCGTTAATATATAACTAGCTGATGCACAAATAACAAAGGTGCTGAAGGGTGCTGAAGGGTTCTACTAGAACCCTTCAGCACCTTTCAGTGAATTTCTTTTAGACCATCGGTTGCAGACAAACCACGCGATAGCGGTTACCTTGCTCTGTGTGTACACGCTCCACCCCCAGTTTGGCCAATGTTCTGCCCAACGAAGTAAGCGAAATACTCTGTCGCAAAGCCGAGGCGTTGAACCGTCGCATCCGTTGAAGAAGGGTAGCCGCAGAAAGCAACTCACACGATTCCTCGGGATCTGCAGCACGAAAATGATCCAGAAACACTTCCTGCTCGGCAGGAACCTGATAGAATGCCTCATTGCTGCGCTGTATCGCCTGCTCTTCCTCTTTACTGAACCAATATCGCTCACCTGCTTGAATTTCCGCTTTCAGTTGCGCAAAAACCTGCTCATAAGCAATCGGTGAAACATCAATGACCCCTTCCACCTGCACACACAGAAAACGGCGGCTACCCGTAGGGTCGTTCAGCAAATCACGACGGTTAGCAGTGCCAATGAACGAAGCCACGCGAGGCAGAGCACGAAAAAATCGCTGATGCGGGCGGCGCAAAGAGAGACCCGAAAGTTGCATCAAGTTCTTCAACAGCGCTGTACGACGAGGAGTTGTCAGCAATCGATCGAACTCATCGAGATTGATTAATCCATATTCCGATAGTTTCCGTTCCGCCTGACTTTCCGCCTGCAAGTCGAAGCTGTCTGTATAGTAACGGCGTAACACAGGCGGCATAAGCAACTTGCAGAACGTCGACTTATGTGTGCCCTGTTCCGCACTCACCAATAAAGGCGCTACACTGTTAGCATGCAACGTATCTACCTGCATCCATTGCGCTGTAAGAGCCAACATCCAACGATGAAAACCCTCCACCCAAAGCGGCAGATCACTCACTCTGCAGGCTAGCGGGGAAATACGATCGACCCCGTCCCAAACGGGTAAATGCGCTAGATAATCGGTAAAAGGGTGATAACCTGAAATACGGTCGGACTGCACATAGCGCACTACATCGCGATCCCACACCGGCAAGCCCGCTTCGCGTGCCGCAAGGCACATCCCATTGAGCACCCGTGGTAGCAATGGATGAAAAGGCTTCAAAGGCGAGTCTTTCGACATTTCGGAAGATAAATTCAACGAACGATACTCCGTTTCATCCGTCAATACATTGTAACGAAAGGTGTACCGCTTTTGTAGGAAATCGGTAATGTCGTCAGCATTTCTGCTAAAGATTGGTTCTCGCATTTGCGTTTGACTTTGAAGAACTTTACGAAAGGAGTGTTTGAAGCAGCTCCAACAGTTTGAAAAAAGATTTTTTAATTGCATAATATATAAGTATTTTAATTCTTTCAAGTTTTTAATTCTTTCGGATGCAAAGTTAGAGTATCAGAAAGCTTTTTGCAAATACTTGTCTCGTTAAGTTCTACCCCCAAGAGGAAGCTTAAAGAATCGCATTTTCGAAGGAATGTTTGCAACTTTCCATGCGTAACAAAGAGATTACTGCCAGTTGGCAAATTCATTTTTGCCAGCTGTTAAATGTGAATTCGCCAATTGGCAAAAATGAATTCAACAGCTGGCATTCGCTACTTTGATGAGTGGCTTATTATGGTTATAAGCTTAAAGGTAGAAAAATAGCTGCAAAAGAAATAAAAACACGGATACAAATACGATTCGGATTATGCCAATGATGTATCGGAAGCGATTACATTGCCCCAAAATGTAGGTATATAGATAAATATAATGCAAGGGCTATTGAAAATCCACAAAAGCTCTGAATAGTTTGATTTTTAAAACCATTCAGGGCTATCTGT
>Ga0302211_10000445_pt1 | contig 14827 bp, 13 predicted proteins | sample II_Fen_E3_3_FD_200234 | JGI IMG/M metagenome (GOLD analysis project Ga0302211, IMG submission 200234) | Peat permafrost microbial communities from Stordalen Mire near Abisko, Sweden - II_Fen_E3_3 | ecosystem: Environmental > Terrestrial > Soil > Wetlands > Permafrost | place: Sweden: Abisko... | reverse complement strand
TGCTAAAAATGCTTTATACTTAAAAGGTTTTGCGAAGGCTCCAATTGAAAATGTTACGATTGAAAATGTTGTACTGAATGGGGTTGAGAAAAAATCTATTTTGCGTAATGTAAAAGGATTGCGTTTTAAAAATGTTTCCATCAATGGGCAAAAAATTGAAGATTCGCTAGTGAATGCTGATAATAAGTCTATTATAGAGTATTTGGCTTTGTAAAAAGTAGGTAAAAGGACTTATCTTTATGGAAATTGTTTTATGATGATATAAAAACGGTTATTGATAGTATATAAAACAAGACTATTGTCTTAGGATAATAGTCTTGTTTTTGTTTAATTTGAAATGGTATGCCAATTATTTTGATTATATGATTGAATAAAGTCTGGATTTTGTATATTATTTAAATAGGATTAATTGATTTTATTTGATTGTTAGAAAAAAATCAGAACATGGATGGAATAAAAAAATGAAACAGCATATAAAAATTCCGCCTGAAAGCATGCTGGGAAAAGGTAAATTCTTATTTGACATTTTAAAAGAGACTTGTGAGGAATATCTTTTCGCTTATGATGTCAAGGCAAATATTACAATTATTTCACCAAAGTTGGTGCAAGAATTTGATTTACCGGGAGATATTTTACCGGATATAATCAAATTCTGGTCGCAGTTGATTCATCCTGATGATGTAGAAACTTATGTAACGAGTATGCAAGAAGTTCTCGAACATAAGACGGATGAATATAAGCTGGAATATCGTATTAAAAACAGACAGAATGAATATGTATGGATGTATTGCCATGGTAAAGTGATCTGTGACTCAGTCGGAGAGCGTGAACTATTTGTCGGATCATTGTCTCGGCTGGTACGTAAAAGTCGGGCAGATATAGTAACAGGACTTTTAAATAAGTATCAGTTTGAAATCGATGTCAAAGCAGTCTTGGATGATTGCCGGAAGACTGGTGAAGGTGGATCTCTCGTAATATTTGGTGTTGATAATTTTAAAATCATCAATGAAACGTACAATCGGTTTTTTGGGGATTTGGTACTCAATCGAATTGGTCGCAAGATTGAAAATATCCTGCCAGCTGGTGTTAAACTTTATAAATTGGATGGTGATGAGTTTGCGATTATTTACTCGAAGGCCATCAACGTGGATGTTGTGGCTTTGTTTCAGTCGTTGCAGCGCTATACCAATAGTCAACATGAACTTGATAAACGAAAATATCTTTGTACGATTTCGGCGGGGTGTGTATTTTTCCCGAAAGATGGGAAAAATTATTTATCCTTGCATAAACATGCCGAGGTGGCTCTGGAACTGGCGAAACAAAGCGGTAAAAACAAGCTGTGCTTTTTTTCAAAAGAAACCTATAACCGATGGGTTAAGTCGATTGCCCTGCGCGATGAACTAAAAGTGAGTGTTGAAAATGGTTGCAAGGAATTCGAATTGTTTTTTCAACCACAGGTTGATGCGATTGATCGTACTTTAAAAGGTGCGGAAGCTTTATTGCGTTGGCATAATAGCCGGGGAAAGATGGTGGCTCCTATGAATTTTATCCCACTTTTGGAAGAAACTAAACTAATTATTCCAGTGGGAAAATGGGTTTTTGAGGAGGCCGTGAAGGTCTGCAAGGAATGGCAAGAATTGGTTCCCGATCTCACGATGAGCATTAATGTATCGTATGAGCAGTTGAAAGATGTAACATTCAAGGAATTTGTTCAGGATTGTATGGCTCGCTACAATATACTACCAAAATCGATTACCTTAGAACTTACGGAGAGCTGTATTGTTTCGGATTGGGAATTTGTGAACCAGGAATTTGACTTTTTTCGCAAGCAGGGTGTCAATATAGCGATGGATGATTTTGGAACAGGCTATTCATCGCTAAGTTATCTTAAAAATCTATCAACGAATATTGTAAAGATTGATCGGGAATTTGTTAAGAAAATCTTGCAAAATGATTTTGATAAGATGCTGATTGAATATACGGTTAAATTATGTCATAGTGTTGGTATGACCGTTTGTATTGAAGGGGTAGAAGAGAAGGAAGAATATCAGCTCTTACTTGATCAGTGCAAGGCGGATACGATACAAGGTTATTTATTTGGCCGACCAGCACCAAAAGAGGATTTTGTCCAAAAATTTATTATTGACCAAGAAAATTTAAAAGTAAAAGTAATTTAGAGGAAGCGAGAATTATGGTAGAGAGAAAAAAAGAAGATCTGTCCGATATTACGTTATTAGGACAAAAAAATGTACAATATGGATATGATTATGTGCCAGATATTTTAGAAACTTTTGACAATAAACATCCAATGAATGATTATTGGGTTAAGTTTAACTGCCCTGAATTTACAAGTCTTTGTCCAATTACAGGACAGCCGGATTTTGCTACGATATACATTTCTTATATTCCTGAGCAAAAAATGGTGGAAAGCAAATCACTTAAATTATATTTGGTGAGTTTTCGAAATCATGGGGATTTTCATGAAGACGTCGTGAATATCATTATGAAAGATTTGATTAAATTAATGGATCCACGTTATATTGAAGTGTGGGGGAAATTTTTACCGCGTGGGGGGATCTCGATTGATCCTTATGCGAATTATGGTAAACTTGGAACAAAGTATGAAGCATTAGCCTGGGAGCGTTTTAAACAGCATGATTTGATGGGGATGGATCGTGTAGACAATCGGTGAAAGTATCCTCTAAAAAATGAACGGTGTTTTTGTTAAGAAAATATCGCTTTTGGGAGATCGAGGCAAATGATTCAAATCTATACAGGTGCGGGTAAGGGCAAGACAACAGCGGCTATTGGTCTGGTAATTCGTGCTCTGGGTGCTGATAAACGGATTTTTTTTATGCAGTTCATGAAGGGGCTGGCTTATAGTGAACAAAATATACTAAAAAATCTTTCGGAAAATCTGCTTTTGCAGACAACGGGAAAACCTTTTTTTATTGCCGAGGAAGGTATGCTAACGGATGAGCAGAAAAAAAGCTGGGGTGACGATGTAGTCATTTTCCCTGAGGGAAAACCGCCTGCGGATTATATAGCATTAATGGAAGCCGGATTTCAAGAAGTCGTAGAAGCAGCTTTGTCAAACAAATATGATATGTTAGTTCTTGATGAAATTAATGTAGCCCTTTTTTTTAAACTCCTTTCACGTAAAACGGTAGAACAATTTTTGTCCGTTTGTCCGCCGGCAATAGAGATTGTTATGACGGGGCGTAATGCCCCGTCATGGCTTATTGATCGAGCTGATCTAGTTACGGAAATGCAGGAGATCAAGCACTATTATACAAAAGGTATACAGGCTCGTCGTGGTATTGAAAATTAAAAATTTATAAAAAAATGAGGCGTGTATAAAATAGCACGCCTCATTTTTTTTATATAAGTTGCATTGAATATTTTATATGGCAGCCTAATAGACTATCATTAATTTAATGCATTATATACTTTTTAATGGATTTTATATTTGGCGATAACAGCTTGAATCGCACCATACGATGTATCGGGTAGAGCCGTTTTGATAGCGGATACGGCTTTTATTGAGCCGATTTTTTTTATGGCATTGAGGATGTTTATTTCAGATCCTTCTGGAATAAATTGATCGAGATTGATGTTTTCTTCTGGCCTTTCTACGGCTAATCGACAAAAATGCTGTATGATTGTGTCGAGCTTTAGCTTACGGGAATTGGCTATTTCTTCAGCCGTGAATCCTTGTTTGTACAAAGCATAGGTTTGTTCATATGTAGATACTTTTTCCTGCTTGGTGGTTGCAGATTTTTTCTTTTTTTTGGCTGTGTCCATGTCGTCTGGGGTCGGAATTGTCAAACTTGCAACTGTTTCAGAGTTGGTTTGCTCTATAATGATCTTTAGAAAGAGTTCGCCATACTTTTCTAATTTACGTTCGCCAATCCCTTTTACTTGACGCATTGATTGTAAGGTAAGTGGCAACTGGCTGCACATGTCTTGCAAAGTGGCATCGGAAAATACCAGATATGGTGGAACATTGTCACGAGCAGCCAGATCTTTGCGCAGCGTACGCAGATTTTGAAATAAAGAGGAATCAATATTGGCTTTGCGTTCTTTACTAATTTTTTGCCATACGGAGGATTGACCTTTCATAACCGCATAGGCGTTTTGTGTCAATTTTACAACAGGGTATTCGCTTTCGGTTAAGGTTAAATATTGTGTAGCTGCAAGACGCTGAATAATGAGTTTAATATCTTTTACGGTTCGCTCACTAAGAATTCCATAGGTAGAGAGTGTATCAAAGTGAAATTTTAACACATTTTTATTTTGTGATCCTTTTAATACATCTGCAATCATCGTGATGCCAAAACGTTCATTCATTCGATAGATACAAGAAAAAATTTTTTGGGCATCGACGGTGATGTCTACGAGTTCTGATTCATCATTACAATTGCTGCAATTATCACAAGTGTCAGGGGCTTTTGTTTCACCAAAGTACTGGACGATGAATTTACGCAAGCAGTCAGGGGTATGACAATAATCCACCATAGTTTGCAGCTTGCCAAATTCATGTGCTTTACGTTCTTCATTTTCCGTGGAGACATCGATAAGAAATTTTTGTGTCATCGTATCTTGGGAACTAAATAGTAGAATGCATTCGCCAGGTTCACCGTCACGACCACTACGACCTGCTTCTTGATAATAGGCTTCAATATTTTTTGGCATATTATAATGAATGACATAGCGTACATTTGATTTATCAATACCCATACCAAAGGCGTTGGTTGCAACCATAACCTGAATATTATCATAGAGATAATCATCTTGCTGGCGAGTTCGTTCCATATCGGAAATTCCGGCATGGTAATGACCGGCTTTTAATCCTTTTTGCGACAAAAGTTCATAAATAGAGTCGACCTCTTTACGGGTGGCCGCATAAATGATGCCGGATTGATCGGCATGATTTTTAACATAATTGATAATATATTTCTTTTTATCTTCGCCGCGCAGTACGCTGAAATACAGATTGGGACGATCAAAACCATTTACTTGTACGTTGGGGTGATCTAGACCCAAGAGCATAATAATATCATCTTTTACTTCAGGGGTAGCAGTCGCTGTAAAAGCACTGATGATTGGCCGACTTTTGAGAGAATGGATAAAGGGGGTGATTTGTTGATAACTTGGCCTAAAATCATGACCCCATTGTGAAAGACAATGCGCTTCGTCGATTGCCAGCATGCTGATTGTTATTTTATTTAAAATGGATTGGAAATAATCGGTAGAAAGGCGTTCTGGAGCTACATAAACCAGCTTGTATCTATTTTCACTGATGTCGTAAAGTCGCCGACTGACTTCACTGCTGGCGAGGGAACTATTAATATAGGTTGCCGGAATGCCCTGTTGTGCGAGTGCATCTACTTGGTCCTTCATGAGGGAGATGAGTGGTGATACAACGAGTGTAATGCCAGGCAGGATCAAGGCTGGTATTTGAAAACAAATTGATTTTCCGGCTCCGGTAGGCATGATCGCCACCGTATCATGACCTTGCAGCAAATTGACTATAATATTTTCTTGGCCGGGACGAAAAGCGTCATAACCATAGAATTTTTTTAGAAGTGTAAGAGCTTGTTTAAGCATAGATGTAAAAAACATCCTTTCTATTTTTATGTATATAGTATGTATTTCTTTATTGGTGTAGTAGAAACCTTCTAATTTGTAGCCGGATGCTTGATTTTGTACTATACTGTAAGAAAGAGCAGATAGGAGCAGAATAAATAGTTTTATTAGGCAATGTAATCCATTGAGTTTACATTGCAATTTTTATGAATATTTCTAGTTGATCGTCAAAGGCATTTCAAAGAAATACGCTTTAGAATAGTAGCGTATTGGTAAGTGTAAATGGGAGTGAAGGGGTGTAAGAAAAGATGATGAGGAAATCGTGTTTAAAACGAGTCGTGCTGTTATTTGCCGGCTGTTTTTTGTGGAACATATCGCTTGGTGCATGTGCAGCTTTGTCATTAGATGAAGCGGTAGCTATGGCACTGAATCAGAACCCACAAATTAAAATTGCCGTCAAAGGTGAAGAAAAAGCAGCAGCTAATCTGGATGCTGCCAAAGGAGCGAATGGATTTTCTATTTCAGCCAGCAGTAAGTTTAGTATCAGTGATGGTGCTGATCAAAATTATACCAATGGAAATAGCAATGGTATTACCGCATCAATGCCGCTTTATACAGGCGGAAAAAATGAATTGAATATTAACAGTAAGAAAGATGCGATTACGACCAGTGAACTAAATACGGCGCGTACCCAAGAGGATATTGTTCTTGATACGATTAAAGCCTATTATGATATTCTTGAAGCAAAAAAAACAGTGGATGTTGATCAGCAATCTGTTGATAATTATCAAGCTCACCTAACGAGTGTACAGCAGCTTTATGCGGCTGGCAGTAAAGCTCGTGTGGAAGTACTTCGTTCAGATGTAGAACTGTCAAATGCCCGGCAAACCTTGATCAAGGCCCAAAATTCTTACGATATTGCAGTAAGTACATTAAAAAATATAATCAAAATGGATCGCGATGAACCGTTGAGTCTTACGGATGATTTTTCATATCGTGCTTTTGATAAAGACATGTATAGTTGTTTGGATTATGCAATGGCAAATCGTAAAGATTTGCAAGCGGCGAAACTGGCGGTTACGGTAGCTGAAAGAGATATTGATATTGCCGCAGCCGATAAAAAACCACAGGTTGACGTATCAATTGGTACGAGCTGGGATAAGCAGGTTCTACCGAGTTCTAATGATTATAATTATACGGCTGGTGTATCAGCAAGTTGGAATTTATTTGATAGTAATGTAACCAATTCAAATATAAAAGCCGCAAAAGTTGCGGTAGAAGAAGCAAAGCTTGAACTGGAAAAAGAGCAGGATGATGTGGATCTAGCTGTTCGACAAGCCTATCTCAATATGAAAGAAGCTGAAAAACGCTTTACATCTACAGATCGTGCTGTACAACAGGCACAAGAAGACAATTACATTGCCAATGAAAAATATAAAGCTGGTGAAGGTCTCATGCTGGATATCATTGATGCACAGCTAGCTCTATCAACAGCACAACTCAACTATATAAGTGCTCAATATGATTATGCACGATATAAAGCAACGTTGGAAAATGTTATGGGATTACGTGATGGGGTGGCAAAATGATGAAAAAAATAAAGCGGAAATGGCTTGTTATTCTTGTTGTGGTTGTGCTTGTTTTTAGTGTTGGCGGATATTACTATTATCAACAGCAGCAGGCTGCTAAAAATAGTTCGGCAATTGAAACGGTCGCTGTTTCGCGAATGAATATGAAGTCCGTTGTTTCAGCAACTGGTACTATAAAGCCAGTTAAATCGGTAGAAGTGAGCCCGAAAATTACGGCTCGGATCAAGTCGGTTCCGGTCAAAGAAAATGATGCAGTAACTGCTGGACAGACGGTAGCAATACTGGAGGATAAAGAACTCGAAACGGAAAAAGCTGAAGCGGAATATAAGGTGACAAATACGAAAGCGAAATATAATCGTATTTCCTATCTACAGTCGATTGGGGCAAAGTCTGATGAGGATCTCGAAGATGCTCTTTATAATTACCAGACAGCACAAAGCGCTTTAGAGGGGGTCCAATATAATATAGATGAAACGATTATTGTAGCACCGATGGATGGAATGGTCGTTGGCCAGCCTAAAACACCAGGTACGATGGCGGTTCAAGGAAATAGTAGTCCAACTGTGATTATGCGGATTGCGGATTTATCTCAGAAACAAATCAATGCTAAAGTCGATGAAACCGATATAGGCAATATAAAAATTGGACAAACGGCAACTTTCACAGTCGATGCGTACAGTGGGAAAACATTCACGGGCACTGTAGCTAAAATATCACAAACTGATACGAGTGATACCTGGGATACGGAATCGAGTAGTACAACAAGCTCATCATCCTCGACCACGGCCAGTGTAATTTATTATAGTGTTACCTTGGATGTGGATGATTTGGATAATTTATTAAAGCCGGCGATGACTGCTAGAGTTGAAATTAATACAGCAGAAAAAGAAAATACTTTGGCAGTACCATTAACGGCATTAAAAACGAACAATAATGGTTCTTATGTTGTTTTGGTCAAACCAGATGGTTCAACGGAAAATAGAACCGTAACAACAGGCATTTACAGTGATGAATTTGTCGAAATTGTCGATGGGCTCGATGAAGGCGATCAGGTATCGATCGAATATAAAGCGGGGGCAGCAGCAAGCACGACAAAAAAGTCATCAAACCAAGGACCGCCGCCAATGTAGTAGGGGGGAGAAATAAATTATGACAATTCATCTTTCGGGCATCAAAAAGATTTATCAAATTGGTGATCAGACTGTAGCTGCACTTGATGGTATTGATCTGCATATAAAAAAAGGCGAGTTTTCTGCTTTGATGGGACCGTCTGGATCGGGTAAATCGACGCTGATGAATATCTTAGGCTGTCTTGATCGGCCAACGTTTGGTTCCTATCAACTCGATGGCGAAGAAGTTGCCAAGCTTGGTGATGATGAACTGGCTGTGACACGTAATAAGAAAATAGGCTTTGTCTTTCAAAATTTTAATCTCTTATCGAGAATTAGTGCCTGGGAAAATGTTGCATTACCACTCGTCTATGCAGGCGTTCCCAAAAAAGAACGCTTGGAGAAGGCAGCTTATTTTTTGGACGCAGTTGGTCTTGGTTCGCGGCGTGATCATCAACCAAATGAACTTTCGGGGGGGCAGCGGCAACGGGTAGCTATTGCGCGGGCGTTGGTAAACGATCCGCGGATTATTATGGCGGATGAACCAACAGGGAATTTGGATACGAAATCCAGTAAAGAAATCATGGAGATTTTTCGTAAGCTTCATGACGAGGGGAAGACGATTATCTTAGTTACGCATGAACCGGAAATCGCAACTTATGCAAGTCGTCAGCTATTAGTGCGTGATGGTAAAATTACGCGCGATGTGGGTAAGGGGGTTGTTATGGATGTTGTTTAGTGAAAGTATCCGCATAGCAATTACGGCTCTTTTGGCGAATAAATTACGTTCTATTTTGACCATGCTGGGAATTATTATTGGTGTTGGTGCCGTTATTGCCATGGTCTCGATTGGGATGGGCGTTCGGCAGCAAGTTCAGACTTCTATTGCCAGCTTGGGCAGCAATATGTTAATTGTCTCACCGGGGTCTTCTTCTTCTGGTGGTGTTCGAGGTGCTGCCGGATCAAATGTAAAACTTAAATTAGATGATTCGGATGCGATTAAAAATAAAATTAAAAATATAGATTATGTATCGCCAACGGTAAGCAGTTCTTATCAAGTGGTAAATGGCAATCAGAATTGGAATACGACGGTACAAGGCGTTACACCAGAGTTCTTACTGATTCGTTCCTTAACAGTTGGATCGGGGTCTTTTATTACAAATGAGGATTTGGCCTCAAGAAACAGAGTGGCTGTGGTTGGCAAAACGGTGGCTTCTAATTTATTCAGTGATACGAATCCTGTTGGACAGAATGTACGGATTAATAATACACCTTATAAAATTATTGGTGTTCTCGAAAGTAAGGGGCAGTCTTCCATGGGGCAAGATCAAGATGATATTGTAATTGTTCCTTTGACGACAGGGCAGGAGCGTCTCATGGGCATTACGTATGTGAAGTCAATTAATATCCAGGTATCAGATCCAGAAAAAATGGATCAGGTGCAAAGTGAAATTGAAACATTGCTGCGGCAGCGTCATCGTATTCTTAGCAATAAAGATGATGATTTTACTGTGCGTAATTTAACCAGTCTGATGGAAACCATGACACAGACGACTACGATGATTACACTACTTCTGGGTAGTGTTGCTGCTATTTCACTGCTTGTGGGTGGAATTGGGATTATGAATATCATGATGGTATCGGTGACCGAAAGAACGAGAGAAATCGGCATCCGTAAAGCCTTGGGAGCTACCTTTCAAAATATCATGATGCAATTTTTGATTGAATCGGTGGTAATTGGAGTAATTGGCGGTATCATTGGGATTATTTTTGGCTGTATGGCAGCGATGGCAATCTCTAAATTTGGTGGTTTTACAACGGTGATTACGGTTGCACCAATTTTATTATCGTTTGGTTTTTCAGTGGGAATTGGTTTGTTTTTCGGTATATATCCGGCCCGGAAAGCAGCGCTTTTAGATCCTATTGATGCACTGCGTTATGAATAAAATGCTGTATCAGCCAATGCTTTTCTAAAAAAATATAAAAAGAAGCCGACCTTTGCAGGTCGGCCTCTTTTTGCTATGTAGGTACTAAAATTTCATTGTAGCGCCAATACCAATGCCGTTTTCATTATGGGCATGGTCGGGATTAAAAGAGTGATAATTGATGTTTAGGTCAACATTTGCAACTAAAGCAACATTAACACCAACTTGCGTTTCATTGAAATCAGAACCAGCTACATACGATGCATAACCTTCCGCACCCATTACGTTTGGTGTATTAACAGCTAAACCACCATAAAAATTACTTTTATCACCTGGCAATTTACTACGATCGCCAACAATAACACGAACATGATCAACCACATTGACTTGACCATAGATGTCATTCATGCCGCCATATTCGTCACGATCAACATATTGATAACCAAGCGTGAAATTATCAGAAACTTTATGTTCAATATACGATTCATTTGTACCGATCCCAATAGCAGTGCCGGTTGGGCTCAGATTATTGATTGGAGCAGCAAATACAGTCGTACTTGCACTTAAAGCAAGTAGAGCGGTGAGTGTTAAAAGACTTTTTTTCATGAAGAATCCTCCTATTTTTTGATTACTCACCATTATAAACGATCTTTCTTTGAAATGCATTAGAAAATAACGAATTTGAGACGAATGGTCTATATAATTGCTATATTTACTCGAATGTGTTTTATTCGGGATTATATTCAATTACCTTAATTTGGGGGTGAAGATTCATATTGAGGATTTCACCGTCCTCAATTTCAATGAGTGGTAGAGCAGCAAAGTCTTTTGGATATTGAATGATTTTACCTTTACGCTGATCCGATAATAAAACCTTTGACCCAATAAATACTTGCTGTATATTGTTTAGAAATGGAATGCAGATTTGGGGATCTAATGTAGAAAACATTTCATTGGTTATTTTTTCGATAGCAGAAAATGGTGTTTGTTTAAGGAATCCCTCACGTTCTGTCGTGATTGTATCATATAAATCAGCCACTGCAACAATTTTAGCATACTCATGGATGTCGCTGGCGGCGACATTGAATGGAAAACCAGATCCGTCCATCCGTTCATGATGCTGCAAGGCGGTAGATTTTACTCCTTCCGATAGTTCTGCTTTTTTTGAGAGCAGATGATAACCATTTAAAGTATGTTGAATATAAATATCAAACTCTTCCTCGGTTAAATTTTCAACTTGTTTATTGAGAACGCGTTGTTCCATTTGTGTTTTGCCAATATCATGCAAAAACCCAGCTAGAACAAGATCTTCAATTTTATTTTTAGGAAAATTCATCCATTTAGCCAAGACACCGGATAAAATTGAAACACGTAAAGAATGGTTGTAGGTCTCGTTATCCATATGTTTTAGTTTGTACAGATAATCAATGACGCCGCTTTCTTTAACAAGCGGAACGACGGATGTCTGTACCATTTTTTCAACTTTCTTTATGGGAATATCTTTTGTTTTAGCTGCTGCATTAAAAATTTCACTTGCAACGTTCAATACTTCTTTATATTTAGAAACAAACGCATTGCTGCGATTTAAAATAGATGCTACATGCTGATAGGTTGAATCCAGTTCATATTCGTCTTTAATAAAAGCTGAGTCAATCCCCAAAAATGTTAAGCGGGTAATATGTGCTTTGGTCAACATCGTGTTTTCTGCCAGTACAACAATTAGTTTGTTATTGATAATTGTTCGAGCCAAAACCATTCCTGGTTGTAAGTTGCTAATATTGAGTTTCTTCATCGTGCCCCTCCTCTAAAGTACTAGAATGTTCTATGAAAAAATAAAAACGCAAGATTTTATTTGATACGATTTTGTCAATGCAATGTCAATATATCTTAAGTTCTCCATAGTGAAAAGATTTTCCTACCGAATTGCTTTAAGTTAGGTAATATGAAACAATATGCCTAGATAAAAAGCATTGTTGCATGGAAGAAATGTTGAATGGTATATCAATTGTTTGAAAGAATAACTTTTTTCCATTCAGCGACAGTGGAAGCGGGAAGGTCGTAGGAATCAAGCGTTTGGTCGTTCAAATGAAAAGTGAGACGAATGGAGACGGCTTCTTCGATGCTTGGGATCAGTTCCAGCGGAATACGGATTTCAGTGAGGCTGGTCGTAGACTCGTTGAATGGATAGTTATCAAGTCTTTTGGAAACAACAACAGTTGGTAGTTCTAGAACATCCATATTATTGATGGTTAAAGTTAATGTTGTATCGGGGGTTAAAATTGTTTTGAAATTTGCATCATAAGCTAATATCGCATAAAGTGTAGAATCAAATTGAATTGTTTTTTGAAAATACAGTTTTTTTAAGATACTTTCATTTTCGATAGTAACGGCACTAGCGATCGATATTCCATCATGGAAGGTATCGTATCCTTTAACTATTGTTGCATAACAAGGTGTAGTTAAAAGAAGAAGACTAAGCAGTGCGGTTATATAAAAATTTTTCATCAAAACACCTCTTTCTTTAAATATAACAGCCGCTCGTTTTTCAGTCAAATAGAATCTGCTTTTTCTTTAGCGAAAATTAATTTTATGAAAAAGTCTGTATTTAAGCGAAAAACAGTGATTGAATGAGAAAATAATGGTATATATCAAATTATATTTTAGAAATGCAGTATTTTAAAGGTTTCCTATTTTAGCGAACTAAAGTATAATCGTATTTATAAGGTTGTTAAGAGTTATAATGATGGATGGAGGCTTTTTTATGATGAAGAAAATGATGGCGGCTGTTCTGCTTGTTTTGATGTTCGGTGTGGTTTTTGCCGGCTGTGGCAGTGATACGGCAAAAAAAGATGGTGCTGGGAAAAAAATTATTGTTGGACTGGATGATAATTATCCACCAATGGGTTTTAAAGATGACAAAAACGAAATTGTTGGTTTTGATATTGATTTAGCGAAAGAAGCATCAAAACGTTTGGGCCGTGAAGTGGAATTTAAGGCGATTGATTGGTCAAGTAAAGAAGCTGAACTTAAAAGCGGACGTATTGATGTTCTGTGGAATGGTTTGGATATTACAGATAAGCGCAAAGAAAACATTTTATTCAGCGATCCATATATGGATAACAAGCAGTTAATCTTCATTCCAGTAGGGTCTTCTATTAAGGGTGATGCTGACTTAAAGGGCAAAGTTGTTGGGACACAAAGCGGCAGTTCTGCCGAAGAATATATCGATGGCAATGATACGTTTAAATCCAGTATGAAAGAAGTGAAAAAATATTCCGATTATATTTCAGCTTTTATGGATTTAGAAAATGGTCGTCTCGAAGCGATTATTGCTGACGAAATTACAGGTCGTTATTATATGAGCAAACACCCGGATAAGTTCATTGCCTTAGAAGCACCGGTTGGACCGGTCAGCACATTTGGCATTGGTTTCCGTAAAGATGATCAGGCACTTCGCGATGAAGTACAAAAAGTAATGAATGATATGAAAGCTGATGGAACAAGCGGAAAAATATCGGAAAAATGGTTTGGTAAAAATATTATAAAATAAACGTATGTTTCGACGAACGGATAAGACCAATGGCGAAAATCCATTGGTCTTATCTTTGTTTGGCGTTAAATATAAAGTATAATGTTATTTCGTTTTCATAAATGTATTGCAGAATACAGGTGTACTTGCTACACTAATACAATGAGGTTTTTGTGCTTTTAATGAGACCATGGTTTAGGAGAGGAATTTATGGAGAAAATTATAGGAATGGTTATGCCGATGTTAGATGGCAGTGGCATAACGTTACAGATCTTTTTTATTACGCTGGCATTATCTTTGCCACTGGGACTTTTAGTCGCTTTGGCACGAATATCAGGGATTCGTCCGTTAGGGTTTGCGATGGAGGTTTATATTTGGCTGATGCGTGGCACGCCGCTTATGTTACAACTTTTATTTGTTTATTTTGCTTTGCCAATGGTAGGAATTTTACTGCCCGATTTAGCAGCCGCTTTATTGGCTTTTACATTGAATTATGCTGCATACTTTGCCGAGATTTTTCGTTCTGGCATCCAATCCATTGAACGTGGTCAATATGAAGCAGCGAAGACTTTGGGGATGACATATATACAAACCATGCGGCGCATTATTATTCCTCAGATGTTAAAACGGGTTTTACCGCCAATTAGTAATGAAACCATTAACCTGGTTAAAGATACTTCTCTTATCTATATTTTGGCAATGAATGATCTTTTGCGTGTAGCTCGGACGATTGTGCAGCGCGAATTCGATATGACACCATTTGTTATTGCGGGGGTATTTTATTTAGCGATGACATTTGTTTTAACGTGGCTGTTTAATAGATTAGAAGCCCGTTATGCTAAATATGATGAGTAGGAGAGTTTTATAATGAGTGATGATGTAATGATTCGTATGAATCAGATTTATAAAAAATTTAATCAGCTAGAAGTATTGAAAGGAATAAACCTTGAAGTTAAACGTGGCGAAGTTTTGGCGATTATAGGGCCAAGCGGGTCTGGAAAATCAACGTTGCTGCGGTGTTTGAATCGTCTGGAAACGATTGAAAAGGGCGCTATTGAAGTCGAAGGCGAGTTTTTAGTTCAAGAA